>JAABUS010001507.1_pt1 | contig 50252 bp, 42 predicted proteins | sample 5560161 | NCBI WGS metagenome assembly JAABUS01 (sample SAMN10711885, study PRJNA513376) | rock metagenome | isolation source: Antarctica rocks | place: Antarctica: Victoria Land, Trio Nunatak nord | collected 2016-01-04 | reverse complement strand
GAGGTGCCGGCCGCCCCCGAGGTGCCGGCCGCCCCCGAGGTGCCGGCCGCCCCCGAGGTGCCGGCCGACGCCGTCGAGCCCGCGTGGCCGCGCCGCTGGCTCTTCGCGCCCGTCCCGGTGCGCCGGCTGGCGCTGCTGCGGATCGCGGTCTTCGGCTTCGTCGTCATCGACGTCCTCGCCCTGCACACCTCCGGCTGGTACCACGGATTCGCCGACCCGGCCTGGTACCGCCCCCTCGCGCTGGGGCGTCTGCTCGGCATACCGGCTGCTTCGCCGTGGGGGGTCGAGCTGCTGAAGTGGGGCAGCGTCGGGTGCGCGCTCGCGGCCCTGAGCACGCGCCGGCCGCGGCTGCTCGGGTGGCTGACAGCGATCTGCTGGACCGGCTACCAGTACGTCGCCTTCTCCTACGGCAAGGTCGATCACGACCGCGCCGACTTCCTGGTCGCGCTGTTCGTGCTGCCGACAGCCGGTATGGCGAGCCTGGCCGACCGCCGCCGCAGCGAGGCCGCGGGTTTCGCCCTGCGCTGCGTGCAGTTGGTCGCCGTCGCGACCTACTTCCTGTCGGCGATCGCCAAGATCCGCTTCGGCGGGTGGAACTGGGTCAACTCCGCGACCATGGTCCGCGCCGTCGTGCGCGGCGGCACGCCGCTGTCGCACTGGATGCTGCAGGTGCCGTGGACGCTGCACGCGTTCCAGTGGGTGCTGCTCGCCGCCGAGCTGACTTCGCCGGTGCTCTTCCTGGTCTCCGAGCGGTGGCGCCGGCGGCTCGTGGCGGCGTGGTACCTCTTCCACGCAGCGACCTTCGGCGCCCTTCTGATCGCCTTCTGGCCGCACCTGGTGATGATGCTCGCGTTCTTGCCGCTGGAGGACTACCGCGACCGGTTCGCCGCAGGCTGGGGCCGGCGCCGGCGGTTACAGTTGCCCGATGCGGCAGACGCAGCACGCAGCGGGTGACTCGTGGTTCGCCGACCTGGAACCGCTTCTGGAGCAGGTGAGAAAGCCGATCCAGTATGTCGGCGGCGAGCTCAACTCGACGGTCAAGGACTGGCACTGCGGCGGGTTCGGCGACGCCGCTTCAGACGCCGGTGATGGCCCCGCGGAGCTGACGACGCGCTGGGCGCTGATGTACCCCGACGCCTACGAGGTCGGCGTGCCCAACCAAGGCGTCATGATCCTCTACGAAGTCCTCAACGAGCGGCCCGACGCCCTGGCCGAGCGCACCTACTCGGTGTGGCCGGACATGGAGACGCTGCAGCGGCGTCATGGCGTCCCGCAGCTGACCGTGGACGCGCACCGCAGCGTCGGCGACTTCGACCTGTTGGGCGTGTCGTTCTCGACCGAGCTCGGATACACCAACCTGCTGACAGCGCTGGACCTGACCGGCATACCGCTGCACAGCCGGGACCGCGGCGACGGCGACCCGATCGTTATCGCCGGCGGGCACGCCGCGTTCAACCCCGAGCCGGTGGCCGACTTCATCGACGCCGCTGTCGTCGGTGACGGCGAGCAGGCCGTCCTCGAGGTGACCGACCTGGTCCGGGATTGGAAGGCGACGGGCCGGCCCGGCGGCCGGGAGGAGCTGCTGCTGCGCCTGGCACGCACGGGCGGGGTCTACGTCCCGGCCTTCTACGACGTCGACTACCTTCCCGACGGGCGCATCCAGCGCGTCGTGCCGGGGCGCCCGGGGGTCCCGTGGCGGGTCGCCAAGCACACCGTCATGGACCTCGACGCGTGGCCCTACCCGAAGCAGCCGCTGGTGCCGCTGGCCGAGAGCGTGCACGAGCGGATGTCCGTCGAGATCTTCCGCGGCTGCACCCGCGGCTGCCGCTTCTGCCAGGCGGGCATGATCACCCGTCCGGTGCGGGAGCGCTCGATCAGCGGCATCGGCGAGATGGTCGAGCGAGGGCTCGCGGCGACCGGCTTCGAGGAGGTCGGCCTGCTGTCCCTGTCGAGCGCGGACCACAGCGAGATCGCGGACCTCACCAAGGGCCTGGCCGACCGCTACGAGGGCACGCAGACCGGACTTTCGCTGCCGTCCACCCGGGTCGACGCCTTCAACATCGACCTCGCGGCCGAGTTGACCCGGGGCGGCCGGCGCTCCGGGCTGACCTTCGCCCCCGAGGGGGGCTCGGAGCGGATCCGCAAGGTGATCAACAAGATGGTCACCGAGCAGGATCTCATCGACACCGTCGCCGCTGCGTACGGCGCCGGGTGGCGCCAGGTCAAGCTGTACTTCATGTGCGGCCTGCCGACCGAGACCGACGAGGACGTGCTGCAGATCGCCGAGCTGGCCAGCAAGGTGATCGAGACCGGCCGGCAGGTCAGCGGTCGCCGCGACATCCGGTGCACCGTCTCGATCGGCGGGTTCGTGCCCAAGCCGCACACTCCGTTCCAGTGGTGCGGCCAGCTCGACGCGGCCTCGACCGACGCGCGCCTGGCCAAGCTGCGCGACGCGATCCGCGCCGACCGCCGTTACGGCAACTCGGTCGGCTTCCGATACCACGACGGCAAACCCGGCATCGTCGAGGGCCTGCTCTCGCGCGGCGACCGCCGGGTGGGCCCGGTGATCGAGGCCGTATGGCGCGATGGCGGCCGCTTCGACGGCTGGAGCGAGCACTTCTCCTACGAGCGCTGGATGCGCTGCGCCGCCGAAGTCTTCGCCGCCGGCCCGGTCGACGTCGACTGGTACACCACGCGGGAGCGGACCCATACCGAGGTGCTCCCGTGGGACCACCTGGACTCCGGCCTCGACAAGGACTGGCTCTGGCAGGACTGGCAGGACGCGCTGACCGAGACCGAGGTCGAGGACTGTCGCTGGACACCCTGCTTCGACTGCGGCGTCTGCCCGCAACTGGGCACCGACATCCAGGTCGGCCCGACCGGCGCGACCCTGCTCCCCCTGACCGTGCTCACCGGTGGCCGGGCGACGAAGGACCGGCTGCTGGAGCCCACCGACCGGTGATGCCGGATGCCACGCGGGCCGAGGCTGGTGGTGGCGGCGCGGCATACCCGCTCGTCCGTATGGCGAGCGACGAGGACCTGCCTGCGGTCGCCCGGATGCGCGCCCACTGGACCGGCGCCGAGCCCGGCGACGACGCCGGCTTCGATCGGCGGCTCGCCGACTGGTGGCAGCGACAGGGGTCCGAGCGCGTCCTGTGGGTGGCCCTCGCCGACGACGGTCCGGCCGGTATGGCGAACCTGGCCGTGTTCGAGCGGATGCCGCGGCCGAACCGGCCGGTGAGCCGCTGGGGCTACCTCGCGAATCTGTGGGTCGAGCCCGCATACCGGCGCCAGCGGATCGGCCTGGCACTGGTTGACCGGGTCGTCGGCTGGAGCAGCGAGCAGTCGCTGGATCGGGTGGTGCTCAACCCGAGCGAGATGTCCATGTCGCTCTACCGTTCCCGCGGTTTCCGCCCGGCCGGCGACCTGCTCCGGCTGGATCTGCGGCTGGATCTGCGGCCGGATCTGCGGCAACAGCTCTAGCCTTCGCCCATGGCCGCCCGTCCGTCCCGACTCCCGGAGGGTCCCGCGCCGGTCCCGGTCGCCCAGAAGTTGCGGATCCGCTACGCCAAGCGAGGCCGGCTGCGCTTTTCCTCCGCGCGCGACTTCCAGCGGGCGCTGGAGCGGGCGCTGCGCCGGGCAGCCGTGCCGATGGCGTTCTCCGCGGGGTTCCACCCGCACCCGAAGATCTCCTACGCGGGCGCCGCGCCGACTGGCACCGCCAGCGAGGCGGAATACGTCGAGATATCGGTGACCGACCGGCTCGACCCCGAGCAGGTGCGGGTCGCGCTGGACCAGGCGCTGCCGCCCGGCCTGGACGTGCTGGAGGTGGTGGAGGCCGTCCCGGGCGCGCTGGCGGATCGGCTCCAGGCCAGCGACTGGGAGGTGCGTTTCACCGGGATACCGGTTGGGGAGATCGGTAACGCCATCGATGCCCTTCTGGCGCGGGACCGGGTCGAGGTCACCCGGATGATGACCAACGGACCGCGGACGTTCGACGTGCGCGGCGCGCTCGTCGCCATGCTTGTCGTCCAGGACGACCACGGTGGGTGTGCGATACTGCGAATGGTCGTACGACATACCACACCTGCCGTGCGCCCCGACGACGTACTTGCCGCGCTGCACGCAGTCGCCGCCCTCTCGCCGCCGACACCGCCCCTGGTGACTCGGCTCGCGCAGGGGCCGCTGCACCTCGCAACCGCGACGGTGGCCGACCCACTGGCACCCGATCAGGACGACGACGGCAGCTGACCAGGTGACGCGCGACCATCGCGCGAACCGCAGGCTGTAGCGCGACGACTTCCGTCCCGCCCGCTCCCAGCGGGGGGGATGACGACCACCGCCCTTTCCGGGCGCCGATGGCTCAAGCCGGTGTGGATCTGCGCCTCGCGAATGTACGAGGAGGACGCCGCATGGCATCTAACGACAACGACAACCCGGCGCAGAGCAACTCAGCCGAAACCGGTACGCCTGGCGAAACCGGTATGCCAGCTGAAACCGGTACGCCAGCCGAAACCGGTTCCCCGGCCGACACCAGCCCCGCCGACACGCCAGCCGACCGTGCCCCGGTCAAGGCCAAGCGCGCACCGCGCAAGAGCACCCGGAAGTCGGCAGCACCCGTCGCGGCGGTGGTCGCCGATCCGTTCGCGTTCGGCCAGTCCGATGTGGCTGACCCGCCGGATGCGCCGCCGTTGCCCGCGCCGGGGGCAGACCCGGTGACCGAGGTGCCGGAGCGGGCCAAGCGCAAGCGCTCGACCGCCAAGCGCACAGCGAAGAAGGCTTCGCCGGCCCCGGACGAGCCGGTGGACGCGGCTGGCCCGTCTTCCGCAGCGGCTGCGGCTACCGAGGCGGTCCGGGAGGACTCACCGAGCGTCGTCCCGCTCATCGACGACGCTGAGGACGATGTCATCGGTCAGCTGCCCCAGGACGCCGTGGGGGCGCCGCCGCAGGCAGCAGCCGGCTTCGGCGTGCTCTTCAAGGCACCGGAGGCTGCTCCGGTGCCTCGCCGGCGCCGGGCCAGCTCGCCGGCCGCAGCCCCCGTGGTCCGCTCACGCGGTGCCGACCCGGTGGCCCCGGTCGAGAGCGACGACCCGGACGTCCTGCCTGCCGACCAGGGTGATCGTGCGGCGGATGGTACCGACGGCACTCGCGTCACCGACGGTACCGACGGCACTCGCGTCCCCGGCGACCAGGACGCAAGCAGCGATGTGGCGGATGGTACGACTGACGCCGGTCCCACGGACGGGCGCAAGCGCCGCCGCAGGGGTGGCAAGGGCCGGCGCGGGCGTTCGTCCGCCGAGACCTCCGACGATGCTGACGACTCCAGCGCCGGCGGCAGCACTGACGAGAGCACCGGCGCTGACAGCGACGAGAGCACCGGCGCTGACGCCGAGGCGGCGCAGAGCCGCGGCAACCGGCGGAACCAGAGCCAGACCGCGGACCGCAGCGAGCGGATCGAACAGGCCGAGGCCGGCGAGCAGGACGACGAGGGCGACCAGTCCGATATCGACGAGGACGACGAGGACGACGAGGGCGGCGGTGGCCAGCAGGGCACCAGCCGTCGCCGCACCCGGCGCCGCCGCAGGGGTGCAGGTGAGGACTCGGCCTCCGGCGGTGGTACGCCCGCTCGGGTCCGTGCTCCCCGCGAACAGCCCGATCCGGCAGAGCGAAGCTCCCGCGACGAGGTCACGGCCGTGCGGGGCTCGACCCGGCTGGAGGCCAAGAAGCAGCGACGGCGTGAAGGTCGCGAGGCGGGCCGGCGCCGTACCGTCATCACCGAGGCCGAGTTCCTGGCCCGGCGCGAGAGCGTCGAGCGGGTCATGGTGGTCCGGCATCGTGAGGACCGCACCCAGATTGCGGTGCTCGAGGACGGCACTCTCGTCGAGCACTACGTGTCGCGGGAGACCAACGCCTCCATGGCGGGCAACGTCTACGTCGGCCGCGTCCAGAACGTCCTGCCCAGCATGGAAGCCGCCTTCATCGATGTGGGCCGCGGCCGCAACGCGGTGCTGTACGCCGGAGAGGTCAACTGGGACGCCGCTGGGCTCGACAGCAACCGGCCCCGCCGGATCGAGAACGCCCTCAAGTCCGGGGACAGCGTGCTCGTCCAGGTCACCAAGGACCCCATGGGTCACAAGGGGGCCCGCCTGACCTCCCAGATCTCCCTGCCGGGCCGCTACCTGGTGTACGTGCCCGGTGCCAACATGACCGGTATCTCCCGCAAGCTGCCGGACACCGAGCGGGCCCGGCTCAAGCGGATCCTGCGCGAGGTGGTGCCGGACAACGCCGGGGTCATCGTGCGCACCGCGGCGGAGGGCGCGAGCGAGGACGAGCTCCGCGCCGACGTCGCCCGGCTCACCACAGCCTGGGACGACATCTCGGCCAAGGCCACGACGCTAAACGCCCCGGCCCTGGTTCACGGCGAGCCCGACCTCACCGTCCGGGTGATCCGCGACGTCTTCAACGAGGACTTCACCTCGCTGGTCGCGGCGGGAGAGCCGGCCTGGCAGGCCGTCAGCGGCTACGTCGGCGCGGTCGCGCGGGACCTCGCCGACCGGCTCATCCGGTGGACCAGCGATCAGGATGCCTTCACGCATTACCGGGTCGACGAGCAGCTCGCCAAGGCCCTGGACCGCAAGGTGTGGTTGCCCTCGGGCGGCTCGCTGGTGATCGACCGTACCGAGGCGATGACCGTGGTCGACGTCAATACCGGCAAGTTCATCGGCTCGGGCGGCAATCTCGAGGAGACGGTCACCAAGAACAACATCGAGGCCGCCGAGGAGATCGTCCGCCAGCTACGCCTGCGGGACATCGGCGGGATCATCGTGATCGACTTCATCGACATGGTCCTGGAGAGCAACCGTGACCTGGTCGTGCGCCGGCTGACCGAGTGCCTCGGGCGCGACCGCACCAAGCACCAGGTGGCCGAGGTGACCTCACTCGGGCTGGTCCAGATGACGCGCAAGCGGGTCGGTTCGGGGCTGCTCGAGATCTTCTCCGAGCCCTGCGAGGTATGTGGGGGCCGGGGGATCATCGTGCACAGCGACCCGGTCGACCGGCCGGCCGCCGAGGAGCCGGACCCCGGCCAGTCCGGGCGCGGTCGGGGCGGCAACCGCCGGGCCAAGTCGGCGGGGCATGACGCGGGGCTGGCAGCGGCGTCGAACTCCACCCTTTCGCCCGTCGGCCCCGCCGTACCGTCCGGGCCGACGGCCGCGCAGATCGCTGCGAAGGCGCACGCCGCGGCGATCCATGCAGCCTCGCTGCTGCGGGCCCAGGGTGGCCAAGGCGTGCCGGCCGAGACGGCGGACGGGGTCGACGATGCCGGATCAGACTCCGCGGACGGCCAGACGCGGCCTGAGCACGACGAGTCCGGTATTGCGGCCGCGTTGCCTGTTGGGCCGCCGACCGACCAGACCGGCCAGACGGGGCAAGCCGACCAGGGCGGCCCAGCGGACCAGGACGGGCCAGCGGACCAGGACGGGCCAGCGGATCAGGACGGGCCAGCGGATCAGGACGGGCCAGCGGATCAGGACGGGCCAGCGGATCAGGACGGGCCAGCGGATCAGGACGGGCCAGCGGATCAGGACGGGCCAGCGGACCAGGCTGAACCTCCAGCGGACAGCGCTGAGACCGTCCTTGCGCCGGTGCCTGACCCGGCAGCCGAGGTAGCGAGGGATCCGGCGCCCGAGCAGGCGCCCGGCACGGTCCGAGCGGACAGCGGTCACGTTGGGCAGGACCCGCCGGTTTTCGCGGGGGTTGGTCCCTCGGCCGCGGGCGTGGAGATGGCTCCGAGGGGTCGCCGCCGGCGTGGTCGAGTCGTGGCACCGGCCGGGCCACCTAGGCCGCATCCGCACGCGGGTTCGGCCCCGTCCGGCGGCAGCGCGGAGTTTGGCTCCGATGGTGCGGAGCACGTAGGCTAGACCCTCGGTGCGCCTACCCGCCCGCTGTGCTGCGCCGACGCGACCGGTTCCCGGCGCCAGCGGTCCCCGACATTGTTCGACGAGAGAAGTGAGCTGACCGTGTACGCGATCGTCCGCGCAGGTGGCCGCCAGGAGAAGGTCTCCGTCGGCGACGTCCTCATCGTCGACAAGCTCAAGGGTGAGCCTGGTTCGAGCATCGACCTCACGCCGCTGCTGCTCGTCGACGGCCCGACGGTGACCAGCGACGCGCAGGCCCTGTCGCGGGCGACGGTGACCGCTGAGGTGGTCAAGGCCACCAAGGGCCCGAAGATCACCATCATGAAGTTCAAGAACAAGACTGGCTACCGCAAGCGGCAGGGCCACCGTCAGCACACGACGCAGATCAAGGTCACGGCGATCGAAGGCTGACCGCACGGCCCACCGCCGAGCGGCATACCGAGGATCACCGCACCAGCGAACTCAGCAGCACCTCAGACAGCGCCGAACACAGCGAAGGCAGGCAGCGACCTGGCACACAAGAAGGGCGCGTCGTCTACGCGCAACGGCCGGGACAGCAACTCCCAGTTCCTCGGTGTCAAGCGCTTCGGCGGTCAGCGGGTCAACGCCGGCGAGATCCTGGTCCGCCAGCGTGGCACGCACTTCCACCCTGGTGACGGGGTCGGCCGGGGCAAGGACGACACGCTGTTCGCTCTGGTCGCGGGAGCCGTCAAGTTCGGTGCCCGCCGCGGCCGCAAGACCGTCAACATCGTCCCGCCGGCAGCCGAGGAGCCCGCCCTCACCGTGACCCACTGATCCGCTGACCGACAGCGAACGAACCCGACACGAGGGGGTGGGCCAAGTGGCTCACCCCCTCGCGTGCGTCCTGAGCTACGACCACCGCGCCCCGGCGCGGCGATCGGCAGCGAAGGACCCGAGCAAGCCCGAGCCAGACCCAGCCGCCCCGGACGGGTGACGAAGGAGAGCCGATGACGAGCTTCGTCGACCGGGTCGTCCTGCACGTCGCCGCGGGCGACGGCGGGCACGGGTGCGCCTCGGTCCGCCGCGAGAAGTTCAAGCCGCTCGGCGGCCCCGACGGCGGCAACGGCGGCCGGGGCGGCGACGTCGTCCTGCAGGTGGACCCGCAGTCCACGACGCTGCTGGACTACCACCGCGGGCCGCACCGGCACGCCACGAACGGCAAGCCCGGTGAGGGCGAGGACAAGGACGGCTCCGACGGCTCCGACCTCGTCCTGCCCGTGCCGCCGGGAACGGTCGTCAAGAGCGCCACCGGCGACCGCGGTGAGGTGCTCGCCGACCTCGTCGGTCATGGCACGCGATACGTGCTGGCCCGTGGTGGCAGAGGTGGCCTGGGCAACCGCTCGCTGTCCTCGCAGCGCCGCAAGGCACCCGGCTTCGCGCTGCTCGGAGAGCCCGGCGAGGCGCTCGACGTCGAGCTCGAGCTGAAGTCGCTCGCCGACGTCGCCCTGATCGGCTACCCCTCCGCGGGGAAGTCCAGCCTGGTCTCGGTGCTGTCGGCTGCCCGCCCCAAGATCGCCGACTACCCGTTCACGACGCTCGTGCCCAACCTTGGCGTGGTGACCGCCGGCGACCAGCGATTCACCGTGGCCGACGTGCCCGGGCTGATTCCCGGCGCCAGCGAAGGCAAGGGGCTCGGCCTTGAGTTCCTGCGCCACGTCGAGCGGTGCTCCGTGCTGGCGCACGTGGTCGACTGCGCCACGCTCGAGCCTGGTCGCGACCCGCTCAGCGACCTGGACGTGATCGAGCAGGAGCTCGGCCAGTACGTCGCGGACGACGCCCTGGGCGGCCTCCCTCTGTCCCAGCGGACCAGGATGGTGATCCTGAACAAGGCCGACGTGCCCGAGGCGCTCGAACTGGCCGAGATGGTCGCCCCGGACCTGCGGGCCCGGGGGCTGGAGGTGCACATCGTCTCGGCGGTGTCGCGGACGGGCCTGCGCGAGCTCGGATTCGCGCTGGCCCGGCTGGTGGCGGCGGCTCGGGCCGAGGTGGCCACCGTCGTGCCCGCACGGATCGTGCTGCGGCCCAAGGCCCTGGACGACACCGGCTTCGTCGTCCGCAAGGAGCAGACAAGCGACGGTCCGGTATACCGGGTGGTCGGCGACCGCCCGACGCGATGGATCCGTCAGACCGACTTCTCGAACGAGGAGGCGGTGGGCTATCTCGCCGACCGGCTCGCCCGCCTCGGGGTCGAGGACGCGTTGATCAAGGCCGGCGCGCTCGCCGGGGACACCGTGCTGATCGGGCCGGCGGACAACTCCGTTGTCTTCGACTGGGAGCCGACCCTGTCCGCCGGTGCCGAGCTGCTCGCCGGACCGCGCGGCACCGACGTGCGGTTCGGCTCCGACGACCGGCCGACCCGCGACGAGAAGCGTTCGGACTACGCCTCCCAGCGGCAGGCCAAGTCCAGCGCCCGGTCGGAGCTGGCGCGGGAACGCCGAGCCGGGCACTGGGCCACCGCCACCGACGACTCCGACGGGGCGGGAGGCGACGGATGACCACCGCTGCGGGCGTCCCCGGTTTTGCTGCTGCTGCCGCTGCTGCCGCTGCTGCCGCCGTTCCCGGTCCTGCCGCCGTCCGGTCGATCGGGGGAGCGGCCCGTGTCGTGGTCAAGGTGGGGTCCAGCTCCCTGACCGACGCCGACGGGAGCCTGGACGTTGCCCGGCTTGGCGCCCTCGTCGACGTGCTGGCGGCCCGCCGGGCGGCCGGCGCCCAGGTGGTGCTGGTCTCCTCGGGCGCCATCGCCGCCGGCCTCGTCCCGCTCGGGCTGTCGCGGCGCCCGCGCGACCTGGCCACCCAGCAGGCCGCCGCGAGCGTCGGCCAGGGCGCCCTGATGGCGCAGTACACTGCCGCGTTCGCCGGCCACAGCCTGGGTGTCGGGCAGGTGCTGCTCACCGCCGACGACGTCACCCGGCGTTCGCACTACGCCAACGCGCGGCGCACTCTGGACCGGCTCCTCGATCTCGGCGTCGTGCCGGTCGTCAACGAGAACGACACCGTTGCGACCAGCGAGATCCGCTTCGGCGACAACGACCGCCTGGCTGCGTTGGTCGCCCACCTGGTGCATGCCGATGCCCTGGTGCTACTCACCGACGTGGACGGCCTGTACGACGGGCCGCCCACCAGGGCCGGGAGCGTGCGGATACCGGTGGTCAACGGTCCGGGCGACCTCGAGCACGTCCGCCTGGGGGGCACCGGGTCGCGCTTGGGCAGCGGCGGCATGGTCACCAAGGTCGAGGCGGCGGCCATCGCGACCGCAGCCGGCATCCCGACGCTGCTGACCTCCGCCGGGCTCGCCGCGGCCGGGCTCGCCGGCGAACCCGTCGGGACCCTGTTCACCGCCACCGGCTCGCGGCGGGCGTCGCGCCTGCTCTGGCTCGCGCACGCGACCACGCCCCGAGGACGGCTCATGCTGGACGCCGGAGCCGTGGCGGCCGTCGTCGACCGGCGCAAGTCCCTGCTCCCCGCGGGCATCGTCGAGGTGGACGGAACATTCGACGACGGCGACCCGGTCGACCTCTGCGGGCCGGACGGCTCGGCCGTCGCCCGAGGGCTGGTCAACTACGCCTCCGCAGAGCTGCCCGGGCTGCTCGGCCGCTCGACCCGCGACCTGGCTCGTGAGCTGGGACCGTCGTACGAGCGCGAGGTCGTGCACCGGGACGATCTGGTGCTGCTGTGAGGCGGGACGGCGCCGAGCGGCGCGACAGTGCTGTGATGCGGGCAGTGGATCGAGGTCGCGATGAGAGGAGATAGTGGTGGTATGACCGTGCCAGGAGGCGTCGCTCCGCTCGACCCGGACGTGGTCGCGGCAGTCAGAGAACTGGCACTGGCCGCCCGTATCGCGTCCCGCTCACTTGCGCTGCTGTCCCGGGCGCAGAAGGACGCTGCCCTGCGCGTGATGGCCGACGCGCTCGACGACGACTGCCCCCGGATCCTGGCCGCCAACGCCGACGACGTCGACCGCGAGCGGTCCGCCGGCATGAGCGAGAGCCTGCTCGACCGGTTGACTCTTGACGAGAAGCGCCTGGCGACGATCTCGACGGCCCTGCGGGACATCGCCGCCCTGCCCGACCCGGTCGGTGAGGTGGTCCGCGGCTCGACGCTGCCCAACGGGCTGCAGATCCGCCAGGTCCGGGTTCCGATGGGCGTCGTCGCGATGATCTACGAGGCCCGGCCGAATGTCACCGTCGACGCCGCCGGCCTCGGCCTCAAGAGCGGAAACGCGGTCGTCCTGCGCGGCGGGTCGGCAGCCTCGTCCAGCAACCGCGCCCTGGTGGCGACCCTGCGCGCATCGCTGGCCGAACAGGGGCTGCCCGCGGACGCGGTGGTGTTGCTGGACGAGGGCGGCCGCGACGCCGTACGCGTGCTGATGACCGCTCGCGGGCTGGTCGATCTGCTGATCCCCCGTGGAGGGGCGGACCTGATCCGCACCGTGGTCGAGCAGTCCACGGTGCCGGTGATCGAGACGGGCATCGGCAACTGCCACGTCTACATCGACCAAGGCGCCGACCTCGACAAGGCGGTCCCGATCGTCCTGAACTCCAAGACGTCGAGGCCGAGCGTGTGCAACGCCGCGGAGTCGCTGCTGGTGCACCGCGCCGTGGCCGCGGACGTCCTGCCCAAGCTGCTGGCCGCGCTGGGGTCGGCCGGGGTGGTCGTCCACGCCGACGCCGAGATCGAACCGTTTGCGCAGGAGGCGGGCGCGGCATACCAGCTGGCGAGCGACGCCGACTTCGCCGCGGAGTACTACTCGCTCGACATCAGCGTGCGGATCGTCGACTCGATCGACCAGGCGATGGACCACATCCGCGAGTTCGGCACCCAGCACACCGAGGCAATCGTGACCGAGGACCGCGGCGCGGCGCGGCGGTTCGTCGCCGAGGTGGATGCCGCGGCGGTGATGGTCAACGCGTCGACCCGGTTCACCGACGGCGGCGAGTTCGGGTTCGGCGCCGAGATCGGGATCTCGACCCAGAAGCTGCACGCCCGAGGCCCGATGGGGCTCGCGGAGCTCACGACGACAAAGTGGGTCGTCGAGGGCGACGGCCAGATCAGAGTCTGAGCGGTGGGAGCCACGCGTGGAGGGCGCTGAGGTACGCAAGCTCGCTGCGCTCGAGGACCGGCACTGGTGGTATGCCGAGCGCCGTCACCTGCTCGCGCAGTCGCTGCGCGGCCTAGTGCCAGGGCGCGCCTTCGACATCGGCGCCGCGGGCGGCGGCAATACTCGCGTGCTGCGGGCCCACGGATGGGACGCTGCCGCGGTGGAGTACGGCGCGGACGGGGCGCAGGTGTCCGCCGAACGCGGTCTGCCCACGCTCCGCGCCGACGCCACGCGGTTGCCGTTGGCGTCCGCGTCGGCCGACCTGGTGATGGCCTTCGACATCCTGGAGCACCTGGTGGACGACGACGCCTGCGCTGCCGAGGCATGCCGCGTGCTGCGGCCGGGCGGCACGTTCCTGGTCGCCGTACCGGCTGACCCTCGCCTGTGGTCGGCGCACGACGACGCGGTCGACCATGTCCGCCGCTACACGCGGGCGACCTTGTCCGCGGTGCTGACCCGGGGTGGTTTCGCGATCGAGTCGATGACCTCGTGGATGGTGCTCCTGCGCCCGGCGGTGGCGTTTCGCCGTCGGGCCTCGACCGGTAGCGACCTCGACCAGGTGCATCCCGTCGTCAACGCCGGCCTGCGCGCCGTCATCACCGCCGAGCGCTATCTCCCGGTCAAGGCGCTGCCCGGGGTCAGCCTGCTGGTGACCGCTCGCCGCCCGGCCTGACCACCCGCATCGCCGTCGCGGTCGAGCGCTGCGGTTCCGCGTCCAGCGAGTCGTAGGCGACGAAGTAGGACGGGCGGCCCTGCATCATCACGTACATCCGGCCGACGTATTCGCCCAGCAGGCCCACGCAGAGCAGCTGCACCGCGCCGACGGCGGCGACGGCGACGACGGTCGAGGTCCATCCCGCCACCGTCCGGCCCAACAGCTGCGCGGCGACGGCGTAGACGAGCAGCCCCAGCGCCGCGACCCCGCCGCCGAGCCCGAACCAGGTCGCCAGGCGCAGCGGCGCCAGCGAGAACCCGGTGATGCTGTCGATGGACAGCCGGACCATCCGGGCGAGCGGGTACTTCGACTGGCCGGCCGCCCGCACGTCGCGGCGGTAGCTGACCGACGCGGACGGGAAGCCGAGCGCCGGCACCACGAATCGGAGCACCCGGTGGTGCTCGGGCAGTGCGTTGACCGCATCGACCGTGGCGCGGGACATCAGCCGGTAGTCGCCCGCGTCGACCGGGGCGTCGGTGTCGCTGATGCCGCGGATCAGCCGGTAGAACGCACGCGCCGTGCCGCGCTTCCACGCCGAGTCGGTGGACCGGTCGGTACGCAGGGCGTACACGACGTCCGCACCCCCGAGGCGGGCAGCGGCGACCATCTCGCCGAGCAGCTCCGGCGGGTCCTGCAGGTCAGCGTCCAGCGTGGCGACGTAAGCGCCGCGAGCCAAGGCCAGGCCTGCGGAGATGGCGGCTTGGTGCCCTGCGTTGGCGCGGAGCCGGACCACGCGCAGCTGCGGCCAGGAGGCCCGGAAACGCTGCAGCGTTACCGGGGTCGCGTCGGTGCTGCCGTCGTCGACGGCCAGGACCTCGTAGGCGCCGCCGAGACCGTCCAGCACCTCGCGCAGGCGGTGCACCAGCAGTGGCAGCACGTCCGCCTCGTCGTACATCGGCACGACCACGGACAGCTCGGGGCGCTCCGTTCCGCGCAACTCCGACGTCCGCGACATGCTCGCCAGCCTATGCCGCGCGGTCCACCGTTCTCGCCGACGTCGCGGGCAAACGCAGCGGGCGCCTGAGCACGGCTACGCTGTGGCCATGTCGATCACGCCCTCGCTCGTCAGCTTCGTCAAGGCGGAGGAGGTCGTGCGCGAGCTCCCGATGGCCCCGTGGGTCTACGGAGCGCTCGCGTTCGCCGGTTTCCTTCTGCTCCTGGCCGTGCTGTGGTCTTTCCGCAACACCGGCGCCAAGATGACGCAGGGCAAGGGAGCCCACTCCGACCAGTCGCAGCGCAGCTGAGCACCCGCCTCGGGGTCATGGGCGGGACGTTCGACCCCATCCACCACGGTCACCTGGTCGCCGCGAGCGAGGTCCAGTCCCTGCTCGACCTGGACGAGGTCGTGTTCGTCCCGACGGGCACGCCTTGGCAAAAGGACGGCCGCCGCGTCGCCCCCGCCGAGCACCGCTACCTCATGGCCGTCGTCGCCACCGCGTCCAACCCCCGCTTCACGGTCAGCCGCGTCGACATCGACCGGCCGGGGCTCACCTACACGATCGACACGCTGAAGGACCTGCACCGCGAGCGCCCCGACGTCGAGCTGTACTTCATCACCGGCGCGGACGCACTGGCCCAGATCCTGTCGTGGAAGGACGCGGCCGAGCTGTGGAGCCTGGCTCGGTTCATCGGCGTCACGCGGCCGGGGCACGAGCTGTCCGACAGTGGCCTGCCGCGCGAACGGGTCAGCCTCCTCGAGGTGCCCGCAATGGCGATCAGCTCGACCGGCTGCCGCTCGCGGGTCGCCGCAGGTGAGCCGATCTGGTACCTCGTGCCCGACGGCGTCGTCCAGTACATCGCCAAGCACCGCCTTTACACCACCCCCGGCCCCGAGGCCGGGACGGACAGCGGTACGTCCGCGCGGCCGGCTGTCCACTCAGCCACCGAGTTCCACTCAGCCACAGAGTTCTAGGAGGACCCGCGTGGCCGCCACCCCCCGCGCCATCGACCTCGCCCGCGTCGCCGCCGCCGCAGCCGAGGACAAGCTGGCCAGCAGGATCGTCGCCATTGACGTGAGCGATCAGTTGGCCCTGACCGACATCTTCGTGATCGCCTCGGCACCCAACGACCGCCAGGTCCAGGCCATCGTCGACAACGTCGAGGAGCGCCTGCTCGAGCTCAAGGTCAAGCCCGTCCGCCGCGAGGGCCAGCGGGAGGGGCGGTGGGTGCTGCTCGACTTCGTCGACCTGGTCGTCCATGTCCAGCACGAGGAGGAGCGCACGTACTACGCGCTCGAGCGCCTCTGGAAGGACTGCCCGTTCATCGACCTGGGCGGTTGAGGTGCCCTGGCGATGACACCGTGGGCGGGCCGGCGACTTCTCGTCTGGCGACACGGCCAGACCCCTCACAACGCGGCGGGCATCTGGCAAGGTCAGCTCGACAGTCCCCTGTCCGAGGTGGGCCGGCAGCAGGCGCGGGCGGCGGCAGGGCGTCTCGCGGCGTACCGGCCGTCGCTGATCATCAGCAGTGACCTCGCCCGGGCCAGCGACACAGCCCGGGCGTTGGCCGATCTGGTGAACCTGCCGATCCGGTATGACGAGCGGTTACGCGAGATCCACGTCGGTCGCTGGCAGGGTCGCACCAGTGCCGACACCAAGGCGGAGTATCCCGAGCAGCACGCGGCGCTGGCCCGTGGCGAGGACATCCCGCGCGGCGTGGACGGCGAGACGATGGCGCAGGTGGAGGTTCGGGCGAGGGCGGCGGTGGACCAGGTCGTAGACGAGCTGGCCCCGGGGGCGAGCGCCGTCGTGGCGACGCACGGCGTCGCCGGCAGGGCCGCGGTGGCCTCGCTCGTGGGCCTCGACCAGGCCTCTGCTTGGACTTCGCTGGTCGGCCTGGGCAACTGCTGCTGGGCCGAGGTGCGCGAGTACCCCGCAGGATGGCGCATCTGGGGGTGGAACCTCGGCGTCGGGCCGATTTGGCCAAGCGGCGCGGGGGCCAGCTAAACTTCGGCGGTCCCCCCGGGGACACGTCGAACCGGCGCGGGTTGCCGCACCGTTCGGGGCTGTGGCGCAGCTGGTAGCGCACCTCCATGGCATGGAGGGGGTCAGGGGTTCGAGTCCCCTCAGCTCCACCAAAATATCGACGTTCAACCACCGACGGGTGCCACGCCGCGGGAGTCCATGCGACTCCCGCGGTTTTTGTTGTCGGGCTGCTCGCTGCGCGGTCGTGCCGTCCTGATTGTTTCCAACAGATCGGGGCGATGAGCCTGCGCAACGGGGATGCTCGTCTTCGCGGGCTTCGTCGATGTCCAGGATGGGTGAACCGCGCGAGTCATTGTCCACTTGTGCCTCAGGGCATATTCGCCTTTAGCAAGAGTGGTGCCAGTGTTCAGCGGAGCTAATGATCGTTCAGAGTCCGCATCTCGGTGCCGCCCTTCTTGAAATGTCGCCAGATAGTTGCTTGGTTGTAGCCGAGAGAGCCGCCGCATGAGCACACACCCTCTCGCCCCGCCGAATGAGCTAGGGGGAAGCAACTGCTGATCCGGCGTGATACGGGTGCACACCCGGCCTAACACGCCCTCCACCGGCACGTCTGCGTGCTCAGCGATATCGCAATACTAAAGGACCTGTCATAATGGCTTGAATGGACAAGCAAGTGACTCTCTATCTTGTTGTGGGCCTTCCCGGTGCCGGGAAAACGACGCGCGCCAAGGAATTGGAGACCAGCGAGTCCGCCCTTCGTCTGACCCCCGACGAGTGGCAGATGGCGATCTTCCATGGAGACAACCCAATGCGATGGCGGTCGAAGGACCGCGCTGACCAGCGTGACCGGATCGAAGGCAAACTCGTGGAGGTCGGCATGCGGGCTGCCCAGCTGGGCATCAACGTCGTCTTTGATTTCGGTTTCTGGGGCAAGGACGAACGGTCAGCGCTCCGTTGGATCGCCGGCACTCTGGGCGTGCGTAGCCAAGTTGTCTACGTGCCAATTAATTACGATGAGCAGCGCAACCGCATTACCAGTCGCTACGAGACCGGGCCGGGTCACTTCCAGATGAGCGACGCCGAGCTGAGGCAGTGGTGTGTACAGTTCCAAGCGCCGGATCAGGAAGAACTGCAAGGTACTGAAGTTCCTTCGGTCCCAGCAGAGCACGCGACATGGTCACAGTGGGCCTCAGAGCGGTGGCCATCACTGCCAGATCAGTACCGGACCAGCAGCTAGCCAGCTTATGGTTCAACATGTGGACGCGGGGGGCCGCGCATCAGGAATGCTGCCAATCGTTCGAGCCTTGCTTGTGAATCCCTGCTTTCTGAGGTGCCGACAGATTGTTTTGTAGTCTAATTGGAGCCGACCGCCAATCTGCTCCAGCGACCAGCCTTCCCGGTAGAACCGAGCTCGCCAGCCTGGTAGGCGCGCGCGTGACCAGCCGCGGGTCACGCATAGCGATGCCGGCTCGACCGAGGATCTGGCTGATGGTCGCTCTTATGACCTCATGCCGAGCTGTGAGTGCTGACATGCTCTCGCCCGCCTGGTGGGCGCGCGACGGCCACTCGCTCAGCGTCTGTCAGACGCTGCGCCCTCGGTTGCCGAGACGCCGACTTGACCGCTCGACGGCTAGCGAGCGGAACGAATCAACCGAGGTGGACGAACCGGTCGAGTTGTTTCGAAGATTTGCTCTGAGGGCCAAGCCTCCGACCTGCGCAACTCGCAGAAAAGTGCGTACGACGTCGGCATCCGCCTTCCTCGTTGACCGCTGCGGTAACCTACACGTATGCGAGGCGCTCAGCTGCTTACCGGGCCGCGTTGACACTCTCCGGAGTCAGCGCGGCAACCCCTCCCGCGTGAGGGGTTTTCTTATGTCCGGAACCGTCGAGCACGAGCAGCGAACCGCAGCCGAGGACAGGACCCCATGAACGACCGACCGACGCCCCACCGCTACACCGCCGAGCTGGCCGACCGGATCGAGGTCGCCTGGCAGGACCGGTGGGAGAGTGAAGGCACCTTCCATGCGCCCAATCCCGCTGGCCCGTGGGCGGATCCGGCTGCCGTGGCCGGCCGGGAGAAGCTCTTCATCCTCGACATGTTCCCCTACCCGAGCGGTGCTGGGCTGCATGTCGGCCACCCGCTCGGCTACATCGCCACCGACGTCTACGGCCGGTTCCAGCGGATGAGCGGCAAGAACGTCCTGCACTGCCTGGGCTATGACGCGTTCGGGCTGCCCGCCGAGCAGTATGCCGTGCAGACCGGCCAGCACCCCCGCAAGACGACCGAGGAGAACATGGTCGTCATGAAGCGGCAGCTCCGGCGGCTGGGCCTGGCGCACGACGAGCGACGCGCCATCGCGACCATCGACGAGGAGTTCTACCGCTGGACACAGTGGATCTTCCTGCAGATCTTCGACTCCTGGTACGACGCCGCGGCCGACGGCGGGCGCGGGCGTGCCCGCCCGATCGGCGAACTCGTCGCGGAGCTGGAGGCCGGGATCCGGTCCACTCCGGACGGCCGGCCATGGGCGGAGCTGTCGAGCGACGAGCAGCGGGATGTGGTCGAGCACCAACGGCTCGCCTACACCGCAGAGGCGCCGGTCAACTGGTGCCCGGGGCTGGGCACCGTCCTGTCCAACGAGGAGGTCACCTCCGACGGCCGTTCCGAGCGCGGCAACTTCCCGGTCTTCAAGCGCAACCTGCGCCAGTGGATGATGCGGATCACCAACTACGCCGATCGGCTGGTCGACGACCTCGACCGCCTGGACTGGCCCGAACCGGTCAAGGTGATGCAGCGCAACTGGATCGGACGCTCGTACGGCGCGACGGTCACCTTTGCGGCCACGGCTGCTGACGGCTCGGATGCGCCGATCCGGGTGTTCACGACCCGGCCGGACACGCTGTTCGGTGCCACGTTCATGGTGCTGGCCCCTGAGCACCCGATGGTGGATTCGCTTGTTCCCCAAGGGAACTGGCCGGGCGGGACGCGCAACGCGTGGGCCGGAGGGGCGGCGTCGCCCCAGGCGGCGGTCGCGGCATACCGGCTGTCGGCGAGCCGCAAGAGCGACATCGAGCGGCAGGCGGACACCCGTGCGAAGACTGGGGTATTCACCGGCGCCTTCGCCACCAATCCGGTGAACGGTGCAGCCATTCCGGTCTTCATTGCCGACTATGTCCTGATGGGCTACGGCACGGGCGCGATCATGGCGGTTCCCGCTCAGGATACGCGTGACTGGGCCTTCGCCACGGCCTACGACCTGCCTATCCGGCGCACGGTGCAGCCGCCCGCGGGGCACCCCGAGGACCAGGCGTTCACCGGCGAGGGGCCCGCGATCAACTCGGCCAATGCCGAGGTGTCACTGGACGCGCTGCCGGTGGCCGAGGCCAAGGCCGCAATCGTGGAATGGTTGCAGGACAAAGGCCGCGGCGAGCAGACGGTCACCTACAAGTTGCGCGACTGGCTGTTCTCCCGTCAGCGCTACTGGGGTGAGCCGTTTCCGGTGGTCTACGACGACGACGGCAGGGTGTTCGCCCTCCCTGATGCCCTTCTGCCGCTGCGGTTGCCGGACATCCCCGACTACTCGCCGCGCACCTTCGCGCCGGACGACGCGCAGTCCAACCCGGAGCCGCCGCTCGCGAGGGTCCAGGAGTGGGTCGACGTCGAGCTGGATCTCGGCGATGGGCCGAAGATCTATCACCGGGACACCAACACCATGCCCAACTGGGCTGGATCCTGTTGGTACGAATTGCGTTACCTCGACCCGGCCAACCACGAGCGCTTCGTCGACCCGGATGTCGAGCAGTACTGGATGGCACGGCACCAGGACACCGTCCCTGGTGCTCCGCCCGGCGCGGTGGATCCCGGAGGCGCGGACCTGTACATCGGCGGCGTGGAGCATGCCGTGCTGCACCTGCTGTACTCGCGGTTCTGGCACAAGGTGCTCTACGACCTGGGTCACGTCACCAGCGAGGAACCGTTCCGGAAGCTGTTCAACCAGGGCATGATCCAGGCGTTTGCCTACACCGACGCGCGCGGGCAATACGTCCCCGCCGCGGAGGTGGAGGGGCAGGTCACTGGCGAGGGCACGTCGTTCTCCTACAACGGTGCCCCGGTCTTGCGTGAGTACGGCAAGATCGGCAAGTCGCTGAAGAACGTCGTGACGCCGGACGAGATCTTCGCGGCGTACGGCGCGGACACGTTCCGCGTCTACGAGATGTCCATGGGTCCGCTGGACGTGTCCCGACCGTGGGAGACGCGAGCCGTCGTCGGAGCGCAGCGCTTCCTGCAACGGTTGTGGCGGATCGTCGTGAACGAGGAGAACGGCACCACCTGCGTCGCCGACAGGCCGATGGACGACGCCACGAGACGGTTGGTGCACAAGGGGATCGACGCCGTCCGCGGCGACCTGGTCGAGCTCCGGGTCAACACCGCCATCGCGAAGCTGATCGAGCTCACCAATGCCCTTACCAAGCTCGACTCGGTCCCACGGGAGGCTGCCGAGACGCTGGTCCTGCTGACCGCTCCGATGGCTCCGCACATTGCCGAGGAGCTGTGGCAGCGGCTCGGGCACAGCGAGACGCTGACGTACGCGCCGTACCCGCAGGCCAATCCGGCGTTCCTGGTCGACGAGACGGTGACCTGCGTGGTCCAGGTGCAGGGCAAAGTGAGAGATCGTCTCCAGGTCCCGAGCACCGTCGCCGACGACGACCTGCGCGAACTCGCGCTCGCCAGTGAGCGGGTCCAGGCCGCCCTGGCCGGCCGAGGCGTCCGTACGGTCGTCGTCCGGGCACCCAAGCTGGTCAACGTGGTCCCTGCCTGAGACGGATGCCCGAACTTCTATGACGGTCGCGCTGGTCACCGACTCCACGGCATACCTGCCTGCGGATGTCGTTGCGCGGAAGCGAATCCGCGTCGTTCCCTTGCACGTCCGGGTCGGCGGGACCGAGTTCGACGAGGGCATCGATATCACGACGACGGCGTTGGCCGAGGCCTTGCGGGCGTTCACGCCGGTGAGCACTTCCCGGCCGTCGCCGATGGCGTTCCTCGACGCCTACCGGTCCGCCGCTGCGCAGGGGGCGACCGGCGTGGTGTCGGTCCATATTTCCTCGCAGATGTCCGGGACCGCGGAGTCGGCCGCCCTGGCCGCCGTCGACTCGCCCATACCCGTCCGCGTGGTCGATTCACGGACGATGGGTATGGCGATGGGCTACGCCGTCCTGTCGGCCGCGGCCGCCGCGGGGGAGGGGGTCGGTCTCGACGACGTCGCAGCCGTCGCGCTCCGGCGTGCGGAGTCGGCCACGGTGCTGTTCTACGTCGACACGCTGGAGTACCTCAGGCGCGGCGGGCGGATCGGCGCGGCCTCGAGGCTGCTCGGGTCGGCATTCGCGATCAAGCCGCTGTTGTCGTTACAGGACGGGAGGATCCAGCCCGTCGAGAAGGTCCGGACTGCCGCGCGCGCACTCAGCCGGCTGGAGGAAATGGCTGCCGCATCAGCGGAGCGAGCCGAGGCGGTCGACATCGCCGTGCACCATCTCGACGCGTCCGGTCGAGCGACCGAGCTCGCCGAACGCCTGCAGGCGAAGGTGCTCAACGCCGGCGAGGTTCTCCTGGTCGAGCTCGGGGCGGTGGTGGGGGCACATGTCGGGCCGGGGACCATCGCCGTCGCCGTCTCCCCGCGCCGCGGCGACGACGGCGCACCGTGACCACCGGGCAGGTGTCCCTGCTGCTCGTCGCGGGCCTGGTCGGCTTCTTCGTCGGCGCGGTCAATCCCGCGGCCATCACCGCCCGGGTCTTGCGGATCGACCTGACCCGCGCGGGGTCCGGCAACCCCGGCGCGACCAATGCCGGCCGCGTGCTCGGCGTGCGGTACGGCGTCCTGGTCGGCGCCGTGGACGTGGTGAAGGGGCTGCTGCCGACCATCCTGGCGCTGCACGCGCTCGGGCGGGTCACGGCATACGTCGTCGGCTTCTCCTGCGTGGTGGGGCACGTGTTGTCGCCCTTCCTTCGTGGGCGCGGCGGCAAGGGCGTCGCGACCTCGCTCGGAGCGACCCTCGCCGTCTTGCCGTGGTTCGCCCTGGTCGTCCTGGTGGTGTTCGGGCTCACCGTCTGGGCCACCCGATGGGTCGCCAAGGCCTCCGTGGCGGCCGCAGGCGCGCTCGCCCTCCTCTCGGCGTTGGCGCCGGTCCCGTACCCGGCCGCCGCCGCACGGATCTGGGGACTCACGCTCGCCGCCCTCGTCATCGGCAGACACCGGCTCAACATGCGGGGATGGGTCTCGGGCCGGGGCCTGTAAGCCGGATCTGTCCACAGCGCCTGAGCGCCGAAGTCCCACGGTCCACAGCCCTCCCGCGGTCGAGGCGCGGGTGGTCCCGGGTTTCCTAGCCTCTTTCGTATGCCGCGCCGACCCTCCGCCACACCTGCCCTCGACCGGCGACTGGCCTTGCTCGGCAAACTGACCGACGAGGTCATCCGCCCGGAGCCGGTGGGCTACCGTCCCGACGCGACGCGGCCCGTCGGGTGGGTGCCGCAGCGGGCAGCCGTCACGGGCCGCCCCTTGCTGTCGTCCCCGCGGAGCGGGTCCACGGCTCCGGGCGGTACTGCTCAGCGTCGGCAGCCCACAGGAGCTCCGACACCCGAACGGGCTGCGCGGACTGCGGCAACGGCCGCTGACCTGGGACGCCACCGAAGGCCGGCCCCCCCGGCACCGGCGGTGTTCACCCTCCCGCGAGCCCTCCATGGCGCGGTCACGCGACCGCCGCGCAGGGCGGTCCTCGGACTGCTGCTCGTCCTCGTACTCGCGTCCGCCGTCCTTGCTGGCCGGGTCGTCATGGCCCACGCATCGGCCACTCCGCACCCGGTGGCGACGACGGGTTCTCCTCCTGGGCTGGTGTCTCGATCGCTTCCCGCTGCGTTCGCCAGTCCGCGCCCTGCGATTTCTGACCCCGCGTCGCCGACCGTTGCACCGGCGAAAGCACCTGGCTCAGCGCCCGCACGGCCGACCGGGCCCGGGTTCGGATCGGGCAGCGGCGGGTCCTCCCCTTCCACGGGCGTTGCCGTGGTGGTCGACGTGGTCGGCCAGGTCAAACACCCGGGAGTGGTGCACCTTCCCACCGGAGCCCGGGTCCTCGACGCCGTCACGGCCGCTGGAGGCGCGCTGCGATCGGCGCAGACCAGTGCGGTCAACCTGGCCAGACCCGTCGTCGACGGCGAACAAGTCGTCATACCCAAGCACGGGCAGTCAGCTGTCCCGACCGGCGCGGGAGCAGGCAGTGTGATCGGCCCCCCGGGAGTGGCATCGCCCGCAAGCGGAGCCGGTGGTACGCCGAGCGCCGTCATCGACCTCAACGCGGCCGACGCCACGGCTCTGGACTCCCTCCCCGGCGTCGGGCCGGTGCTGAGCCAGCGGATCCTGGAGTGGCGCGGCCAGCACGGCCGCTTCTCCTCCGTGGACGAGCTCGGCGAGGTGAGCGGTATCGGCGACAAGATGCTCGCGCAGCTCACCCCTCGTGTCCGCGTCTGACGACGCGGCCGCTCCGGTCCCGCTCGACCTGCGGCTGCTGGTCCCTGCAGTGGCGTCGTGGGCCAGCGTTGCCACGGGGCTCGGGCTCGCGCCAGCGCCGCTTCTCGGCGCTGCTGGCGCTGCGCTTGTCCTAGCGGGAGCCTTTCGAGCCAGCCGGCAGCGCAGGATCCAGCTGGTCACCGTGCGGTGGAGGCCGCCGTACGTCGTGACCTGGTGGGCGCTGAGCGCGTTGCGCCGCCGAGGATCGCGGTGGCCGACGTGGGGGCGGACGTGTGATGTCCTCGCGCTGAGCTGCGTCGGTGTCGCGCTGTGCCTCATCTGCACCTCCGCGCAGTCGAGCATCCGCAGCGCAGGCCTGGTCCCGGGCCTCGCGCAGCAACGGGCGAGCGCCAGCGTCGAGGCCGTGGTCACCTCCGACCCACGGATCATCTCGACCATTGCAGGGGGCCGGCCAATGCAGTTGGTGCTGGTCGAGATCAGCGTCGACCAGGTCGTCGGCAGAGGCCTGCGAAGCGGTGCGGACACACCGGTCCTGGTTTTTGGGGACCTGTCCTGGCGCGCCGTCCAGTGGCATGAGCGGGTCCGGGCGACAGGGCGGTTCGATGTGGCGCAGCCCGGCGACGATGTCGTCGCGGTGTTCAACTCTTCCCGCGCTCCGACCCGGATCTCGGCTCCGGGTCGGGTTGCGTCCGCTGCGGAGACGGTGCGAGACGGTCTCCGCGCGGCGGTCGAGCGTGTGCCGGCGGACGCGCGCGGCCTGCTCCCGGCGCTGGTGATCGGCGACACCAGCAGGACGCCCGAGGATCTGACCGAGGCGATGCGGGCAACCAGCCTGACCCATCTCAGTGCGGTGAGCGGGAGCAACGTGAGTTTCGTTCTCGCCGCGGCGCTCGGCCTCTGCCGGCTGGCGCGGGTGCCGAGACGCTGGCGTCCAGCTGTGGCGCTGGCGTGCCTGGCAGCCTTCGTCGTGCTGGCCCGACCCCAGCCGAGCGTCTTGCGCGCAGCCGTCATGGGGGTCATCGGCCTGGCGGGCCTGAGCGCATCCCGCCGGCGGGCCGGCATACCGGCCCTGGCTGCGGCAATTCTGCTGCTGCTCTGCGCGGACCCCTGGCTGGCGCGGTCGTACGGCTTCGCCCTTTCGACCCTGGCTACGTTAGGTCTGCTGCTCTTCGCCCGGTCGTGGGGCGAGCGGATCCGGCAGCAGCTTCCGGCACCAATGGGTTGGCTCGGCCCGGCCGTCGCGATACCGCTGGCTGCTCAGGTCATGTGCGGGCCGGTCATCGTCTTGCTACAGGGGTCGGTGTCGCTCATCGGGGTTGCCGCCAACCTTGCAGCGGCGCCGTTCGTGCCGCCCGCGACCGTGCTCGGTGTCGCCGTAGCGTTGCTGGCCATGCTGTCCGCGACGTTGGCGGGTTGGCTGGCCTGGGCGGCAGGGGTGCCGACCTTGGGAATCGCGTATGTCGCCCGCGCGGCTGCCGCTGTCCCCATGGGATCCCTGCCATGGCCAGGCGGCGCCGTAGGCGCCCTCGGGCTCGCGTTCGTCACCGTGGGGCTGCTCCTCGGCGGCCGCCGACTGATGGTGGCGGTGAGATCGCGGCCCCTGGCCGTGTTCTGCCTGGCGACCTTGGTGCTTGCTGCGGCGTGGCCAACCACCCGATTCGTCTGGCCACCAGAGGGTTGGCGCCTGGTGGCCTGTGATGTCGGCCAGGGCGACGGGCTCGTTCTCGCGACCGCGCCGCGCCACGCGGTCGTCGTCGATTCAGGCCCCGACCCGGCGCTGATCGACGCCTGCCTGTCTCGGTTGGGCATCCTGGTGGTCGACGCGCTGGTGCTGACCCACTATCACGCGGACCACGTTCACGGGGTCCCTGGCGTCCTGCACCGCCGCCGCGTGACCCAGATCCTGGTCTCGCCGCTGCGTGACCCGCCCTGGCAGGCCACTGAGGTGGACCGCTGGGCGGGTGCCGCCGGGGTTCCGGTTCGACCGCTCTATGCCGGCGACCGGCTCCGGTGGGGCCCCATATCCGCCGCCGTGTTGTGGCCTGCGCGGATCATCCACGAGGGTTCGATGCCCAACAACGCCAGCGTCGTGCTCGATGTCGATGACGGCGGCCTCCGGGTCCTTATGCTCGGCGACGTCGAGACCAGCGCCGCGCACGAGGTGCTTCTCGCGCTCCGCCGCGAGCATGGCGACCGGGGCTTCGACGTGCTCAAGGTGGCCCATCACGGCTCAGCCCTGCAAGACCCCGGCCTCATCGCCGAAGTCCGAGCTCCGGTCTCGCTGATCAGCGTGGGCGCCGGCAACCCCTACGGGCACCCGTCACAGACGGCACTGGGCCTACTCCGAGCAGCGGGGACGTCCGTCTTCCGCACCGACCTGAAGGGAGATGTCTCCGTGTCCCGGGGAGCCGGCGGGGCACCGTTGGTCTCGACCCGCGGGCGCTAGAGCGGCCGGTTCGAGCTTTCGAGTGGGAGCGGCCGGATCTGGCGGTGTTTGGCTCAGGCCGGGAAGGCGGCAAGCACGCGGTTGGGTGAACGCGCGCTCTCGCACAGCGCGTCGAGGGTCGCCTGCACCGCGGGGACACGTTGTAGGTCGGGCGTGGTCACCACGTGGATACATCGCCGCGACGACGGACGGACCGGCATCGTCACCACATCCGGGTGCTGGACCGTGCGAAGGATGAGGTCGGGCACCAGGGCCACGCCCAAACCTTCGGCCACCAGTCCCATCACCGCGACATAGTCCTCGGTCTCGTAGGAGACGTTCGGCACGAAGCCCGCCATGGCGCACAAGGCTAGGAGGTGTCCCCGGCAGCGAGGGCAACCTGCGATCCACCGGTCGCCGGCCAGCTGAGCGAGGTCGCCGACCGCGGCTGCGGCCATGGGATGCTCGCGCGGCACGGCCAGGCGGACTTCGTCATCGAGCAGCTTGTGCCGAACCAGCAGCTCCAGGTCGTCTTCGTCGACGCTGAGCTTGAGACCCTCGTAGGCGAAGGCGACCGCGAGGTCGCACTCACCGGCACGCAAGGCGGCGATCGATTCCGGCGGCTCACCTTCGGCGAAGCTGACCTTGACCTCGGGGTAGCGAGCCTTGACCAGAGCGAGCGCACGCGGGACCAGCGTGGCCGACGACGAAGGGAAGGCCATCAGTCGCACCCGGCCTGCGCGCAGGCCCGCGATGGCGGCAACTTCTTCCTCGGCCGCGTCCAACGCGGTCAGCACACCACCGGCGTATCGAGCTAGCACCTCACCGGCTTCGGTGAGCCGCACGTGCCGGCCGATGCGCTCGACCAGGACAGTGCCCATCCGATGTTCCAGCCGCCGGACCATCTGCGAAATGGCGGGCTGTGAGTAGCCCAGTGCCAGGGCGGCTCCGGTGAAGCTGCCCTCGTCGGCGATCGCTCGCATCACCCGAAGCCCGGCCGCGTCGATCACGCGTTCATTCTATAACCTGCTGTTATCCGAACGGGCCGTCCCGGGGTTGCACGTGATGCTCATTGCGGCGCTGACAGCCTCCAGCACCGCGCAGCTCGTGCCGCATACTGATCGCGTGCCGACCGCAGCCACGAGGGGATGGGCGGTACGCCCGGTCGAACACGTCCTGCCCGAAGGTCCGGTGGTCCAGACCCCGGACGGGTTCGGCCAGCTCGTCCGGATGGTCGCAGCTGGACACGTTTGCGTGCTCACCGGCGCCGGTATCTCGACCGAATCCGGCATCCCCGACTACCGGGGACCCGACGGTCGTCGACGGGTCACGCCGATGACGTATGCCGAGTTCGTGAGCGGCACCGACGCGCGCCGCCGCTACTGGGCTCGAAGCTTCGTCGGGTGGCGACGGTTCGCTGTCGCCGGACCGAATCAGGGACACCGCGCCGTGGCGGCGTTGCAGCGCGTCGGTGTCGTCTCCGCCTTGATTACCCAGAACGTCGACGGGCTGCATCAGGCGGCCGGCTCCGTCGACCCGCTCGAGCTGCACGGCACCCTGGATGGCGTGGTCTGCCTGCGCTGTGGTGACCGGTCCGGCCGACTCGACCTGGACCATCGCCTGCGCGAGGCGAACCCGTCGTTCGAGGTAGCCGCCGGGCCGTTGCGTCCCGACGGCGATGTCGAGCTGGACCAGGCTGCCGTCGACAGCTTCCATCTCGTGGCATGCGTCGTATGCGGATCGGACCTGCTCAAGCCGGACGTCACGTTCTTTGGCGAGTCGGTGCCCATAGGGCTCGTGGCGCGGTGCTCTGCTGCGGTCGAGGAGTCGTCGGCCTTGCTGGTGCTCGGCTCGTCGCTTCAGGTCATGTCCGGCTACCGCTTTGTCCGCCGGGCAGCCCGCTTAGGCATCCCCGTCGCGATCCTGACGCACGGCACGACGCGCGGCGAGGCCGAAGCGAGCCTCCGCTTGGACGCGCCGCTGGGTCAGACGCTCTCTACCTTGGTGGGGCGGCTATCTGGCGCGACGGACGGGGCAGGAAGTCCCGGCGGCGTCACGTCGCATGGCTGAAGGAAGTCGTCAGGATCCAAAGCTGCACGCACCTTCACGTCCCTCCCCTCAGATACGGCGTAAGACCGCTGTCACCTTGCCCAAGATCGTGGCGTCGTCGCCGTCAATCGGGGAGTAGGCCGCGTTGTGCGGCATCAGCCAGACGTGCCCGTCGCGACGCTTGAAGGTCTTGACGGTGGCTTCGTTGTCGAGGAGCGCCGCGACCACGTCGCCGTTGTCCGCCGTCGGCTGCTGCCGCACGACAACCCAGTCACCGTCGCAAATCGCCGCCTCCACCATGGAGTCCCCGACCACCTTCAACAGGAAGAGGTTTCCCTCGCCGACCAACTGGCGGGGGAGCGGGAACACGTCCTCGACAAGCTCGTCAGCCAAAATCGGACCGCCGGCGGCGATGCGGCCGACCACAGGGACGTACTGCGCTGCCGGCCGCGCGTTGCCACTGTCCGTCTCGTCGTACTCGGGCGCGGGCGTCCCGGGGTCGGGGAGACGGCTGGGGTGCGCCCCGCCGCCCCGATAACCTCTGGCGTCGACCTCCACGTCTGGGGAGACCACCTCGATAGCACGGGGACGGTGCGGATCTTTGCGCAGGTATCCCTTGCGCTCGAGAGCGGCCAGTTGGTGCGAGACCGAGCTCGGGCTGGTCAGGCCCACGGCTTCACCAATCTCCCTCAGACTCGGCGGGTAACCGCGCCGGTCGACCGAGTTTCGGATCACCTCGAGAACCCGCCGTTGTCGTGTCGTCAGCCCGTCGCCCACCTCGCGGTCGGGCATCTCGCGGATGTCAGCCATGTCCTCTTCCCTGTTTCGGTCCCTCACCTGCGACGGCCCGCGTGGTCGCTGTCGGTGCTCGATGTTTGGCTGACGCCATGAACGCAGCGTATGCCGGCCAACGGCGCCCTTCAAACACGTGTTCGAACTGTGACTCGACTTCGGCGGAGCGAACTGCTAGAAATCGTACAGACGTTCTATCGAACGTGCGTGCGACACGCCGCCTCGCGTCGGCACCGAACGGGCACTCAACGGAGGACCAGATGACTGCATCGGCAGCTCGGCGGCTGGCGCCAAGGCCGGCCGAACCGGTCACGCCCAGCCCGGTCATTCGGCCCCAGCGGCACCTGCAGCTCGTCCCGCCGGGAGTCGAGGTTGCCGCGGATCACCGGGGCGCACGTTTGACCCGTCGGGGACGCTTGACCGTCACCATGTTCGTCGCGGCCGCCCTCGTCGCAGTGGGCCTCATGTTCAGCGCGTCAACGTCTCCGTCCCTGCGAATCGACCACACCACGTCGGTGCGCAGCGGTCAGACGCTTTCCGAGGTGGCAGTGGAGCAGTTGCCGAGTCTGCCGATATCCCAGGCCGTGACACAGATTCAGATCGTCAACGACCTGGACAGCCTGCACGTCCACGCGGGGCAATTGCTGCGGATACCGCTCGCTCCCTGAGCATCCGGCGGGCGCCTACGTCGCTCAGTTGTTGTAGAGCCGGTTGACGGCCGTGGTGACGGTCAGGATCTGCGGTGGGCCGGTGATGGTCACGGTGTCTCGGATCGGGATCCAGGCAGATCCGTTGATGCTGAAGTCTGCGCTGTAGATGATGTCGACATTGGTGGGGTATGTGCCAGCCGTGTCGTAGGCGTGGGTGACGTCGCCAGTGGGGTAAGTCCCTCCGGGCGAGGTGGTCGGCCCTTGGCTCGTACCGTCGCCGAAGTGATATCGGTAGCTGACCAGCGTGGGTTTGATCCGCACCGTGTTGCCCAGCATGCGCGCCTTTTCGATGACGTCGACCTCGCCTGGCTGGAAGCCGGCACTCGGCCACTGCACTTGGTAGTACGCCGGCAATGTCACCAACGTCAGATTCCCTTTGGGCTGCAACCGCAGCCCCGGTTTTGAGAATGGCGTGTGGTGGAAAGCGTCGCGTATTTGGGCGAGTGAAAGGACCGGGCGACCTGGGATTAGATCGGTGTAGCACGTCAAACCCAGGGAGCGCCAGGCTCCGGGAGGCTTGCCTCCCGAGTATTCGGCTCTATCCCAGATTTGAACAAGGGGACCTATAGAGCCGGGCCAGTTCTTTAGACAATACTGTATTGCGCTGCGGCAGTATGCTTCATTGACGGAATCGGGCGCATTGTCAGGACAGTGAACTGTTGAAGTAAACCTGATCGTCATGGTGGTCGACATTCCGTTGTTCAACCGGGCGGTTTCCTCGGCAATGACCTGTTTCGTTGCAGATCGTCCCCTAACTTTTAAACCATCGCCTGTGGTACGTGGACAAAAGGCGCCACATGGCCCATTGCCCGTGTCCGCTTCGGCGTTTGCTGGGAGTAACCATTGCATTGCAATTATGAAGGCCGCTACTGAGGCGATGACAATCAACTTCAAACGCCGATCTGACATGCTAATTAACATCATAAATTTTATCTATTTTCCAACTGGCTGAAATCCACTTCAGGGCAAAATCGAAGGTGGCCTTACCAGGTTTAAGTTGCTGAATAGTTTTGCCGTGAGAGTCGAGGAGTGTTGCATTGGACTGCCTCATAGTAACGAAGACCTCAGCGGACGAAGGGGAAAATGAAGTCGTTCTCAGAGGGGTACTTAAACTGGCAACGTTTCGAGAAAAGTGTTCATTATTCTTAGATAGAGTGGCGACTTGTTGCTCATAGTTACGGCAAGATTTGCAGCCCGGCGTAGCTAGCGGCTCTAGTTTGCCGATTGCAGGCTCTCGGCCCGTCTTGTTGACGACATCTATATAGGCGGCCACGAAGGCTTCGGCGCCAGTTTTGGTGTGGGCGCGGGCGGCTGCCGGGACGTTGGGGTCACCGGCGGGCTTCGAAGACGAAGACGAAGACGAGGTCGTTGACGGCGCGGCCGAAGGCGTGGACGGCGATGACGCCGACGGAGACGACGTCGAGCTCGTCGCTGATGTGGCTGCCCCGCCGCTGGCGGAGCCGCTGCATCCGGCCAGCAGCAGGGCGACGGCGAACGCGACGGGTGGCTGGTGTCGGTTCACCATGCCCCCCAACGTAGTCAGATCGCCGCTCGTCCTCGGGCTGCTTCCCCCGCCCTGTGGACAACGCGGCGCCCTCGCGCGACGAGGACCCGTGCAGTATGCCGGACGCGGGTCCACTGCGCACCCGCTCGGCATCATCGAGCTCGAAACCGCCAGGACGCCCGCGCAGGCGCCCACCACCGCCCGGACACTGCTCCCGCGGGACAGCGACACGCCGGGTCGAGGCCAACCTTCGCCGCGTTGACCTGGGCGAATCCCGCAGCTTGTACCGGTCGAGCCCGAGCTGTTGTCGACTGCCGCCGGCCGGAGTTATGATCCCTAGATCTAGTAGTTACACAGGTGTAAGATATCCACATGTAGTCCCCAGGGTCGCCGGGTTACCCCCAGGTCATCCACACGACGTACACCTCGCCGTGCACAGGCACCCGGACTCGCACCGCACGACGTCACCGACGGAGGAGGCCGACATATGCACTGCCCCTTCTGCCGGCACACCGACAGCCGTGTCATCGACAGCCGAACCACCGACGACGGCACCGCGATCCGCCGGCGCCGACAGTGTCCGGAATGCAACCGACGGTTCACCACCATCGAGTCGGCCAGCCTGGCCGTCGTGAAGCGCTCCGGAGCCAACGAGCCGTTCAGCCGCGGCAAGATCGTCGACGGCGTGCGCAAGGCGTGTCGAGGGCGCCCGGTCAGCGAAGACGATCTCGCGCTGCTGGCGCAGCGGGTGGAGGAGCAGATCCGCTCCCAGGGCAGCGCCGAGGTCGAGGCGCACGAGATCGGCCTCGCCGTCTTGGGGCCGCTTCGCGAGCTGGACGAGGTCGCCTACCTGCGCTTCGCGTCGGTCTACCAGGCTTTCGACGACCTCGAGGACTTCGAGTCCGCAATCGCCCTGCTTCGCGCCGAGCGGGAAGCCACCGGGGTGGAGCCACACGGCACCGGCTAGCAGCACCAGGCACGTCGCAGCGCCCAGGACGGTTGCGCTGAACAGACAATCGCACGCGTACCTCCCCGCACCACCGCGACAACAGCACCACCGTGACAACAGCGTCACCACGACAACAGCGTCACCACGACAACAGCGTCACTGCACCACCGACGAGGTCCGAGACCTATGTCAGACCTCGGCGGAACACTTTGACACGCAGCAACGAACGGCCACGGGAGGCCAGCACATGACCGACATCGTAGGAGCACGTCGCGGGCAGGCGAGCGAGAACGACAGCAAGGGACTGCGCATCGAGCGCATCTTCACCACGCCCGGAGTCCACCCGTATGACGAGGTGCTCTGGGAGCGTCGCGACGTCGTCCAGCAGAACTGGAAGACCGGCGAGACCATCTTCGAGCAGCGTGGGGTGGAGTTTCCGGACTTCTGGTCGGTGAACGCGAGCACCATCGTCACGACGAAGTATTTCCGCGGCGCCGTCGGCACAGATGCCCGCGAGCAGAGCCTCAAGCAGCTACTCGACCGCGTCGTGCTCACCTACGCCAAGGCGGCCAGGGAGCACGGCTACTTCGCGACACCGCAGGATGCAGAGGTCTTCGAGTACGAGCTGACCTGGGCACTGCTGCACCAGGTGTTCAGCTTCAACTCGCCGGTCTGGTTCAACGTCGGCACGGCATCGCCGCAGCAGGTCAGCGCATGCTTCATCCTCGCTGTCGACGATTCGATGGACTCGATCCTCAACTGGTACAAGGAGGAAGGGTTCATCTTCAAGGGTGGCTCCGGCGCGGGGCTGAACCTCTCCCGTATCCGCAGCTCCAAGGAGTTGCTCTCCAGCGGCGGTACGGCGAGTGGTCCGGTCAGCTTCATGCGCGGCGCCGACGCGTCGGCCGGCACGATCAAGAGCGGCGGCGCAACCCGCCGGGCGGCGAAGATGGTCGTCCTGGACGTCGACCACCCCGACATCGTCGAGTTCGTCGAGACCAAGGAGCGCGAAGAAGACAAGATCCGGGCGTTGCGCGATGCCGGCTTCGATATGGACCTCGGCGGCCGCGACATCGTCTCGGTTCAATACCAGAACGCGAACAACTCGGTGCGCGTCACCGACCAGTTCATGCGAGCCGTCGAGGAGCGCAAGCAGTTCGGGCTGACCGCCCGCAAGGACGGAGCGGTGATCGAGACCGTCGACGCCAAGGAGCTTTTCGAGAAGATCGCTCACGCGGCCTGGGCCTGTGCCGACCCCGGCATCCAGTACGACGACACCATCAACGACTGGCACACCAACCCCGAGACCGGCCGCATCACCGCGTCCAATCCCTGCTCGGAGTACATGTCGCTCGACAATTCGTCCTGCAACTTGGCGTCGCTCAATCTGCTGAAATTCCTGCGCGACGACGACACGTTCGACGCCGCGACGTTCGCCAAGGCAGTGGAACTCGTGATCACGGCGATGGACATTTCCATTTGCTTTGCGGACTTCCCGACCGAGCCCATCGGCACGACGACTCGCGACTACCGGCAGCTCGGCATCGGCTACGCCAACCTCGGTGCGCTGCTGATGGCGACCGGCCACGGTTACGACTCCGCGGGCGGAAGGGCGCTAGCGGCGACCATCACCTCGCTGATGACCGGCACGGCATACCGTCGCTCGGCCGAACTTGCCGGCATCGTCGGGCCGTACGCCGGCTACGCCCGCAACGCCGACGCGCACAAGCGGGTGATGCGCAAGCACCAGGGCGCCAACGACTCGATTCGCACGCTGGAGTCGATGGACCGGTCCGTGCATCAACTGGCCACGAAGGCCTGGGACGACGTCGTCAAGCTCGGCGACAGGAACGGCTACCGCAACGCGCAGGCCTCGGTCCTGGCCCCCACCGGCACCATCGGGTTCATGATGGACTGCGACACCACCGGCATCGAGCCGGACTTTTCGCTGGTCAAGTTCAAGAAGTTGGTCGGTGGCGGCTCGATGCAGATCGTCAACCAGACGATCCCGCGAGCCCTCAAGAAGCTCGGTTATGCGCAGGAAACGGTCGAGGCCATCGTCGAGCACATCGCCGACAAGGGCCATGTCATCGACGCGCCGGGCCTGCGGCCGGAGCACTACGAGATCTTCGACTGCGCCATGGGTGCTCGCTCGATCGGCCCGATGGGTCACGTCCAGATGATGGCGGCCACCCAGCCGTTCCTGTCCGGGGCGATCTCCAAGACGGTCAATCTGCCCGAAACCGCAACCGTCGAGGACATCGAGGACGTCTACCTCCAGGGCTGGAAGCTGGGCCTCAAGGCGCTGGCCGTCTATCGCGACAACTGCAAGGTGGGTCAGCCGCTCTCCGATGGAGGCAGCACGGCCAAAGACGCCGCGGCGTCGGCTGCCGCGTCTGCCGGGTCTGCCGGTGCGGATGTGGCGGCGCCGGAGGTCCGGGTCGAAAAGGTCATCGAATACCGCCCCGTCCGCAAGCGGCTGCCCAAGCGCCGCCCCAGCCAGACGATCTCGTTCAGCGTCGGCGGCGCTGAGGGCTACCTCACCGCAGGGTCCTATCCCGACGACGGTCTCGGCGAGCTCTTCCTCAAGTTCGGTAAGCAGGGCTCGACCCTTGCCGGTGTCATGGATGCGTTTTCCATAGCCGTCTCGATCGGCTTGAAGTACGGCGTGCCCCTGGAGACGTTCGTCGACAAGTTCACCAACCTGCGCTTCGAGCCGGCCGGCCTCACCGACGACCCGGACGTTCGCATGGCGCAATCGATCATGGACTACGTGTTCCGCCGGCTGGCGCTGGACTACATGGACTTCCAGACGCGGTCGTACATGGGCATCTACACGGCGCAGGAGCGGGCACGCCAGCTGGAGACCGGGTCGTATACCGCCTCGCAGGAGTCCGCGGACGAGGTGGAGGACGAGCTCGAGCAGTTCGCGCAATCGCCGTCGGTTCGTTCCGTGCCCCGGCTCTCCGACGGCGGCACGCTGGACGCTGGCCAGCTGGGGACGGGCACCGCGCAGACCGGTCCTGCAGGCACCGCGGACCGCGGCACGGTGGGCGCGCCGGACGCCGGCACATCCGGTACGGCGGACGCCGGCGCGGCGGGCCAGCCAGGTGCGAACGGAGCGATTGCTGCCTCGGAGGTGAAGTCCGGCAGCGGCGCGGCGTCGGCGCGGCGCGTCGACGGGATCGGTTCGTCTGCCGAGCTGCTCGAAAAGCTTCAGGGCACGGCGGCCGATGCCCCCATCTGCCTGACTTGTGGCACGAAGATGCGGCCGGCCGGCTCCTGCTACGTCTGCGAGGGGTGCGGGAGCACCAGCGGCTGTAGTTGAAAGCGAGCGATTTTGCTGTCGACGGCAGGTGAATCCTGACCCCTGCGTGGCATCTGAATTTTGACCCCCTGCCCGCTGACTCTGGCTCTAACCGAGCCAGAGGGGACAGGAGTGTTATCCGTGGAGGACTGGGCTGAGATCCGCCGGTTGCACCGGTCGGAGGAGATGCCGATCAAGGTGATCGCCAGAGTGCTGGGGGTCTCGAGGAACACTGTGCGGGCCGCGATCGCCTCGGATGGGCCACCGAAGTACGAGCGTCAGGCGGCGGGGTCGATCGTGGACGCGGTCGAGCCGCGGATTCGTGAGTTGCTTCGGGCGACTCCGACGATGCCAGCGACGGTGATCGCGGAGCGGATCGGCTGGACCCGCTCGATCCGGGTGTTGTCGGCCAGGGTGGCGGAGTTGCGGCCGGCGTATGTGCCTGCGGACCCGGCGGGGCGCACGAGTTACGAGGCCGGTGACATTGCGCAGTGCGATCTGTGGTTCCCGCCGATCACGTTGCCGGTCGGGTTCGGGCAGACCAGGCCGGCGACGAGGTTACCGGTGTTGACGATGGTGACCGGCTACTCGCGGTGGCTGTCCGGGCAATTGATCCCGAGCAGGGCTGCGCCGGATCTGTTCGCGGGCTGGTGGGAGCTCATCGAGCGGCTTGGGGCGGTGCCGCGCACGCTGGTCTGGGATGGCGAGGGCGCAATAGGGCGGTGGCGTGGGGGCAAGACCGAGCTGACCGGCGAGTGTCAGGCCTTCCGCGGCACGCTCGCGACGAAGGTGATCGTGCTGCGGCCACGCGAGCCGGAGCACAAGGGCATCATCGAACGCGCCCACGACTACCTCGAGCGGTCGTTCCTGCCCGGCCGCACGTTCACCGGCCCAGACGATTTCAACGCCCAACTGCAGCAGTGGCTGGCGTTGGTGAACACCCGCCAGCGCCGGGTGCTGGGTTGCGCTCCGACCCAGCGGATCGCTGCTGACAAGGCCGCCATGCTGGCCCTGCCACCGGTCGCACCCACGGTCGGCTGGCGCGCCTCGACCCGGCTGGCCCGAGATCACTACGTGCGTGTCGACTCCAACGACTACTCCATCCATCCGAGCGTGATCGGGCGACGCATCGAGTTGGTCGTCGACCTGCACCGGGTCCGGGCACTGTGCGAGGGGCGGGTCGTGGCCGACCACGACCGGGTCTGGGCCTGGCATCAGACCATCAGCGACGCCGACCATCTCGCAGCCGCCAAGGCGCTGCGCCGCGAACGGGTCGGAGTACTGCGCCCAGCTGGCGAACCCGAGGTCGAACAACGGTCGCTGAACGACTACGACACCGCCCTGGGACTCACCACAGACGACGTTGAGGGCGGGGTGGCCTGATGGCCGCCCGCACGCCGAGCACAACGGCTGCCAAGACAGCCCGGGACCTCACCGCCGAGATCGCCTACCTGACCCGCGCGTTGAAGGCACCGACGCTGCGGGACTCGGTCGACCGGCTCGCCGAACGGGCCGTCACGGAGTCTTGGTCGCATCTGGAGTTCCTGGTCGCCTGCTTGCAACGCGAGGTCTCCGCCCGCGAAGCGCACGGCGGCGAGGGCCGCATCCGCGCCGCCCGGTTCCCTGCACGCAAGAGCCTGGAGGAGTTCGACTTCGATCACGCCCGCGGACTCAAACGCGACCTGATCGCCCACCTCGGCACCCTGGACTTCGTCACCGCCAAGGACAACGTCGTGTTCCTCGGACCGCCCGGAACCGGCAAGACCCACCTCGCGATCGGCTTGGCAATCCGCGCCTGCCAGGCCGGGCACCGGGTCCTGTTCGCCACCGCCGCCGACTGGGTCGCCCACCTCGCCGACGCCCACCACGCCGGCCGGCTCCAGGGCGAACTCGTCCGCCTCGGGCGCTACCCGCTGGTCGTCATCGACGAGGTCGGCTACATCCCCTTCGAACCCGAAGCCGCGAACCTGTTCTTCCAGCTCGTCTCCAGCCGCTACGAGAGGGCCTCACTGATCGTCACCTCCAACAAGCAGTTCGGCCGCTGGGGCGAAGTCTTCGGCGACGACGTCGTCGCAGCCGCCATGATCGATCGCCTCGTCCACCACGCCGAAGTCCTCGCCCTAAAAGGGGACAGCTACCGGCTCAAAGACCGCGACCTGGGCCGTGTCCCAGCCGCCAACACCACCGAAGACTGACCATCACAACCACGCAGGGGGTCAACTTTCGATTGCCGAAAGGGGGTCAAGATTCAGCCGCCGTTGACATTTGCAACAGATGCAACGTGAAGCACGCGCCCGGCTCTCGAGAGGGGGCCGGGCGGCGGTGCTGAGCCCTCCGATGTCTGAGCTGGCATCGGAACGCGAGAGCCCGATCGCGTGGGCGGTGGGGCTCAGGTGCGGCCTGGACGGTGGTGTCCGTGCGCGGTGTCGGAGCCCGTATGACATCTCCTTCCCGGTCCGAAATCGACGACTGGGAAGGAGGTGATGAACGTGGCGCAGAACTCTCGACAGACTGGGTCCCGCGCGGCCTCCGTAGCGAGTAGGACCTTGCGTTCGCCTAACGCGACCAAGGCGGAGAGGTCCGCTGCGGCCAGCGCTCTCGCGCAGACCGGATCGCATGACCAAACCGGTCCGCGGGCGGCCTCGGCCGCTGGCAAGACTTGGCTAATTCCGGCGCGACGAAGTCGGAGAAGTCAGCAGCAGCCAGCGCGCTGTCCTAAACGCCGACTCGCAGGAAGTAGAGGGGCCGGTCCGGGGCCTACGACCCGGACCGTGGATGAGCGGTTCGTGAGATTCCCGAGAAAGCGATGGAGGTGAGGGCATGGCGCAGAGCCGAGAGGAGTTCGCGCACGCGGTGATGGGCCGGATCAGCGACCTTGAGCGTAGCGATCTCCGAAAGAGTTTGGCTCTTGCCGGTGCGGAGAGTCTGCGGGCATCGGCGGCGAGGACGCCGTCGCTAGGTCATCCCTCCTTTTCCGACCTGCCGTTGGGCGCGACTGGCAGCACCGAGGCCGTTGCGATGTTCCTGGATCTGCGCCGCTTTACTGCCAGGTCGTTTTGGGATCCTCCCGGCGAGATCATCAAGGTCAACGTCGCGGTGATCGGTGAGCTTGCGTCGGCCGTCGAACAGCACGGCGGGCATGTGCTCGGGTTCCGCGGCGACGGCGTGTTCGCCTGCTTCGACGGCGCCGGTCAGCTCGACCCTCGAGGGGCCGCCGGGATCGCAGTGGGCGCTGCGGCATGGGCCCTAGACGCCGTGCGGAACGCGCTCAACGGTCTGCTGTCGCTAGCGGGTATCGAGCCAGTGCAGGTTCGTGCCGGACTCGACTATGGGCGCCTGGACTTCGTGCGCATCGGCTCGTCAACCGGCAGCGAGGTCAACGTGCTGGGCTTCGCGGCGGCCTTCGCGTCGAAGTGCGAGAAGGTCGCGCTGGCGTGGGAAGTCGTGGTCGGCGATTCGATGGCTGCGCTTTTGCCGCCTGAGGACCTGACGCACCATCCTGATTCGCCGACTCAGTACACCAGGGACGGCCAGACCCGCAGCTACCGCTTCTACGACGTGGCTCTGGGCAAGTATCTGCGGCACATCCAGGGTGTCGCAGACGAACTTCGCGGGCAGTCCGTCTCGAAGGTGCGTGTCCGATGAAATCCGACTCGATTCTCCAAACTGTGGTGCGAAAGCCGCGCTCTACAAATCGTTTGGCCTAGGAGCACCCGTGTCCCTCGCAACCCTTCTCGAGCACGTTGGTATCGACGTTCAGCGCTACGTCACCGTCGAGGGCCAGATCGTGCTCGACCCCACGCTGATGAACACGTCCGCGCCGATGGCCGTCTTTCCTCACCGCTTCCACGATGGGGAGGACCCCGCACCAGAGCGGGTCAACTATGCGAACGCGTGGTGGAACACCGACGAAGCGGCGCGGGCAACTGATGAGGCCGCGATGGATAGCCACTTTCCTGGCTTCGTGCAGTTCGGGGAGGACGGTGACTACGCCTTCGGTGGTCAGCTCAACACCGGCCGTGGCAACTTCAAGGTTATCGTGGTCCCACACATCGATCGGTCCTTGCCGTCCGTTGTCCCGATGCATAAGACGCTCGGCCGTCCGGGGGGACGTCGCCTGCAACGACCTCCGCACCTCTACACCTCCGGCAACCTGTGCGTCGCTGCGACGGCGGACTGGAAGCCCGAAGAGCACACGACGGCCACGGCAGTCGCATGGGCGGCTCACTGGTTTGCCGCCTACACCGAGTGGCGCATCAGCGGACGTTGGCCGACGGATGGTTTCGGTGCGGAGGCGGCCTAAGCCTCCGGCACCACCGCCGGGCCCGAGCCCGGCGACCGACACCTCGGATATCGAGTTCCTGCTCGGTCAGACGGGGGAGTGGATCCGCAGCGCAGATACCAAGAGTGGCCTCCTTCTGGCTGCGCTGACCGTGCTGCTCGGCAGCGTCAGCTCCTCGGCAAGGAGTCTGCATGGTTTGTGTTCGGGACATCGACATCGACCCGAGGCACTCATCGTCTTGGCCGGCTCCGTGGTCCTGTTGGCTGTCGCCTACGCGCTGCTCGTCGCCGTTCTGCTGCCACGACACTCGTCAACTGCGGCAACTCGCTACGCCTGGCCCTGGGTGAACCTGGCTTCGCTGGAAACGCTTGAGCACCTAGCTCCCGACTCTCGTCGGACTGAGGCCTGGCGACAGGCCAAGCAGTTGGCCGCCATCGCTGCGCGAAAACACATGCTCTTCACCGCGGCCGTGTGGTTCTCGGCCGGCAGCACGATGTGTCTGCTCGGCTGGAGCGTTCTGAGGCTCTAGTCCCTAGTTGGACCAAGGCATGATTTTTGTGCTGGATGCAACGGTGGAATCGGGTGATCTCGCGGGTCCGTGCCGACGGTTCGGGCTCGCAACGTCAGGCACGTGGACCAGGAGGCGGCGACGTTCGCGCGGCGATGATCAGTGGCTGGGAGTTGCAGCAGCGGTCTCGGTTTTTGAGGGCGTCGACGATCGGCACCCGCCGGGACATGGTGCAACGAGCCGACAACGGGTCCGCCATGAAACGCAAGCTCTCATCAACGGCGATAACGAACCTGTGGCTCGCCAGGTCATCTTTCACCACATAGGTGGGCAGCACAGGCACATAGACGCCGGTGCGGATCCTTCGCAGCAGGAAGACGGGGAGTCCTAATTCGCCGGCACGGCGCAGCTTGGTGTTGTCGCCCTCGGTCGACCCCGAGCGGTAGTCGTAATGGAACATCCCTCCATCAACCTCCCGGTCGGCGTAGGGGCCGTCCGGCGGAGCTGACGATGCTGAGAGTGGCCTCAAGGGCATGGGGGTTCCAAATGCCCTTCGTCGTGTCGATAGCCCGGTATGTTTCTCCGTTCGCCAACGGCAAGGCTGCCAGCCGGCGCGGGTGACGACGCCGCCGTTCTGAGCGGCGCGCTCTGCCACCGCGGCCATTACCAGCTGCCGGAACTCCTCCTCGAGAAGGCTCACTCGGCAAGTACAGCAGCTAGTCCGCGCGGCAGCGTTGCAGACAAGGATGTCCCGTACATCGCGTGCGTGAAGGGCGGCCCGCCACTTCGGCAGCCGGGCGAGGCAGGATCTAGCTGTGACGACGACGACCCTCACGGGGCAGGACGAGCAGCGGCGGCAAGGGCTGCGGCGGATGCGCACCATCGCGTTGGGGCTGTTGGTCTTCGCCGCAGTGGTCTTCCTCGCGACGCTGCACCGGGGCGGTGCCTGGGGTTACGTCAATGCCACGGCGGAGGCGGCGATGATCGGCGCCTTGGCCGACTGGTTCGCGGTCACGGCGCTGTTCCGGCACCCGCTCGGCATACCGGTACCGCACACCGCGATCATCCCCAGCCGCAAGGACGAGCTCGGGCGCAGCCTGCAGGAGTTCGTGACCACCCACTTCCTGACCGAACCGGTGGCTCGAGAGCGCGTGGCAGCCGCCGATGTCAGCCGCCGTCTCGGCGGGTGGCTCGAGCGGGAGCCCAACGCCACTCGCGTACTGGACGAGGCGGCGCGACTAAGTCGGCGAGGACTGGAATCGGTGCGTGAGGAGGACGTCCGGGACTTCGTCGACAGCACGCTGCTCCCACGTCTGGTGGACGAACCGATGAGCCCACTGGCCGGGCACCTCCTCGGTTCCGTGGTGAAGGACGGTGCGCACCACGGACTGGTCGACCTGGTGACGGTCGAGGCGCACGCCTGGCTGCTTGCCAACGAGGCAACAGTTGCCAAGGTGGTGGGCGCCCGCGCGCCTTGGTGGTCGCCGGCATGGCTGGACGAGCGGATCGTCGACAGGGTTCAGGTCGAGGTCCGGGGCTGGGTCGCCGACGTCCGCGACCGCCCCGGGCACCCCGCCAGGCGCGCGGTGGATGCCCTGCTGGCGCAGCTCGCCGAGGACTTGCAGCATGACCCGCCGACCATGGCCAGGGCAGAGGCGCTCAAGGAACGGGTGCTCACTCACCCGGAAGTCGGCAGCACCGTGGTCGCCGTATGGGACGCCCTACGCTCTGCCGTCGTCTCCGCCCTGGGAACCCCCGACGGCCCGCTGATGTCGCGGGCACGCGAGGCCCTGGCAGAGTTGAGCCGCCGCTTGCAGCACGACACGGACTTCCGCGACATGGTCGACGGGTATGCCGGCGATGCGGCCGGTTACGTTGCCCGAAGCTACGGCCCAGAACTGGCCTCGGTCATCTCCCAGACGGTCACGCGCTGGGACGGGAGGGAAACGGCCGAGCGAATCGAGCTGCACGTCGGCCGGGACCTGCAGTTCATCCGGATCAACGGCACCGTGGTCGGCGGCCTGGTCGGCTTGCTCATCCACGCCGTCAGCAGGCTGCTGTGATCGCCTCCGGGGGGCGGCCCGGCAGGGGACCGCGATGCTGACCTGCCTCTTCTGCGCCATCGCCGCCGGGCAGGCCCCGGCCCAGCTGGTCCTGGACGAGGAGGGCTTGGTCGCATTCCTGGACGTCCGGCCGGTCTTCAAGGGCCACGTCCTGCTCATCCCCAGGCGGCACGTAGACACGCTCGCAGAGGCGCCGGCACCCCTACTCGGCCCCTTCCTGCAGGCGGCGCAACGCCTGAGCGCGGCCGTCATGGATGGAATCGGGGCGCAGGGATCGTTCGTCGCCATCAACAACGTGGTGAGCCAGAGCGTTCCGCACCTGCACCTACACGTCGTTCCTCGAACCAAGGGGGACGGGCTGCGTGGCTTCTTCTGGCCGAGGACCCGCTATGCCGACGACTCCGAAGCAGCCCGGTATGCCGCCCGGTTGCGCGCCGCGCTTCCGCCACCTCCTCAGTGAACGCGACGCCGGGCCTTACGATGTAAGGCTCGGCGGAGGTATAGTTGCCGCGGGTTCGGATAAGAGCCCAACGCGGCCGCTACGGTGCACTGATCTGGTTGTGCCTCAAGCGGTTTCGTGCGGAATCGTTACCGCTTGGGGCGCCGTGATGACCGACTCACTGACCAGCACCTCCGCGCAGCTCTCGGGCGTAGCCGCCGAGCCACTCAGCCTCCGCCCGCAGCGGGATCGTCGAAATGCCCGATCCGGCGTAGCCGTCGGTGCCGGGCAGCAAGCTCCGGCCGAGGTCGCGGTCGCCGGGCTGGTCCGGTCGGCGGACCCCCGGATAGTGCTCACCAGCCTGGCGGACAAGCTCGCGGCGATGGGTTACGACTGCACAGTCGAGGTCGCCGTCCATGGACAGTTGCCGGTGTGCATCAGTCGGAGCGCGCGCGACCAGCGGGAGGACTGCTGGGACGGGCTGAGAACGCTGCTGGACACCCAGCCGCTGGTCCTGTGCGATGGTCGCGTCGTCGGTGTCGGCTTCATCTGGGACGCCGACACCGACGCGGAAGCCGCCGCCGACGCTGACGGCGCTGGTGCTGACGGCGCTGGTGCTGGGGGTGGCGCTAGCGCTGACGTCGCACTGGCTGGGGGTGGCGCCGGCGCTGACCCTGATGCGCAAGCTGGCGACGCTCACGCTCATGCTCAGGATCCGGCGCACGAGTCCGAGCCCACTAAGCGCGGAGCGCCGGGCGGCTATGTGGGGTCGTTGCTTGCGCGCCGTTCCGGTGGCGGGCAGGTCAATGACCTGGACGCCGAGATGGTGCACGCGCTGGTGGACTATGCCGCGCGCGTGGTCGCCGCCGAGCGTCTTGCGCAGCAGGTGAAGGCCCACCGGACCAGGGTGGAGCGCCTCGAGGAGGCGCTGGTCACGAATCGGGAGATCGGCGTGGCGATCGGCATCGTGATGGCCGCTCAGCGGTGCAACGCCAGGGATGCTTTCGCGACGTTGCGCGCGGCGAGCCAGAACGGCAACCGCAAGGTGCGCGACATCGCCGCGCAGATCACGTACACCGGGGAACTCCCGATGATCCGAACGACAGGCGTGGCACCTCGCCGGGCCACCCGCATGTCACACCCGCGGGAGCGCGCAGCCACCTCGAACGCGACCTGAGGTCCGGGCCGCCAGAGGTCGCCCAGGGGTTCCGCCCCGACGTACGGTCCGCACGGCCGGCCCGGCCCGGTTTCCTCACGCCGCAGCTGAGCTCGAGCTGCTTGAGCTGGTCGCCTGCTCGTACCGGCGGGCTACCAGCTCGGTGACCAGCGGGTGGTGCACGAGAGCCTCGCCGAAACCGTCGACGTCACAGGCTCCAGCCAGCGACCGGCACCGCTCGACCCACGATCCTGGCATGAGCGTGTACGGCGCCACGGACACCCGGGTGCCCGCCCGCTGGAGGGAGGCCAGCAGCGGCGGCAGCGCCCGGTTCGGGTCGGCTCCTACGGCGACGTGCACCGGACGGCCACCCCAGCGGGCGCTGATCAGACGAGCGGCCCGGCATACGTCCTGGTGGCCTTCCGAGCCGGGGCGCACCGGCGCGGTCACGACCAGCGTGTTGCTGGGGTGGGCACCACCGGCCCGCAGGCGCTGCGATACCGCCTCGGCGAGCAGGGGGTCGGGGCCCAAGGCGGAGGTCAGCGTCACGGGAGCACGGCTGAGCTGGACCGACTCCTCCAGCGTGTGCGATCGCGCGGCGTTGGTGGACAGCCACAACGGCACGACGACGCTGGGCCACGACGTGGCGTACATCAGCTCGGCTACGCGCGGGAAGCCGCGGTCGACGGCGGCCCACCGGACGTCGACGCCGGGAAGCCGCCGCGAGACCGAACTCTGCAGCAGCGAGATCAGCCACCGCTGGCGCCGGGACTGTGGGCATCGCCCGGCAAGCACGAGCTCCGGCCGCCCGCTCGTCGCGAGACCGCGCACCACGCCCTCGACCTCGATCATGGTCCAAGCCCCTTCCTTCGGTGGCCACCTACTGGCCAGACGTTAGGACCTCCATGTTTCGGATATGCGCGCCGACAGATGTGCTCCGTGTAAACAGCGGGCAGTAGCTACGGGCCACGGACCGCCGCGCCCACGACGGGCATGCCTCACAAGCTGGACACCGCGGACCATCACCTGGCGAAACGGACGTGCTGCCCGTTTCCCCCCGTCGTAATCACTGCCTATGCCCCCCTGGACCTAGCCACTTTGGATGAGTTCGACACCGAAGCGGCCCTCGCGTCCAGTCCGTCACCCCACGATGGGGGGTGAGCTACAAGGACCTGCCCCAAGACTGGGAGAGTGAGCCGGTCAGAGACCCTGGGCGAGCCGCCGACGTCCTGGACCTGTTCGTGCCCGACCAGATGCGCGAGCAGGGGGCCATCTACCTGCTGCTGTGCGACCAGGACGACCGGCTGCTCCAGCCGTGCGCCGTGGAGACGGTGCCCGAAGAGGGAGCCGACGTCTCACGGGAAAGCTTCTTCGCGCCCTTCATCGAAGTGTTGACCCGGCTCACGCCCGCCGGCGCGGTCCTGGTCGCGCTTGCGCGTCCCGAGGGGCTGAGCCTGACCTCCAGCGACCGGGAATGGCAGGCCGCGGCGTCTGCCGTCTGCTCGGCCGCCAGCGTGCGCCTGCTCGGCGTGCACCTGCTCACGCTGCACGGCTCGAGGGTCCTGCCTCCGATCGTCCAGTAACGATCGGCAGGACGATCGACAGTCCGGTACGCCGGTACGGTCCCCCTCTACCGCAGGTCGCCCGTTACTTGGCCAGCATGAAGCTGATGCCGAGCACTACCGCGCCCGCCACGATCAGAAAGCTGGTGCCGGCCACCACCATGGCGCCGGGGCGTCCGCCTTCCTGCGCGGCGGCCAGACCTCGCAGGCCTACGGCGAAGATCGCCACCAGGCCGACGCCGCCGACCACGGCGGCCACCAGCACCTGTCCCAGGGCGGGAGCGTCGATGTAGCCGCTCATGGTCTTCTCCTCGTTCGGCTCGTCGGGGGGTGGGATCGGGCGGAACTGCGCGTGCTGAAGGGGTCCGGCGCATACGTGGAGGGCGGGAGCGGTCAGGCGCGGCTCCCGGCCAGGGTGCGCTCCTGCGGCAGGACGGTCCCGGTCCACGCGTCGTTGACGTTTTCGTGGTTGATCCGCGCCCGGCGCGACATCGTGAAGATGGCGATCACGAAGACCAGCACCGCCCCGGCCACCACGGCGATCCCGGCCGCGCCACCGATAACGGACGCCAGCTTGAAGGCGACTGCACCTACGGCAGCCGCCGCCGGCAGGGTCAGCACCCACGCACCGACCATCCGCCCGGCAAGGTGCCAGCGGACCTCGGCAAGCCGCTTGCCGATGCCGGAGCCGACGATCGAGCCCGTGCAGACCTGGGTGGTGGACAGCGGGAAGCCGAAGTGGGTCGACGCCAGGAGCACGGCGGTGGACGAGCCCTCGGCAGCGAACCCCTGCGGCGGCGTGATCTCGACCAGGCCCTTGCCCATGGTGCGGATGATCCGCCAGCCGCCGATGTAGGTGCCCAGCGCGATCGCGGTGGCGCACGCGAGGATCACCCAGAACGGCGTACCGGCGTCCTTGCCGATCGAGCGGTTGGCGATCAGAGCGAGGGTGATGATGCCCATCGTCTTCTGAGCGTCGTTCGTGCCGTGGGCCAGGGAGACCAGCGAGGCGGTGCCGATCTGGCCGACACGGAAGCCCTTGTCGCGGACCCGGGCGGGGATGCCGTCGGTGATCCGATAGACGGCGTAGGTGCCGATCCCCGCAACCAGCACCGCGACGAGCGGCGCCAGCAGCGCAGGGAGGATCACCTTCGAGACGATGCCGTGGAAGAGGATGGACTTGGTGCCGCCGGCGATCAGGCTTGCGCCGACCACGCCGCCGATGAGCGCGTGCGACGAGCTCGACGGCAGACCGAGATACCAGGTCGACAGGTTCCATGCGATGCCGCCGACCAGGCCCGCGAACACGACGGTCAGCGTGATGGAGCCGCTGTCGACGATGCCCTTGGCGATGGTGGCGGCGACCGACAGGCTGAGGAAGGCGCCGACGAAGTTGAGCACCCCCGACAGGGCTACGGCCACCTTCGGCTTCAGCGCACCGGTCGAGATGGATGTCGCCATCGCGTTCGCTGTGTCGTGGAAACCGTTGGTGAAGTCGAATGCCAGCGCGGTCGCCACCACCAGGGCGAGCAGGACCATGTTGGAATCCACGGCGTGTCCCTCTCCGCAGTCATGGCCGCCCCGCGGGTGCGGAGCAGCCATAACCACGATGGAGGCTGGTTAAACCTGCCCGCTAGGGGTTGGCGGCCGAGTTCACCCACTGTTCGTCTGTTGGTCGTGGCGCATTCGTCCAAAGAGGCGCAGGATCAGTGGATTTGCACGATAGAGCCGTATCCGGTCGGGCGGCCCTGGTCGTCAATCGGCGCCAGCGTCCCGGCATACAGGTGACCATTGCCAGCGGTGACGGACACGACCGCAGGGAGCGAAAGGTACGGCATGGCCGCGTTGCCCACCAGCTTCGAGATCCGGCCGGCGAAGAACTCGGCAACGTAGACCGTGCCGGTGGAGGTGACCGCCAGGTTGGTCGCACCCGCAAAACCGGTCGCCAGCCGCTTGTAGTGCCCCGTGCTGGCGTCGATGCGGTAGACGCTGCCGCGCGCGCCGAGGCTGGGGTCCTCCGGGCCGCCCGGCAGCGTGGTGACATACAGCGCACCATTCGGGCCGACCTCGACGTCGGTCGGGACCGGCTCGAAGTTATATACCGCGCCGACGACACACCTGCGGAGGTGGTGCGCCTTGGCCGCTGCTGCGGTGATCGTGGCCGGCTGCCGGGGCAGCACCTTGATCACGCTGATGTTGCCCCTGCGATCGACTCGGAGCAGGTCGTTGCCCGCCGCGTCCGCGACCGCCCAGTTGCCGTTTCCGAGGCTGGCGACGGCGTAGGGGTGGGAGTCGACCATGCCGCGGTAGCTGGCCGGTACCCCGGTGGGCTTGAGCGCTTTGACCTGGCACGGCGTCGGATTGTCGATGCCGTAGCGGATGGCTTTGTCGGGGTTGTGCCCGGCCTCGAAGGCGCTCAGGTTGACGGCGAGGGTCGACCTGCCGGGCCGCTTGACCTTGAGGTAGGTCTGACCCGTGGCGTAGTTGGTGCTGGTGTAGGCGAACTCGTTGGCGCCGTTGCGCGCCACCCCGGTCACCTCGCCGGGTTGAGGCCCTCGCGCGACCGTCTGGAGGCCGTTGCTCGTGACCTTCGACGCGAGCGAGGTTCCGCCGTCGCCGACGAACAGCTGTCCCTTGGACACTGTCAACTGGAAGGGCGCGATGACCTCGGTGCTGAGCGTGACGACTCTCGGCGTGGACGCGGTGGCGACCGCAGGTACGACGGCTGCGGCTACCAGTGAGGTGGCGGCTGCTGCGGTGGTGAGGATGATGCGGGTGGTACAGCGATTGGGCATGTCGAACTCCCTAGACACCTTGCTGCGAGTCGGCGCGGGAGGGTCCCGTCGGGGGAGAAGATACGCCCGATCGTCCCGATTCGCGCAGCATTTTCCGCACCTGGTCGGCTGGTCCGAAAGAGCGGTTCAGCTACCCCGATGCACGTGGTCGCGAGCCGTGACGCCGGTCGCTGGTGATCCGGAAGGCGTGCCGCTCGACGCTCGCCTCGTCGCCATGGCCGACCAGGAAGCCGGCGGCGTGCAGCGAGTCCAAATACTTCCGCAGGTCGGCGTCGGCGGCCGCGTCGGCGTCCAGCAGTCGCGCCGATCGGGCGTACAGGGACATGTCGTGGTTGCCGACTATGGAGCCGGTGTTCACGCAGAAGCGGGCCACCGTGAAGTTCGGCAGCGCTACCGACGAGGCCCCGTCCAGACGAGGCACGATGTCGTGCTCGTTCTCCAGTGAGAGGTAGGCCACGTCCGGGTTCTTCGGCATTCGCGAGATCGGCGAGGCAGCGGTCAGGACGTGGGTCACGGTGTAGTCGCGCCTGAAGGACGGATCGCCGGCCAGCTCGACGGCGGCGAGACCGCCCTGGGAGTGGCCGATGAGCGCAATGGTGGCACCGTGCGGCACGCCCGCGCGTGACAGCGCTCGCGCCACACCACGGGTGTATGCCGTGGGCAGACCACCGACGAGCCGCACGTTGCCAGAGTTGTCACGGGCGTCGGCGCTCTGATGTCCCGGGAGGCCGAGGCTGTCCATGCCGGGAAGGGCCACGATGTATCGGGTCTCGCCGGTGGCCCCCGCGCGCCGCGTGTGCAGCGTGGTGATGGTGATCCGCCCGGGCAGCCCCGAGTCGGCGACGTCGCGGGCCAGATCGGCGAAGAGGTCGCCGATCCCCGTCGGAGCCGACGGCGTGGGCGCGCTCGCGTCGGGAGGGGACGTGGGGTCCGGCAGAGAGGTGACTACGGGCGTGCCGTCGACGTACTGGCTCGCCAGTACGAGCGCCGCGTCGCGGGTGGAGATCGGTAGGCCGACAGCGCCGATCACCCGCTCCCGAAGGATTGGGGCGAGGGCCAGCTCCGCACCGCTCAGCAGCCCGCCGCCCCCGGCGGTGAACTGCTGCACGAGCTCCGGGTGACCGGTGGCGAATGCCTGCAGGACAGTCATCGGCGCGGACCAGTCGAGCGCCGCGGCGCCCTGGGCCGCGCGAACGGCGTACGGCAGTGCCCAGACCGAGGAGACCAGTGCGGGGCCCCACATCGGTGCCGTGCCCAGCAGCGCCGCGCCGCCGACCAGGGCCGCGTCCTCCGTGGCCGACGTCAGGACCAGGCCGACGGCCAGGCCGGCCAGGAACTGGCACCCGGAGACCAGCCCGTCGGCCGCCTGCTCCGCCCGGCGGTAGGTCTGCGCGGCCGCCTCCACCAGCAGGCCGGTGGCCTCGAGGCCGGCGGCGACGACGAGCGCGCCTGCGGGGCCGGTCGTCGCACCGACGATCGCCGCCTCGGCCTCGGCCGCTGTCACCGGGGACAGCGGC
>JAABUS010001506.1_pt1 | contig 50258 bp, 46 predicted proteins | sample 5560161 | NCBI WGS metagenome assembly JAABUS01 (sample SAMN10711885, study PRJNA513376) | rock metagenome | isolation source: Antarctica rocks | place: Antarctica: Victoria Land, Trio Nunatak nord | collected 2016-01-04 | reverse complement strand
TCGGCGATGTCAATAGCGGCGACAACCGCGGTGCCACGATCACGGTCGGCGACACCGGCGCTCCCGGCTGTGGCTACAGCAGCACCGCCAGCGTGGCGAAGCCGAGCGGGGCGACGTCCAGCATGCCCAGCTGCGGCTCCAGCGGTGGGAAGGCCAGCGCGGCGGTCCGCGGCAGCAACGTCGCTTCAACCGGCGCCAAGCCGAGTCTCAAGTCCAACGACCAGCCGAGTGTCAAGGCGAGCGGTCAGCCGAGCGTCAAGCCGAGCAGCCCGACCCAGCCGGTGCAGCCGGTCACGGCGCCTGCGAGCAACTCCGGCAGCGTGGCGATCGACGGCGGCGACGTGACGACCACGACCACGGTCGATCTCAGCGCTGACGGCGGCACGGCCACCGCGGACGCCAGCGGTGGCAACCAGAACACCGCCACGGGTGGGGCCGGGAACAACGGCGGCGATGCCACGGCCGGCAACGGTGGGACGGCGGATGCCAACGCGAACGGCGGCACGATCGACGTCGGCGACATCAACAGCGGCGGCAACCAGGGCGCCGACATCACGGTCGGGGACACGAGTGGCAGCGTCGCGGTCGATGGGGGCGACGTCACCACCACGACCACGGTCGATCTCAGCGCCGATGGCGGCACGGCCGATGCCGACGCCAGTGGCGGCAACCAGAACACCGCCACGGGCGGCGCCGGGGACAACGGTGGCGATGCGGCGGCTGGCAATGGCGGGGACGCCAGCGCGAACGCCAACGGCGGCACGATCACCCTCGGCGATGTCAACAGCGGTGGCAACGAGGGGGCCGACATCACGGTCGGCGACACCGAGTAGACCCAACAGGGGCGGTCGCGGCGACGACGCGCCGCCCCCCAGCGACGAGCGAGCCTCACCCCAGCGGTGGGGACCAGACACAGGACGCGGGGGAGTGGTCTTGGAGACCACTCCCCCGTTTTCGTGCGCGCTGGGGGGCGGCGTGGGCGGTTCCGTCGCGGGAGCGACCAGCCGGCGCGTGGGGAATGGAGTCGGTCGCAGGTGTCACTCGAGCATCCTCGCGCCGCCGTCTCGCCACCAGCACGTCACCCTCTGATACCTGTACCTGGAACCGGTTTCAAAAGTGGCTGGCCGATCGGTGATAGGCCAGCACCGGGAAGCCGGGCCCGCGTCGGCGTGGGCTATCCGCGGCTCGGGCTCCACGACCACGTCGGTCGCGGGAGAGTTATGAAGCCGGTTCTCGGAACCAGAGGACCTGGCTGCGATGGTGTTGGGGCACCATCCGGTCTTCGACCCGGATGGTGAGCGCACGAAAAGGAGACGCGGAGCCCACTCCGCTGCGGCTGACATCTGGGAGGCGTCCAGCGGCGCGTTCAGCGGGCGACGCGGAAGCGGAGGCTGGTCCGCTGTCCCACGGTTTCCACACCGAGCGTTTCGAGACCGACGCGCTTGAGATCGGCCTGATCGAACAGTCGCAGGCCGGCGCCCAACAGCACCGGCATGACGTCGACATGGAGTTCGTCGACCAGACCCGCCTGCAGCAGCTGCTGCACCACGCTGGCCCCGCCGACCACCTGCACCGCCTTCTCCCCGGCTGCGGCCGTTGCTTGGGCGACGGCTGAGGCAACGCCGTCGCGTACGAAGGTGAACGTGAGGCGATCGTCCTGCTTGGGCGGCGTCCGCGGGGGATGTTGGGTCAGCACGAAGATGGCCACCTGGAACTCATAGGTGCCAACGTAGGAGTCGGGATCCCCCATCTCGAACGTCTTCCTCCCCATGATGACCGCGCCGGTCTCGTCGACGGTGTCGTTCATGTAGGGAGTGCCCTGAAGGGACTCCAGATCTGAGTAGAGCCGGTCGACGTTGCCGTCAGGGTCGGCGACGAAGCCATCCAGCGACATCGTCATCCCCGCGATCACTTTGCCCAAACGCTGCCTCCTTTCGCGTAGTGCGCCTGCTGCCGCAGTCGTATCCAGGTCGAACCACTGCACGTTGCGCGCCATTTGCTCGCCGTTATCACGGACGATCCGCTGCGTCGGACGAGGGCTGATTTCGGGAAGGGGCCCGCCTGTTGAAAAAAAGCGGGTCCACTGTTAGCACCCGGTTTGCTTCCAGTCTCGGAGATGGACCGCCCCATGGCAGGACTCGCTCAACGATCATGACTCCCTGGTGGCGGGGCAACCAGTTTTGAAACGGGTTCCTGTAACGCCCCTTATCGGAACCAGCGCACATCGCCAATCAACCATGTTGCGGCGGACTACATGGTCGGTAACAGGATCACCCTGCCCGCCGGCCCGAATCGTTCGCGCAGACCCGCTCTCTGTGTAATTGACAGAGCGGACTCGCTCCGTCACGCTTGGGATCCAGTGCTTTCGTGCGACCATGAGAGTCGGGTCCCCCATGCCTGCTGTCCCGCCTCCGAACCTCCCCGACCCTTTCCCGCGGTTCATTTTGTCTGGCCCCCTCGCGGGTGGCGCCAGCGCGCACCTGCCGGTCTCGCTGACTCCATTGATTGCTCGCGACCAGGAGTTGGCCGCCGTCGTCACGCTGCTCCGTGATCCCGGTGTTCGCCTGCTGACCTTGACCGGTCCCGGCGGTGTCGGTAAGACCCGCCTGGCGATCGCTGCTGCGACCGAAGTCATCGACGACTTTCCCGACGGCGTCGCCTTCGTCGGTCTCGCGCCGATTGCCAATCCCGACCTCGTCGTCGCCACCATCGCGGACGCGCTTGGGCTGCGCGACATGGGCGCCGAGTTGGTGCACGGCCGGCTGATCGACCTCCTGGCCGACAGGCGCCTGCTTCTGGTTCTGGACAACTTCGAGCAGGTGGTCGCCGCGGGGCCACGGGTGCGCGATCTCCTGGGTGAGTGCCCCGAGGTAACGCTCTTGATCACAAGCCGTACCGGACTCCGAGTCTCCGGAGAGCGCGAGTTCCCGGTCTCGCCACTGCCGTTGAGTACTTCGACCACGGCCGAGGACGCCGAGTTGTCCGGCGCGACCCGGCTCTTTACCGAACGCGCGCAGGCCATCAGGCCCGATTTCAGACTCACCACCGAGACGCTGCCGGCGGTCGCCGCGATCGTCAATCGCGTCGACGGACTCCCGCTCGCGATCGAACTGGCGGCAGCGCGCATGAAAGCCTTGTCCCCGGTGGCGCTCCTGGAACGCCTGGAACAGCGGTTACCGCTGCTCAGCGGCGGCGCGCGTGATCTGCCCCTGCGCCAGCAGACCATGCGCGACACGATCGGTTGGAGCTACGACCTGCTGACGCCCACGGAACAGGCCTTGTTCCGCAGGCTTTCTCTGTTTTCCGGCGGATTCACGTTGGCCGCGGCCACAGCCGTCTCTGCTTCGCCGCTCGATAGCGACTCAGCCGCGGCGGCCGATCTCGCGGCGCTCGAGGGGATCACCTCCCTGATCGAGCAGAGCGTCTTGCGGCAGAGCGCCGCGTCCGGCGACGAACCGCGCTACACCATGCTGGAGACCGTCCGGGCGTACGCGCGCGAGCGCCTAGACGCGTCTGATGAGGGCGACGTCATTCACCGCCAGCACGCGGCGTTCTTCGTGGCGTTCGCCGAGGCGGCCGAGCGGGAGCTGATCGGGCCGCACCAGGCAGACTGGCTCAATCGGCTGGAGGCCGACCACGACAACCTGCGGGCGGCCCTGGGCTGGCTCGCGCACTCGGGTGAACCGGAGGCGTTCCTGCGACTCGCCCGTTCCCTCTGGATCTTCTGGCTCTTTCGCGGCTCGTACGCGGAGGGGCGGGCTTGGCTGGAGCGGGCACTGGCGCGGGACGGCGAAACCTCGCCCCTGGTGCGGCGCGAGGCGCTGTTCCTGCGGCGCGAGGCCCTGTTCGGGCTCGGTTTGCTCGCCGTGAACCAGGGCGACGCCGCGCGGGCCGAGTCCTGCTTCGCCAAGAGCCTGGCCGTTGCTCAGGCGCACGGCGATCCGGCAGGGGTCACGTACGGTTGGCTCGGTCTCGGGTTCGTGGCGATGCATCTGCGCCAGTTCGGCCAGGCCGCCACGCACCTCGAGGAGGCGCTGGCCGCGGCGCGGCGGCTGGGCGACCGGGTGCCAGCCTCCGTCGGCGCGGGGCTCGCTCTGAGCTTTCTTGGCGCTTTGGCCTACGCCCAGGATGCGCTCCCGCTGGCCACGTCTCGCTTCGAAGAAGCGCTCCTCGATCAACGCGGCGTCGACGACCGCTGGGGGATCGGCTTCTCGCTCGTTGGGTTGGGATACGCGGCCCGCGATCGGGGCGATAGCGCGCGGGCCGCGGCGTCGTTCGCCGAAGGGCTCGCCCGGTTTACCGAGCTCGGTGACCGCCGCATGATCGCCCTGGCGCTGGACGGCGTGGCTGGCCTTGCCATCGCCTGGCGGCAACCGGAGCGCGCCGCCCGCCTCCTCGGTGCGGCGGCGGCGATGCGAGAGACCGGCGGGCTGCCGGTCGAGCCGACCTTCCGGATCGCCCACGAGCGTGCTGTCGCCGCCGCTCGTGCCGCGCTGGGAGAGGAGGCGCTCGCGGCCGGCTGGGCCGCCGGCGCGGCGTTGCCCCTGCCGGCGGCGGTCGCCGAGGCGACGGCCATTGCCGCGCCGGCGCCGGGCACGGTGCCGACGTCTCCTCCGCCGAACCAGGGGGACCGGCTCGGTCTGACGCCGCGCGAAAGCGAGGTCTTGCGCCTGCTGACAGGGGGGTTGAGCGATCGCGAGATCGCGGCGGCGTTGTCGATCAGCGAGCGCACGGCCGGCAATCATGTCCAGCACCTGATGCAGAAGATCGACGTCGACTCTCGGACCGCGGCGGCGGTCTTTGCGGTACGCCACGGTCTCTCCTGACCCACGGCTCCCGGCAACTGAGGAGTTCTCCTCAGATCCTCGTTCCACAACAGCCATCGCAATCGGGGAGTTCTCCCGATGTGCGCTCCTCCGTGAGAGCGCACCATCAGGGTGTGCCGCGGCATCGCTGTCTGAACCGCACGGATCTCCAGAAAGGGGAAAAGCATGAGCCGAAATGTATCCGCTGGGACCACACGCGGACGCCTGTCGCGCCGGTCCGCCGTCGGCCAGCTCGCCGGCGCGAGTGCGGCCGTCGCCGTGGCGGCTGCCGGCCTCGGGATGTCCCGAGGTGCAGCGCAGGGCGCTGCTTCGCATGTCCGATCGTCCGTCGTTACCACCCAGGAAGGAACTTCCATGACCGAAGCCTCCCCCGCCAACGCCGCCCCGACCGTCCTCCTCGTCCACGGCGCCTTCGCCGAATCGTCCAGTTGGAGCGGCGTCGTCGACCGCCTGCTCGCCAAGGGGTACTCGGTGGTCGCCGCCGCGAACCCGCTGCGGGGCCTGGCCGGCGACGCCGCCTCCGTCGCCGGCCTGCTCGCCAGCATCGACGCCCCGGTCGTCCTCGTCGGCCATTCCTACGGCGGCGCGGTCATCACCAACGCCGCCGCGAACGCCGGCAACGTGGCCGCCCTGGTCTACGTCTGCGGGTTTGCCCCCGATGCCGGCGAAAGCGGGTTCGACCTCGCCGCCCGCTTCCCGGGCAGCACGCTGGGGCCGGCGCTGGCGCCCCCGGTCGCGCTGCCGGACGGCGGCGAGGATCTCTACATCCAGGCGGACCGGTTCCACGCCCAGTTCGCCGCCGACGTGCCGGACGCCGAGGCAGCGCGGATGCGCGCCACCCAGCGTCCGATTACCGCGGCGGCGCTGAACGACGCTTCGGGCGACCCGGCCTGGAAACGGATCCCGTCCTGGTTCGTTTACGGCGAACTCGACCGGAACATCCCGGCCGCGCTCCACGCCTTCATGGCCGAACGCGCCGGATCCAAGGCGACGGTCGCCATTCCCGGCGCGTCGCACGTCGTCATGATGTCGCAGCCCCAGGCCGTCACCGACGTGATCCTGAGCACGGTCACCGCGGTCTCGTAACCTCGACGGCGCGGACGGTGTGCGCTACGGCCGAACCGTCCGAGTCTTGGTTCCTCGGCGAGAGCCTCTTGCCCGCAGGTGTCGAGAGGCGATCACTCGGTTGCATACCAGGAAAGGTGCGTCATGAAGATCGTCGTCATCGGTGGCAGCGGGCTCATTGGATCAAAACTCGTGACCAAGCTCCAAGAGCACGGTCATGAGGCGGTGGTGGCGTCGCGCAAGTCGGGCGTTAACACCATCACCCGCGAGGGCCTCGCCGAAGCCCTCGCGGGCGCATCAGTGGTCGTTGATGTGTCAAACGCTCCCTCATGGGAGGACCAGGCTGTGCTGGCGTTCTTTGAGACGTCGACTCGTAACCTCCTGGCTGCAGCAGCGGCAGCAGGGGTGGGACATCACGTGGCGTTGTCGGTCGTGGGAACCGAGCGCCTGTCCCAAAGTGGGTACTTCCGCGCGAAGATCGCGCAGGAGAAGCTGATCACGGGCTCCTCGATCCCGTACTCGATTATTCGCGCGACGCAATTTTTCGAGTTCGTCACGAGCATCGCCGATGCCGCCACCAACGGCAACAAGGTTCGCCTGGCACCGGTGCTCATCCAGCCCATCGCGGCCGACGATGTCGCCAGCGCGGTGGCGAAGGTGGCCGTGGGTTCGCCGGTGAATGGCATCGTCGAGGTCGCGGGTCCCGAACAGTTTCGTCTCGACGAACTAATCCGCCGAGACCTCAGCGCGCGTCACGACGCGCGCGAGGTGGTCGCTGACCCGCACGCGCGGTACTCCGGCGCCGAATTGAGCGAGCGCACCCTCGTTCCCGGCGATGGCGCGCATCTCGCCGCGACGCGCTTTGCGGATTGGCTCAACCACTCAACGATGCAGCAGTAGCCGCACCACCGTGACCCCACTGGTCCCAAGGTGCGCGGTGGGTCATTGCCGCTTCGGCGGCTCAGCATCATAAGGAGTTTCCTCATGATCACGACAAGCGCACGCCCTTCAACGATTCCCGCCGTGGTTCTGGAGCCTGCGGCGCAGGCCCTGGCCGATTCGCTGGCCGCCGCAGCCGGTCCCCCGCTCTACGCCCTCTCTCCCAAAGACGCTCGCGCCGTCCTAGACCAGGCGCAATCGGGCGACGTGGCCATGCCACCTGCCGAGATCGAACCCCACACCATCCCAGGCGGTCCCGACGGGGAGATCTCGGTCACCGTTGTGCGGCCCACGGACACCAATGGCAGCCTGCCCGCGGTCGTGTACACGCACGGCGGCGGCTGGATCCTCGGCAACTTCGCCACCCACGAGCGCCTGGTGCGCGACTTGGCGGCGCAGACGGGCGCCGCCGTCGTCTTCGTCAACTATACCTCCTCCCCCGAGGCACACTACCCGGTGGCCATCGAGCAGTCGTACGCCGCGTTGAAGTGGGTCGCCGCGCACGGGGCGGAGCTGGGGCTGGACGGAAGCCGGGTGGCCGTTGCCGGCGAGAGCGTCGGCGGCAACATGACCGCTGCGGTGACGCTGCTGGCCAAAGAGCGCGGGGGGCCGGTGATCCGCTACCAGGCGCTCTTGTACCCGGTCACCAATGCCGCCTTCGATACCGACACCTACGAGCAGTTTGCCGATGGTCCGTGGCTCACCCGCAAGGCGATGCACTGGTTCTGGGATGCCTATGCTCCGGACGTGGCTCGTCGCACGGAGCCGACCGCCTCGCCGCTGCTGGCGTCGCTGGAACAATTGCGCGGCCTGCCGCCCGCGTTGGTGATCACGGACGAGGCCGACGTGCTGCGCGATGAGGGCGAGGCCTACGGGCGCAAGCTGCGCGAGGCAGGCGTCGATGTGACGGCGGTGCGCTACGAGGGCGTCTTCCACGACTTCATGATGCTCAACGCCCTGGCCGAGACGAATGCCAATCGCAAGGCCACCGCCCAGGTCGCGCAGGCACTGAAAGCCGCGCTCTTCCCTCAGCTATGACCCGACGCTCGGGGAGCGCCCACGTCCTGCCATGACCGTTCCTGCCGCGTCGCCATCCCGGCGCGGCGAGTGTTCCGCCGTCGTGTCGCCGGCCGCGGCACGTGCCCCGTCTCTTTCCTCCTGGACCGAGGTCGCCTGACCCCGGTCCCCACCGCCTAGACGCTCGCCGCAACGCGGAACATCAACCCCGGGCGCCGATGCGTTGACACGATCTGGACGGTCTTGCGGTCTCCGCTACTCCACAAGAGCGGAACAAGACCGGCGAAAAATCGAGTATTCGCCTGCGAACCGCAAGCGGCTGAATCAGGGGCGTTCCCCTACACGGATGGAGGTAACAGCATGACACAAGACTGGTTGCTGACCCTGCTGGCGATGATGTCGCCCTACCTACTAGCGGCGACGATCGTAGTCCTGGCCCTGACTCGGAAACCGACGCAGAGCGAGCGAGTTCGCCGCGCGGCCGAGACGAGCACGACCGGCGCCACGGCGCCCCGCTGAAAGGAAGCACGAATGACCAAGAAGCAGATAATCCGGCAGAAGGAGACCGTCGCAGCCGCCGATCTCGGGCAACTCGCCCTGCGCCTAGCAGTCGGCGGGCTGCTGGTCGGACATGGGGCGCAGAAGCTGTTCGGCTGGTTCGGGGGACCGGGCCTGGAGGGCACCAGCGGCTGGCTGGCATCCATCGGCTACCAGCCGGCGAAGCCCTGGGCCGCGACTAGCGGGGCTGTCGGAGTTCGGGGGTGGCGCCCTCACCGCCCTGGGTCTGCTGCATCCCCTCGGGCCGATCGCCACCTTTGGCTCCATGGCCATCGCCACGATCGACGTGCACGGTGGCAAACCGATCTGGGCGAGCGAAGGTGGAGCGGAACTGCCCATCACCAACATGGCCGCGGCCACGGCGTCGGCCCTGTCTGGCCCAGGCGCGTTCTCACTGGATCGCGCCCTCGGCATCCGTGTGCCCAAGTCGGTGGCGGCCTTGGCGGTGCTCGGGGTGGTCGCCGGCGTGGCGGTGGCGGAGACGCGGGCGAAGCCGGCACCGGACACGTTTTGAAACCGGTTCCAAGAACCGGTTTCAAAACTCGTCGGACGCCCACAATGGGTGGAGTCGCCTCCTATCCTGAGGAGCTCGCCCATGTCCCGCGCCTACCCGACTGACGTCCTCGCCCCACGGCAACTCGCCTTCATTGCCGAGCGGCTCCCAGAGCCACCCCAAGCCCCAAACTGCGCAATCGTGCAGTATCGCACCCGTCGGTCTAGGCCACGCAGCGAGGGCCTGCTGGCGCAACAGGAGAGTTGTGAAACCGGTTCCGATAACGCCCCTTATCGGAACTACCGTCCCCCGTTTGTGTCTTCGTCAGGCCACGAACAGGGTTCCTGATAATGGAGGAAATCCCGGATTATCAGCACCACGTCACCAAGCGCAGAGTTGCCCGTCCTTTCTTCGTAGAATCACGCGTCTACGAAGACCCCCCGCGCAGTTTGTCATCTTCAATGCTTTCGGTCGTGGTTCGTCAGAGATCGGTGTCGTAGAGCGTGCCTCGCCCCAACAGAGGCGCCGAACGGTCCGCGAGCACCGCACGCTCCGGCACCAGTGCTGCCCATCTACGCAACCCATATCGGGGCGAGGCATGCGGCGCGCGGTTAGACTTCATCCCGAAGATGAGCGTTCGCGCGTTCGACAGGGGAGCCGGTCATGACCACTCAGGAGGGATCGGCCTACATCGCGTCGCGCCGCGTCGGGGAGGCGAGCGTCACGATCATCTCGGAGGGCGAACTGACGTGGGCGCCGAGCCTGCTCGCGCCCGAGGAGGCGTGGCGGCGGGCGATGCCCGAGGCCGACGAGGCCGGGCGGGTCCGGCTCGGGCTCAACGTCGCGCTCGTCCAGACCGCTGGCGCGACAATCCTCGTCGACCCGGGATTCGACGACCCCTGGTCGGCCTGGCAACAGCGCGCCGATCGGACCTTCGGGGGCCTGCCGCGGACGCCGGGACTCGCGGCTGCCCTGGCCCAGCTCGGTGTCTCTCCCGAGGAAGTAACCCACGTGCCGATCACCCACGCCCATGGCGACCACTTCGCCGGGGTGGCGGTCGAGCAGGGTGACGAGATAGCGCCGCGCTTCCCGCGCGCTCGCCACTTCGTCGGCCGCCCCGACTGGGCTGAGCATCCCGATCGTCTCGATCCCGACTCGGAGCTGTCGCAGCGGCTCGGCCTGATCGACCGGCTCGGGCTCCTGCAGACCGTCGACGGCGACCGGGAGATCGCGCCCGGCGTGACGATGCTTGCCGCAGCCGGCGAAACCCCCGGACATATGGTTGTCCGCGTCGAGTCGGCCGGCGAGGTCTGGTACGACCTCGGCGACCTCTGCCACCACGCCAGCGAGGTCGAGCATCTCGATTGGGTTTCTCCCGGCCGCGATCAGGCGGCGATGCGGGCCTCGCGCGAGCGGATCTTCGCCGCCGCCGCGCGCGAGGCGGCGGTCGTCGTGACGGCGCACGAGCCCTTCCCACCGTGGGGACGCATCGTCCCGGTCGGGACGGGCTACCGCTGGGAAAGGCTGACATGAGCCGGCGACGCCTCTGACCGATAGCGCCGAGATCTGGACGTTGCCGACAGCCCGGTCGTCCACGACCCGTTCAGGGAGGTCGGCGCACGCGCCATCCAGTCTGACGATCGCGACGACTCCACGCCGGGGTCGTCAGCCGATCCGCACGATCTCCCGCTCCGCGAACACCGGTCCAACCACCATCCCCAGCCGGGCGTAGGCCGTCTCCGGCACGCCGATGTCGGCCACGTGCAACTCGCCCACCCACTCGCGGGCCGCCGGCGCCAGCAACCCGATCTTCGGCAGGGCGAGCGTGAGCGTGGCATCGGCTCGGACGCACGGGTCGAACGGCTCGCCCCGCGTCGCATCAAGCCCCGAGGGAAGATCGACCGCCAGCACCGGCGCGGGATGGACATTCACCGCGCGAATCAGGGCCGCGGCGACCCCGGTCGGCGCCCCGCTCAACCCGAAGCCGAGGAGGGCGTCGATCAGCAGGTCGGCAGGCGGCAGCGCGGGAGGCTCGTCCGCCGCTGGCGGCCGCACCGGGCCAATCCCCAGCGCCTCCAGAATGCGATGCTGGTGCCGGGCGGCGCCCCGCAGCCGGTCCGGAGGATGACTCAACCTGACCTCGACCGATGCCCCCCAACCACGGAGCAGGCGCGCCGCGACCAGTCCATCGCCGCCGTTCCCCCCGCTCCCCGCCAGCACGACCACGCGCCGGCCCCGCGGATCGCCGCCGAGGAACCGCGACCGCGCGAAGCCCGCGACGGCCCGGCCTGCCAGCTCCATCAATTGGAGGACGTCCAACCCCAGCTCGTCGACCATGATCCGGTCGACGCGGCCCATCTGCTCGGCGGTGATTGAGGGAAGCACCATCTTGTCGGTCATGGATTCCAGCACCGGGTGCCAGGCGTCGTCTCATCGGGGCTGAAGGTGCCGTGCTTCGCGCCCCCTACGGTACATGGCAATCGGCCAGCGCTTCCACCTCCGCGTGAGCGAGACCCACCAGAGCCGTGAAAGCGATTCAGCAATCGCCGCCAGCGACGACCCGCCACATCGACGGGCGCCCATCACGCGTCGTTAATGCGCCGCTTTTGCCCCGCGACGCGGCACGACCGCATGGCCCGTGCCTCATCGTCGCACATCGTGATCGGCGCCATCGCGACGCCGCGCATGTGGTGCCTCCTCACGAGGGCGGATGGTGGTGTCAGAAGCGGTCGGTATCCTGGCGAGACGAGAGCCATGATCGCCACTTTCACCGTCCATCGTCAGGTCCGGACGTGCTCCCACCGACCAGCGCCACGTCGCCGAGACCGGTCTGGCCGTCGCCATCTCCGCTCGCCGGGGCACTCATGACGACGACCGCTATGTTGCCTACGCGACGGCGTGAAGACCGCTCAGGCAGCTGATCGACTCTAAACTGGTTCCCGCGACGAGACAATTTGGCGTCCGTCGCTTTGGAAAGAGTGAGGGAGTTCTTCGCTTATCTTCGACGACACTGTTCCGTGAGGAACCTCTGAATATCCGGACCAACGGGTGTCAAGCTGTCACCCGACGATGGCGGGATGGTTGACAGGGGCGGCGGCCGATGGTAGCGTGAATAGGGGGACGCCCATGGTCACGCCAGCCGGGTCGAATTCGGTTGGTTGTGCTGCCCGAGAGGCTCGGGTAGGGAGCCGGGGCGTACAAGGGAGGGAAACTCTCAGATGAACATCGATCGATTTGGTCTTGATGGCGTGGCGCCGTTCGCGCGGCGCAAGCTGCTGATCGGCTCGGCCGTCGTCGTCGGTACCCTGGCCTTTGGTCTCGGCCACGTCGGCGCGGTCGACGAGGGCGTGTCTGTCGGCAGCCCGGACGCGACGGAGACCGCCAGCGGCGACATCTTCTCGACGCTCGGTGATGACATCCGCAACACCGTCACCAGTGCCACCGGGGACACGAACGAGGAAGGCGCGGATAGCGGGGGAGACACCGGCGGCACGACCACCGACACCGGCGGCACGGATACCACGATGGGTGACGTGAGCGGCGGTGACTCGACCGATCTCAGCAGCTCGCCCGCGCTCGCCGTTGCCGACGCCAGCGGTGGCGACGACAACTTCGCTGCCGGCAGTGCCCGCTAAGGAGCTAGAAGTCTAGCGGGTCTGTTCGGCTGGGAACGGCCTGCGGCACCTTCGATCCCATAGCGATGTGAGGGGGCGGGCAACCGCCCTCTCATGCTGTCCACCAGCAGCCACGCCCTCCCCCCCGGCGACCAGATCCCCGAGCGGCCATCGTCACCATCCGTCGGCGCCACGGGGGACACTCTTCGCGGTCCCGACGCACAGACACTCAGGCGCGTCACGGCGTCACCACGCGTGCCATCGCCCGCGTAGCCGTACTCCGACCAGCGGCGATCCGAGGCGTGTCGTCCCCCGCGCCCTGGTGGTCTAGGTGTGTCGAGTCCCACCGACGAGCAATGGCCACCACAGGTTATCGCCCGCCCGATGTTGGCGTCGCCGTGGTTGCGGAGGGCAGACGCCGTTTCAACCCCGTTTCCCCGTCCAGAAAAGGATCGGGCGCGCCCCGACCAGGGCCATGGCACTTTCGTCCTCATCCCGCCGGCGTGGACGTTGAGCGTTGTCGCGTCGCGCTCCCGGCGGTGAGGCCCGGCGAGCGCGCGGCCACGCTCACCGCGCGATCCCCCATTGGTGCCCCGTTTTCGGTATCCTACCCATCCAGGTTTCAGCCCCGCGTGGATGAAGCACCGCTGACGGACGGGTGCGACCGCGTCGCGCCCGCGGGAAGGAGATGGGGATGAACGTGGCGTGGCGGGAGAAACGATCGGGCACGATCGCCCCCGATGAGCGGCTGCCCTGGGGAGGCACGATCGCCCTCGGCAGCCAGCACGTCCTCGCCATGTTCGGGGCGACCGTCGTCGCCCCCCTGATCATGGGGTTCGACCCGAACCTGGCGATCCTCTTCTCCGGGATCGGCACCCTGATCTTCTTCATCGTCGTCGGTGGTCGCGTCCCCAGCTACCTCGGTTCCAGCTTCGCCTTCATCGGCCCGGTCGCCGCCGTCGCCGGCTCCACCGCCGCCGGAACCTTCGACGCCGGCGCGATTCCGGAGGCGCTCGGCGGGATCATCGTCGCCGGTCTCGTCTACGCCCTGATCGGCATCCTCGTCCACCTCGCCGGCCCCGGCTGGATCGATCAGCTGATGCCGCCCCTCGTCACGGGCGCCGTCGTCGCCATCATTGGTCTCAACCTGGCTGGCGCCGCCCGCAATCTCGCCGCCAACGATCCGCTGATCGCGATCGTCACCATCCTCGCTATCTTCGTCGTCGGTCTCTTCGCCGGTGGTCTCCTTGGGCGGCTGCCGATCCTGCTCGGCACGGCCGCCGGCTACCTCGCCGCCCTCGTTCTCGGCGGCACGTCGCCCGCCGGCCGTTCCATCGCCGGGGTCACGGTCCACGGCGTCAATCTCGGTCCGGTCCGCGACGCCGCCTGGTTCGGCGTCCCCGCCTTCGTCACACCGAGCTTCTCGTGGCACGCCATCTCGCTGATCGCGCCCGTCGCCGTCGTCCTCATCGCCGAGAACACCGGCCACATCAAGGCCGTCTCGGCGATGACCGGCCGCAACCTGATGCCCTACCTGGGTCGCGGCTTCATCGGGGATGGGGTGGCAACGATCGTCGCTGGTTTCGGCGGCGGCACCGGCGTCACCACCTACGCCGAAAACATCGGCGTGATGGCCGTGACCCGGGTCTATTCGACGCTGATCTTCGTCGTCGCCGCCATCGTCGCGATCGTGCTCGGTCTCTCCCCGAAGTTCGGCGCTCTGATCGGCTCGATCCCCGGCGGCGTCCTCGGGGGCGTCAGCACTGTGCTCTTTGGCCTGATCGCCGCCACCGGAGCGCGCATCTGGATCGACAACCGGGTCGACTTCACGCGCGGGGTCAATCTCTTCGTCGCCGCCGTCGCCCTGATCGTCGGCGCCGCCGATTACACCCTCCGCTTCGGCGATTTCGAGCTGGGCGGGATCGCCCTCGGCACCTTCGGCGCGATCATCCTCTACCAGGTCTTCCAGCACGCTCCCGTCCAGCGCGACTTCGAGATGGTCGGCGATTCTGGGGCAGACGAGCGCACCGCGCCATCCGCGCCGGCCACCCCGCGTTGATCCAGCGAACCCCTTGCCCGCGTCCCGGCGAGCGCCCACGCGAGACGGCTAGCCGCCGCGGGGCGTGAGACAATTGACCGGTGACCGATCGTGCTCGCGACGGCACCGAGAGAACGATGGATGCCACGTTGAGCGTCAAAGACCTTGAAACCAGCTTAACCGAGGTTCTGGACCGCGTCCGCGGCGGCGAGCGGTTCGTGATCGAGCGCGACGGCGAGGTGATCGCGACACTGACGCCGCTGCCGGAGCGCCGGAAGCCAGGGATGACCTGGGGGAAGTCCTTGCCACCTATCGTGAGTGGCCCCGCCCTGATGACCGCTTCGCGGGCGATTTGGAGACGATCCAAGCCGCCCAGCCGCCACTGCCCGACCCACCCGCATGGCCCGACTGACCGACAGCGGTGTCCAAGATCTCTGAGCGTAGTGGGCGAGCCGCTAACGGGATCATTCGTTCGTCGGTGATTGAAGACCGGTAATCGCGGAGACAGTGGTGATGCCAACGACCGTGACGGTCGCCGAGCTGGTGACCAACCTGGACGACGTTCTGGATCGGATCAAGGAGAGCGGCGAGCGGTTCGTCGTCGAACGCGACGGCGAGCCCATCGCTGTTCTCACCCCGCCGAACCCAAAACCCGGTATTACCGGACGAGACTTGATCGCCCGCCTGGGTAACCTCGCCATGCCCGGCGACGGCTTCGCTGACGACCTCGAGGCGATCCAGGCGGCTCAACAGCCGGCAAGCGCACCCGAATGGCCCGACTGATCGACACGAGCGTATTTGTGACGATGGATCGGCAAGGACTGCCTCTTGGCATCCTCGCCGCGAACGCGCTCGATGAACTGCTGGCACTTGCCAGCATCACCGCCAGCGAATTGCTTGTTAGGGTTTACCGCACGGCTCCAGGCCAACGGCGGCGACGGCGGGAAGCGTTCGTCGAATCGGTGTTCGAGGAGTTACCGGTGCTGCCGTATGACCTTCGCGTGGCACGGAAACACGCGGACTTATTGGTCCACCTCCTGAGCACGGGTGAGGTGATCGGCGCGAACGACCTCATGATCGCCGCCACCGCCCTCACCTACGGCTACGAGGTGCTGACCCATAACATCCGCGACTTTCAGCGCGTGCCGGGGCTGGTCGTCCGGCAGCCGGACTGGTAGATCAGGCTTACCGCCGGAGCCGTCGATGCGCTGCCTTGTCCCCCCATCGCGCGGGCCGGAGCGGGTTCAATCGGCCCGCTGGGTCAAGCGAGCGACATGATCGCCAGGGAAGGCGTGCGTCACGCGCCGAACGGCGTATCACCGAACGGCTCGCTGCCGCTCACCCCCTCGCTACTGATCGATCTCCATCATCGCCCGCACCTGCTCGTCACTCAGGTCCAAGTCGTGCGCCTCCCGCGCGTGCTCTTGCACCCGCTCGATCAACTCCCCTTCGTCAGCATCGCGCATTTCCACACCACAGGTACACCGCACCACCTTCGCCATCGTCTCCTCCTCTCGTGGGCGCCGCGCGGCGCCGTCAACCACAGTGTCGCCGCCGCCGCTTGCGATACCCTTGCACCAGCATTGCAGACGCCGGCAACCGGTGGGCACGCGGACGACGGGGATCGAGTGCGCCATGAACGACCGTCCGTTACGGATCTACGTCTGCGGCCGCCTCGCCGTCGAGTGCGGGGAGATGGTCTGGCGCGAGGCGGACCTTCCGGCCCGGCAGGGTCGCCGCCTCTGGACGTACCTTGTCGTCCACCGGCTGCGGCCGGTCAGCCGCGATGACCTGGCGGTCGCCCTCTGGGGAGACGACGTTCCCGATGCCTGGGACCCGACCCTCTCCGCTCTCGTCAGCCGGATACGCCGCACCCTCGGTCCAATCACCACCGGGGCGCCCGGTTTCGCGCTCCGGGGCGAACCGGGCCGCTACGTCCTGACCCTGCCGCCCCGCGCCTTCGTTGACCTCGAGCGGGCGCGGGCCGCGATCCACGAGACCGACCGGCTGATGTACGGCGAAGCGTTTGGCGAGGCCCTGGCCGAAGCACGGGTCGCGATGGAGATCGCCGGGCGCGGCTTCCTCCCCGGTGAGGAGGCGCCCTGGATCGAGGGTCAGCGGCGGGCGCTGGTCGATATCCGGCTCCGGGCTCAGGAGCGGACGGTCGAGGCGGAGCTGGGGCGCGGGCGCGCCGACCTCGCCGAGGCCGAGGCCCGCGCCCTGGTCGCCCTCGATCCGCTGCGAGAAGCGGGGTACCGGCTGCTGATGCGGGCGCTGGCCGCCGGCGGCAACACCGCCCAGGCGACCCGCGTCTTCGCCGAGTGCCGCCAAGCGCTGCGCGAGCAGGCCGCCACCGTTCCCTCGGCCGAGACGGAACGCCTCTTCCGAGAGATCGCCGGCGCCTGAGGCGACGCGACCCGTGGACCCGAGGTAGGGGATCGCCAAACGGTTGCCGCCGGCCATCCCGCCCAACCCCTTCACCGGATCGGGCCACGGAACCGAGCGGGGACCGTCATCGGTTCTCGACGACGAGCTGGACGATTCCCCCTGGCAACACCACCCACGCACTTGAGTCCGCGATCGCTCCGTCCATCGGGGATACTCACCGCGTGACGCCCGGCAGTCGACCCGTCTTGGGGCAAGGGGGCGTGACCGGAGGGATATACCGTCGTCATGCGCATCCATCTCGACACTGACCTCGGGGGTGACCCCGACGACGCCTGCGCCCTCGCGATGCTCCTCGGCTGGCCGGATGTTGAGCTCGTCGGCATCACCACCACCGCCGATCCTGGGGGCCGCCGCGCCGGGTATGTCGCCCACTGCCTGCGCCTTGCCGGTCGCGACGACATTCCGGTGGCGGCCGGCGCCGGAGTATCGCTCACCACGCTCCGTGACGCCGATCCCTTCGCCGACGACGAACGCTACTGGCCGGCCACCATCGCCGTCCGTCCTTCGCCGCCGGGCGCGGCGCTCGACCTGCTCCACCAGGGCGTCGAGCAAGGCGCGACCATCGTCGGTATCGGTCCCGCCACGAACCTTGCCCTGCTCGAGGTGGCCCGACCAGGCAGCCTCAGCCGGGTGCCGGTCGTGGTCATGGGCGGTTGGCTGGCGCCCTCCATCCCCGGCCTGCCCGCCTGGGGACCGGAGATGGACTGGAACGTCCAGTGGGATACCCGGGCGGCCCAGATTGTCGCCGCCACCGCCGCCTTGACCCTGGTCACGCTTCCGGTCACGCTCCAGGCGCCCCTCCGCGCCGTCGATCTGCCGCGCCTCCGCGCCTCAGGCCCCCTCGGCGAGCTGCTTGCTCGTCAGAGCGCGGTCTATGCGCGGGAGCTCGCGATGGCCGAGCTGGGTCGTGCCTATCCCGGCTTGCCAAACGATCTTCTCAACTTCCACTACGACCCCGTTGCCTGCGCCGTGGCAGCCGGCTGGTCCGGAGCGGTTGTCGAGGAGCTGCGTCTGCAACCGGTGCTGGAGCATGACGTGTTGCGCTTCCAACCCGATCCTCAGGGACGGCTGACACGGGTCGTCGTCGATCTGGACGGGGTCAGCTTCACCGAGAGATGGCTGTCAGCCGTCGAAGCCGCCCAACACGGACACCCGCGCCCGTCGATCGACACCGCTTCCCCCTCCGTCAATACTCCTCTATGAGCGATCCGAACCAAGCCGGCGGGCTTGCCCGGTCGGGACACGAGTCGCGGTTCTCGCGACGCCCATCGCGCGTGATGCCCTCGCCCCGGCAATTACGGCGCGGCGTCCCCATCACAGGTGCCAATGGTGACGCCGCTGCCCTTGGCCACGCCGGGACCCAGGCCACCGGGCGTCACCGCGCCACCGCGACCCGTCCAGCTCCGACCCAATCCATCAGGCAGCCGCCGAGGGGAGCGTCCGCGGCACTGGAAACCTCATCGGCGCGCGGATTCACCCGGGCGCCGCGTGCGACACTCTGCCTGATCGGGGTCGCGTCGTGGGAACGAGGAGCTGAGTGATGCCCGACTATCCGCGTGGCACCGTCGCGTTCCTGTTCACCGACATCGAAGGCAGCACCCAGCGCTGGGAGCAGAACGCCGACACGATGCTGGCGGCCGTCCAGCGCCACCTCGCCCTCCTCGATGACGCCATCACCGCGCACCACGGCGTCCACTTCAAGACGATCGGCGACGCCGTCCAAGCCGCCTTCCCCACCGCCCGCGACGCGTTCGCCGCCGCCGTCTCCGCTCAACGCGCCCTGGCCGACGAACCCTGGCCGGAGACCACGGGGCCGCTGCGGGTCCGCATGGCCCTCCACGCCGGCTCGGCCACCCCCGCCCACGGCGACTACCTCGCCCCCAGTCTCAATCGCCTGGCCCGTCTCCTCGCCACCGGCTCCGGCGGCCAGGTGCTGCTCACCGACCCTCTCCGCCGGCTCCTCGACGGCTGGTTGCCCGACGGCGTCACGCTGCGCGATCTTGGCCGTCACCGCCTCCGTGACCTGCTCGAGGCGGAGGAGGTCTGGCAAGCCGTCGTGCCCGGGTTCCCCGACCAGTTTCCGCCGCTCAAGAGCCTGGAGGGGCACCCCGCCAATCTCCCCATCCAACCGAACGCGCTGGTCGGCCGCGAGACCGAGGTCGCCACCCTGACGGGGGTGCTGACGCGCCAAGACGTCCACCTCGTCACCGTGACCGGACCCGGCGGCACCGGCAAGACGCGCCTCGCCCTGCAGGCGGCGGCGGAGGCACTCGATGCCTTCCCGGACGGGGTGTTTTTGGTCGACCTGGCGCCGGTCACCGATCCCGCGCTCGTCATCCCCACCATTGCCGCCACCCTCGGCGTCCATGAGCGGGCGAACGAGCCGCTCCGCGCGACCCTTGTCGCCTGGCTCGCGCCGCGAACCCTGCTGCTCCTCCTCGATAACCTGGAGCACCTCCTCCCGGCCGCTTCCGAGCTGGCCGCGCTGCTGACCGCCTGTCCCACCCTGACGATCCTGGCCACCAGCCGGGAACCGTTGCGCTTGCGCGCCGAGCACGAGATCCCGGTCGCGCCACTGGCGCTGCCGGCCTCCGACGTCTCCCCCACGGAGCTGGCGAACGTGCCCGCCGTCGCGCTCTTCGTCCAGCGGGCCGAAGCCGCCAACCCACGCTTTGCGCTCACCGCCGAGAACGCCGCATCCATCGCCGCGATCTGCCGGAAGCTGGACGGGTTGCCGCTGGCGATCGAGCTGGCGGCGGCTCGCCTCAAGCTGCTACCGCCGCCCGCCCTCCTCGACCGGCTCGACCGCCGCCTGCCGCTGCTGACCGGCGGCGCGCGCGACCTGCCCGCGCGGCAACGGACGCTGCGCGACACCATCGCCTGGAGTTATGACCTCCTCGCCCCGGAGGACCAGTCCCTCTTCCAGCGCCTCGGTGTCGTCGGCGGCGGCTGGACCTTCGCCGCGGCCGAGGCGGTCGGCAACCCGGCCGGAACCACCGACGTCTTCGCCGGGCTCGCCTCCCTCGTCGACAAGAGCCTCGTCCGCCAGACCGCGCCGGAGGCGGCCGAGCCCCGCTTCGCCATGCTCGAGACGATCCGCGAGTTCGCGCTGGAGCGGCTGGACGAGTCCGCCGACGCGGAGCAGACGCGGGAGTTCCACGCCGCCTACTACGTGTCGCTGGCGGAAGAAGCAGAGCCATATCTGACGGGGCCGGAGCAAACGACCTGGCTGGCTCAACTCGAGACGGAGCACAGCAATCTGCGGGCGGCGCTGAGCTGGTCGATTGAGCGGGGTCCTGCAATGACGGCGCTGCGGTTGGCTGGCGCGCTCTGGCGCTTCTGGTACGTCCGCGGGCATGTCAGCGAAGGGCGCTCGTGGCTGGAGCGGGTGCTGGCGTGCGTTGATGGGGCGCTACCGGCCGCGCGAGCCAAGGCCTTGCGCGGGGCGGGCATGCTGGCGGAGAGCCAGGGAGACTACGATCGGGCAACCGCCGCGCACGAGGCGTCGCTGGCGTTGTGGCGGGAGATGGGGAACGAGCGCGAGATCGCCCGCTCACTCGACGATCTCGGCAATGTCGCCCACGACCAAGGTGCCTTCGACCGGGCAGAGGCGCTGCACGAGCAAGCGGTGGCGCTCTCGCGCGAGGTCGGAGACCAGCGGGGGCTCGCCGCCGCCCTCCACAACCTCGGGACCGTCGCGCTCTACCGCGGCCAGTACGAGCGAGCGGCCACGCTGTACGGCGAGAGCCTGGCGCTCATGCGCGCCATCGAGGACACGCATAGCCTCGGCACCGTCCTCAGTAATCTGGGGATCGTGGCGACCCGACAAGGGGACTACACTCGAGCCGCTGCCCTCTACGAGGAGAGCCTCGCGCTACGGCGGCTATTGGGCGACCGCCAGGGGATCGCGGCGACACTCTCCAACCTCGCCGAACTCGCCTGGTGGAGGGGAGACGAGGCACGGGCGGGCGGGCTTCACACCGAGTCGCTGCAGATCACGCGCGAGATGGGAGACCAGCGAACCACGGCCAGGACGCTCTACGACCTCGGGGAGATGGCGCTGGCGCGGGGGGATCTGAGCGGAGCGGCGGCCCTGCTCAAGGAGAGCATGTTGTTGTTTCACCAGGTGGGCGATCGCCTCGCGATCGCCGATTGCCTGGAGATGATGGGCGAGCTACTACGAGCGAGCGGGCGGCCAGCCCCGGCGGCACGGCTGCTGGGAGCGGCGGCGGCGCTGCGGGAGGCGATCGTCATTCCCGTTGAGGACCACCGCCGCGCCGCCTACAATCACACCATCGCCAGCACACGCGCCGCGCTGGGTGAGGACGCCTATACCGCCGCCTGGACAGTGGGTCGACTGCTGTCGTGGGAGGCGGCGGTGACCGAGGCGCTCGCCCGTGTCAACGAGGTAACGGAGACCCATATGAGCCAAAGCGTCCCGCCGCATGGGGTCTGATACGAGCGTGCCATCGTCTGCTGACGGGACGTCACGCGCGGCACCGCTGGAGGAGGAATCTGAGGATGTCCGACGAGGTCGAGGCCCGGCTGGAGGCGATCCTCGAACGGGTCGACGCCTGGCTAAAATTCGCCGAGGCAAAAAACACCGCGCTCATCGTGGTGACCGGTGGCGCGTCCGCCGCCCTGGCGCAACAGGTGACACGGGTGGGGGTGACGAAGCCCTTGCGAGACGGGTTGCTCGCCGCCGAGGTCTGCCTCCTCGTGGCGTTGGCCACCGCGCTCCTGTCGTTCTTTCCGCAGACCGATCTGGCAAAACGCTTGACGAAGCGGAGCGATCATCCCGACGACGCGGACAACTTCTACTACTACGGGCACCTGGCGAAGTACGCGCCGGCCGACCTCCCCGCGTTGGTGGCGCGCCACTACACCGGCGCCCAGAGCTACGATCCCGCTGGTCGCCGCAGCCACACCGATCTCGCCGCCCAAATCGGCGTCAACGCCAGCATCACCCTCGCCAAGCTCAGGCTCTTCTCGATCGCGGTCGCGATCTTGATGGTGGCCTTGGCCATCCTTATCGTCACGCTCCTCGTGGCCGCGCTGGCCTGAGCGGAAGGTGGGCACGGTGCATCATCCAATCGGTGATAGTCCTCAGTGTCCTTTGCGTCCGCATTCCTGCTTCTCGGCAGGGGAGATGAGAAAGGCTATGACCCGTCTGGTCGCCGTCGGCGTCGCGTTGCTCGCGCTCGCGCCGGCTCCTCCGATTCTTGCCTCTCAGGTCGGTCCCGCCGCGCCAAAGGATGTTGGACGATATGCGCGAAGATCCGGGTCTTGACGTTGGCAAGATCGTCGCCTGTCTCGACGCCCAGTACGACCTGCGGGTCGCCTCCGTCACGTTTCTTCCCATCGGCTACGACCTGAACGCCGCCGTCTACGAAGTAATCTCCGGCGACGGAACCTCCTATTTCCTCAAGATCAGGTCCGGCCCCGTCCACGAGCCCGGCCTGCTCGTCCCACGGGCGCTGATGGACCGTGGAATCACGAACGTGCTCGCTCCCCTGAGAACCCGGTCATCGGACCTCTGGTGCTCCCTCGATGGATACGGCGTCGTGCTCTACCCGTTCATCAAGGGCGAGAACGCGATGGTCGCCGGGATGTCCGACAGCCAATGGCGGGCATTCGGAGCGACCCTGCAAGCCGTTCACTCCAGCGGCCTCGCCGAGCGCTTCCGAGGGCAGCTGCCGGTCGAGACATTCTCGCTTCCGTCGGCCGCGGTGGTCCGCCGGCTTCTGGCCCAGATTGACGGTGCACGTTTCGAGAGCGCCGCCGCGGCGCGGTTCGCGGTGTTCTGGCGGGAGAACGCCGAGCGAATTCACCGCGTGCTCGCTCGGGCCGAGGCGTTGGGAACGCGGCTTCAAACCAAGTCGTTCAAACGTGTCCTGTGCCACGCGGACATCCACGCCGCCAACATTCTTCTTGGTGAGGGCGGGGAGATCTTCTTAGTCGACTGGGATGGCCCGCTCATCGCGCCGAGGGAGCGCGATCTGCTCTTCGTGGTCGGTTCACGGATCGCGCGCGTGGTCGAGCCTCACGAAGAAGCCCGCTTCTTCGAGGGGTACGGGCCGGTCGAGATCGACCCGACAGCGCTGGCCTATTACCGGTATGAGCGCGTCATCGAAGACGTCGGCGAGTTCGGGAAGAGCGTCTTCCTAGATCGGAGTCTCGGCGAGCAGGCGCGGGCGGAGGAAGCTGCGCTTGTCGAGCGCTTCTTCGCGCCGGGCGGAGACATTGAGCTCGCTGAAACGGTCGCCCTTCACCACTCATCGGTCCCACCCCCTTGACAACTCATTGTAGAACATATATTCTGTCTCCTAAGCGGCACCCATGGCATGATGGGCGAACCTGGGCAGGGCGAGAATCTGCCCGGGGTGGCTCCCCGTCATCCGCGTCCCGGCCGCACACGCCGGACACCACGTGCTCCTCCCCGTCGTTCGGAAGCGGACCGCCATCCCCGCCCGAACCGCGTATCGCGTCCCCCCCACCGACGGTCGTCACCACTCGCCCCTTAAAAGTTCTCCCCTCTCCTAGAATTGGGAGAGGGGTTGGGGGTGAGGGCTTTCGGCGGATCGAGGTTTGAGCGCGCGGGGCCGTCCGCACTCGTGCCGGCGGCCTGACCGCGAGGGTCGTTCTCCTCTGCATTAATCGCTGTGAGAGGAAAGCTGGAAGCTGCGCCCCGCCCCTCGTCTCCTGACTTCTGACTCCTCCGTCCTCCTCGCCCCCCCGTCCTACTCGCCCCCCTCCGCCCCCCTCGTCCTACTCGTCCCCTTCGTCCCCCGCAACCGCCTGCGGCAGCAACCCAAGGTCGAGCAGGTGCCTCGTCAGGTAGGCGTTGTTCGCGGCGATCAGTTGCACCGCATAGCTCATCGACGCTCGCGTTGCCGCAAATCCCGGCGAGGCCATCACCTGCGCAGGCGGCGTCCCCTCGTCCTCCGACACCTCCTCCGCCTGCTCCAGGAGCAGCTCTTCGAAGTACCGTTGCAGCTCATCCTCCGTCATCCCCAACGTCTCGCGCGGCTCTGGTTCCGCCATCGCTCGGTCTCCTCCGTGCTTCCCGCTCATGTCCGGTGCCACCGGCCAGGCGACGCGCCACACATCACTCGTTGTCGTGGGAATCAGCTTGTCCCAACCGGTCGCCGATGGTAGCACGGCCAGCCCGCACCACCGGCAGCTTTCCGTCGTGGCTCCGCGCCCGCGCGACCACCTCTGGTCGGCGCGTGACGCGATCACCATCATCGCCCCGCTGCCCGCGCCATTGGTATACTGGCAGGCGTCCGCGAGTTCGTCACCGACGAGCGCCGTGCGTCTCGCAGCGGACCCAGTGCAATCCAACCCATTTCGCCGCCCAGTCTCCAAGGGATGGGCAAGGAGCGACGTCGCCATGACGTACGTCATCGCGCAGCCGTGCATCGGGGTCAAGGACAACAGTTGCGTCGAGGTCTGCCCGGTCGATTGCATCCACTCGACCGACGACGCCGACCAGTACTTCATCAACCCTGACGAGTGCATCGACTGCGGCGTGTGCGCTGAGGTCTGCCCGGTCGAGGCGATCTTCTTCGAGGACGACCTGCCCGAACAGTGGGCGGCGTTCAAGGAAACCAACGCCGTCTTCTACAAGCAATAGCCTATCGGCGTGCTTGGAGTCTGGGAGCGGCGCCTGGCTGGCGCCGCGGCCTCACCGTGTTCTTCCTCCTGGAACGGGGCTGGGTTCAGCGCGAGGGCTACACCGTCGCCGCGTCTGGCGATGCGGGCAGCGTCGCGCGCCACAGGTCACGATCAGTGACGAAGTAAACGAGCCCGGCCTTCTCGTCGACGACGAAGTCGCGCGCGTCGGCCAGCGCACACGCGGCGCGCATCGCCACGGGATCGTTTCCCATCGGGATCGGTGGCAGAATCTGCACCGCGCCGCCGGTACCGCCGGCGGCGTTGAGGCGGACGATCCGGCCTTCGGTCGAGCCGATCTTGACCCCTGGATCAATGAGGTAGAGAAAGTCCTCGTCCGGGCCACCCTCGAGCGCCACCGGCGCGCTCAGCGGCGGCGAGATCGACGGCGCGATGGTCGTCTGCAGCGTCCCCTGGTAGAAGGAAAGAACCCGGCCGTCGGTAAGCAGCACCTGCACGTTGCCGTCGATCGCGACGTCACGCGCCTGAGCGAGGTCAGGGTTGGCGGCGGGGTCAGCCCAGGCGAGAGGTGACGTTCCGATATCGTCGGCCGGAAACTTGAGGACACGACCGTCGGCGGCGAGCCCGTAGAAGTTGCCCCGGAAGGCGGCGGCCGGCATCGCTGGCCAGGCGGTCATTCCATCGTCCAGGCCGAGCGGACGGCGAGTCCAGCTGCCGGCCAGATCACGGGCGTAGAGGGCCGTCCCATCGGAGGCGACAATACCGCCAACGTCCGCGGCGGCCGTCTCCAACTGGCCGACAGGTCCCCCCCCAACGGAGGCCCCCGGCGCGAGGAGCTCGACGAGGCGATGTCCGTCAGCATCAAGTTGGTACAGCGCACCACCGACGAGGTAGACCTCGTGGTCTACGCGGACTAGTCGCACAGGTCGTCCCGTAAGCCCCGCCGGCAATGCTCCGAGTCGAGTGGTCGCGCTGAGGCGGCTGGTGCCGAGGAGACGGTCGCGGGTCGTGTCGATGGCGTATTGCCGGGCACCGAGTTTCGAGGCCGGCGCGCCGGCCTGCCGGGCCTCCCTCAGCGCAACTTCCGCATGAGCGAGAGCGGTCGCGCCACGAGCGCCGGACGACGCGACCTGGAGTTGCTGATCGAACGTCGTGAGGGCGGCATCAACGCGGGCGGTCTTATCCTGGTGCCAGTTGACGGCAAACCCGGAGCCGCCAAAGACGAGGAACAGCAGCAAGACGACGGTCATCATCCGGCTGGGGGCGTGGACCTCGGGACCACGGGGCAAGTTGGTCCGCCACTCGGCGGGGATGGTCGTCTGGGTCGTGTAGCGGTGGATGCTCCCCGCGCCGGGAGCGAATAGGACATGGCGCCGGGCCACGAGCGGCACCGCGACCGACCGCCGGCGCGGCAGCAATCGTTCGCAGAGCGAGACGAGCAGCAACCGGAGCCAGGTGAACAGATCAGCAGATGTCGAGCGCGGATCAACCGTCGGCGCGGCCGGCCGGTGATCGAGAGCCACGTCGCGCGGGCTCGCGGTGGGCACGACGCCTCCGACCGCAGGCACCGCTTGCGCTCCCGGGCCGCGCCGGGCCGCCGACGTAGGCATAGGGGTCAGCGGCACGCCGACCCCCGTCCACCGCTCTGCTCCGGCGAAGATGCCGGCGGTGGCGGTGAAGCCGGCGGCCCCAACGGGGAGCGATTGCCGCGAGCGCGACCCAATGCCCTGAATCGCGAGCCGGGGCGTCGCTGCCCAGCCGGCGCTGAGGCGGCCGATGCCACCATGCGTCACACGTGGCGTGGCGAGCGGGGCAGGGAGACGGTCAACGACGACTCCGGCGGCGAAGGCATCGTCAAGGTCGTGGACAGCGGCTACCTCACCGAGTCGATCGAGCACGGCATCGAGGTCTCCCCGCAGAAGAATCTCGGGAGTGGGGCAAACTCCAGCAGCGGCGTCTCGGGCGAGATGCCGGGCGACCCCAGAGGAGCAGAGCAGAACGAGATCGCCCGCGGCGGCAACGGAATGGTACAGGAGTGGAGACGTTTCCTCCTCGCACCCCAGGGGCTCCGGCTCGGGTTGATCGGAGGTTGGGATGAAGTCGGGGCACCACGACGCGAGCGCGGGGAACGCGTAAAGCCGGCGATCTTGAACGACGACCACCTGACTCCCCGGCACCCGGGCGATCGTCAGGGAGCGGCCGGCGATGACGACCGCCGTGGCGCCGACGTAGACCCGCCGCTCCCAGCGGCAGCCCGTGAGCGGGCGATTCTCGGCGACCAGCGCGGCGTTGGCGGCGGCGAAGGCGCGGGCGAGCGCCGCCGGCGGCGGTAGCGCCGGGGCGGCGGCAAAGCCCTCGCGGAGGGTCGCCAGCGCCAGAGCGGCCAGCTCGAAGCCACGAGCGCTCGGCTCCAGAGGCTCGACGCTGAGCAGCAAGCGCCGGCCGCGGGCGTCGGGCGCGGGGTCGACGTGCATCATAGTGCGGGCGTCGCAGGGAATCCCGGCGGTCAAAGCAAACGCCGCGGCTGTGATGGCTGAGCGACTCATCGTGCCTCGATCCCGGGTGCCACTGCGGGCGCCCTCGAGGGTAAGCTTCGCCCGGAATGGGTAATCCCACTCCGCTAAGAGAAGCCTCGAATACCGGTTCGTTTTTCTAATGCATGGATGCGAGGGCGACTTCGTGGGGGCCAGTATAGCAGCGACCTGTACGAACGTCTACGCCGCGGACCATCTGATTTAACGTACACCCGAGCCGGAAGGCTCCCGCGAGGGGACGCGGGGGGGTCCCAGCGGCGGCGCTACAGTGGGGGAAGGGTCGCCTCACGAAAGACGGCATCGGCGGCCTCGGTCTCATCGTTGCTTGCGACAACATGCTCCGCTTCTGAAGCAATGTCGCGTACGTTCGCGGATTCTTGGTCGACGCTCGCCGCCATCGCGTTGGCGAGGCCTGCTTCGGCCTGTTGAACGAGGGTGGCGCCAGCGGGCCCAAGGTCGGCGGCGAGGATGGCAGCCTGGCGGAGGAAGCGGATGCCTTCCGAGCGGTGCCCGTTAACACTGAGGAGAACACCGAGGTTGAGCTGCATCAGCGCCTCGCCCGCCGCGTCATGGTTGCCACGAGCGCGAACGAGGGCGCGGCGGTAGGTCGCCGCGGCGGCGGGATCGCCGGCCGCGTGTTGGGCAGTGGCGAGGTGCTGGAGCGCCTGGCCGAGTAGGGCCGGGTGGTCGAGGGACTCGGCGATCGACAGCGCTTTGTGGAGGTGATCGAGCGCGAGGGCGGAGTCGCGACGGCGCTGGGCGAGTTGGGCAAGCCGGCCGTGGAGGCGGGCGGCCGCGACTTGGTCGCCGGCAATGGTCGCCATTTGGAGAGCCTGTTCGCAGAGGGCAATGGCGCCGCCGACCTGGCCGGTATCGGCGGCGAGACCGGCGAGGGCGGAGAGGAGAACGATTTGCTCTTCCGTCTGACCGAGACGGCGGTTGAGCTCGAGGGCGCGGTTGTAACACTCGCGGGCTCGGGGCGCCTGACCGCGCGCGGCGTGAATCTGGCCAAGGAGGGTCAGGAGGTTGGCCTGAAGCTCGGTATCATCGAGGCGGCGGGCGATCGCGATCCCGTCGGAGAGGGCACGGATGGCCTCCTCGGCCTGGTCGAAGCGCCAGAGCGTTTGGCCGATGCTGCCGAGCCACTGTGCCTCGTGCCGGTGATCGCCGGTGCGGCGGGCGAGGTCGAGCGCTTTCATCAGGTTTTGGAGCGCGTCGGCGGGGCGATTGAGCAGGGAGAAGGTGACGCCGAGGCCGCCGAAGGCGCGCTGCTCGAGACGGATGTCGCCACCAGCGGCGGCGAGGGTGAGTGCCCGGTTGAAGGCCTCGGCCGCTTCCGCCGGGGTATCGAGGGCGAGGAGGCTGGTGCCGAGCCGGGTCGCCCATTCGCCGGCGGCCTGGCGGTTGCCGAGGCGCTCCTCGAGATCGACGAGGGTTCGCTCGTGGGCGACGGCGGCGGCGAGGCGGCCACGTTGCCGCTCGGCGTCGGCGAGGGCGGCGAGGCAGCGCCCTTCGAGGGCGAGGTCGCCGATCTGGCGGGCGATCGCGAGCCCGTGCTCGAGCTGGGCGATGGCTTCGTCCCGCTTGCCGTTGCGACGGAGGGTTTCGGCGAGACTGAGGACGATCCGGCTTTGGAGGCCGAGATCGACGGTGCGGCGGGCGGCCTCGGACGCCTGGCGCTGGAGGGCGGCGAGGGTTTCGAGATCGGTTTCGCGAGGCATAAGCTCGATCTGGCGAACGAGGGCCTCGGCGATGCCGCGATGGTGATCGAGGCGCTGGGCGGAGCGGCCAGCGCGACGGAAGAGGGCCTGGGCGCCGCGACGGTCCCCCTCGCGGCGAAAGAGGTCGCCGAGGGCGAGGGCGGCGTCGACTTCGGCGATCGTGTCGTGCTCCTCCTCGCCGAGATCGAGTTGCTGACGGAGGAGGAGGCGGGCGCGCTCGGTATCGGTGGCCTCCAAGGCGCGGTGGCCGAGCCGGCCAAGCGCGATGCGGCCGCCACGGACATAGTCGACGCGTTGGGCGACGGTGTAGGCGTCGCGCAGGAGACGGTCGCGCTCGTGGCTGGGGTCCTCGCCGGGGAGGAGGGTATCGAGGCGGAGAGCGGCATCGACCACTTGGTGGTCAAAGCCTTTGGCGCGAGCGGCGGCGTAGGTAAGGCGGGCGAGAACGACGGCGTACTCGCGATCGGTGGCGGCCTGATCGACGATCACCTCGTCGAGACCGAGGAAGTCTTCGGCGGTGAGGCGATCGAGGATCGGGGGTTGGCGGATCTCGGCGAGAGCGCCCTGGACGGCGCGCCGGCGGTCGGTGACCTCGCGGGCGATGAGGAGGACGCGGTCGCCCGCGCCATTGCGCCGGCCGAGGGCGATCAAATCGCGCAGCGGGCTCATCGGGCGTGCTCCATCGCCAGGGCGGCGGCGAGGCCATCGAGGGTCAGGTTGCCGCCGGAGAGAACGATCGCGACCTTCAAACCGGCCAATTCATCACGCATCGCCTCGGCGGCGGCGAGGGCGGCGGCACCGGCGCCTTCGGCGAGGAGGCGAGTGGTCTCGAGCAGGGTCACGATGGCGCGGCGCATGTCGGCGTCAGAGACGAGGCGGATGTCGTCGATCCGCTCCCAGATAATGCGGGCGGGGAGGGTGTGCGAGACGCGGGTCGCGAGACCTTCGGCGAAGGTCTCGGCGCGGTCGAGGGTGACCATCTGACGCTGGCGCCAGGCATCGTGGACGGCGGGAGCGCCGGCGGCCTGGACACCGATGAGACGGAGCTTGGGATTGATGCCCTTGGCGGCAATGCAGGCGCCGGAGAGACCGCTGCCGCCGCCGATGGGGACGATCAGGACGTCGAGGTCGGGAACGGCCTCGATGATCTCTAAACTGTAGGTGGCGACGCCCGCGATGAGCCGGGGCTCGTTGGCGGGGTGGACGAAGGTGGCGCCCTGGATGGCGGCGTGCCGTTCGGCGGCGGCGAAGCTGGCATCGAAATCGGCGCCAGCGACGACGACCTCGGCGCCGAGGCGGTGGATGGCGGCGACCTTGAGCGGGTTGGCGCCCTCGGGGACGAAGATGGTGGCCTGGGTATCGTAGGCACGGGCGGCATAGGCAATCGACTGGCCGTGGTTGCCGGTCGAGGCGGTGACGACGCCGCGCGCTCGTTCCGCCGGCGAGAGCTGGCTGAGGAGATAAAGACCGCCGCGGATCTTGAACGCGCCGATCGGCTGAAGGTTCTCGCACTTGACGTAGAGATCGCAGCCGAGGCGGTCGGCGAGCGCGGGCGGCTGGAGGAGCGGGGTGGGAGGGAGGTGGCGAGCGACGACGCGGCGAGCGAGGAAGACATCATGCAGGGTTGGCAGCGCGGGCGAGCCATCGGGCACGACCAGAGAGATGCTTGCGCCCGGCCCCGGGTCAAGCGCGGTGACGGGAGGCAGAATCTCCGTTGCGGTGGGGGCCAGCGGCGGCATCGCGTGGGCTCCTGACCGTCTCATCTCTCCGGCGATGGCGTCATGGCGATGGCGCGAGCGACCGAAAGGAGGAGGTTGAGGCCGGGGGCGACCAGGAGCGGCACCACCCATCGAGGCAACGGGACCGCAATCCCCCAATAGCGGTCGGAGCTCGATGGTGACCCTGTTAAGTGTACCACCAGGGCCAAGGGGGTCGCGCGGCGCCCGACGTAGGTGTACGTACGGTGCGGTCGGACGGACGGGGGCGGAGGGCGGAGGAGTCAGAAGTCAGAAGTCAGAGAACATCGTAGGGCACAGCTCCTAGCTGTCGTCTCAGAGCGATGGACGAACGGGGGAGACGGTATACCCTCGCGGTCAGGCCGCCGGCGGGAGTGCGGACGGCCCCGCGCGCTCAAACCACAGGCCGCCGGACGGCCCTCACCCCCTGCCCCCTCTCCCGATGCGCGGGAGAGGGGAGAACTCTTCAGGGGCGAGGGGTGAGGACCGTCGGTGGGGGGGACGCGATACGCGGTCACGGCGGGGATGCGGGTCCGCTACGTGACGACGGGGAGGGACTCGGGGTGACCCGGGTGAGTTCCGGGGGTGCGGATGACGGGGGACCACCCCGAGCAGATTCGCGCACTGCCCAGGCCCGCCCATCTGCCATGGGTGCCGCTTAAAGAATAGAATATCCGTTCTATATCGGGTTGTCAAGGGGAGGGAGGGAGTTTTGGAGTCCAGGGCAGAACTGCGGTCTGGGCTACGGGCAGCGTGAGTGGAGGAGGTTTACAGTGTCATGGCGGCAGCGGATGATTCCGCCGAGCCGAGTTCTCTCCTTTCTGGTCCGCCAGCATCGACCACTTCTGTGACGGACGAAGGATTCGTGCCTGCTTGGGTACCGCGGCCATGATCGAGCGAACCAGTCGGGCGACGACGCTGGCGGCGGTCCGGACCGTTTTGGCGGCCGACTGCGCTTGCCCAGAGTCGGCGTTCGTCGACGACGGTCTATTGGTCACCCGCGCTGAGGAACGGACGGGACGCCGACGCTTTCCTTTCCCCTCCAGACCGTTGCTCGTAGTCACCATGGGCAGAGGCGTCGTAGTGGCCGCCCATCCGGCGCGACTGGCATGGCTGCAAGCCACCCTGGGCGACCGCGCTCGCGACACCATCTTCTCGGCACAAACGATTGCCGAACTGACGCAGTACGTGGCCAACGACGGCCAGGACCTCCACGGGCCGACCATTAAGTATCTGTGCGTACGGGAGAGCTTCCGACCCGCCGCCAACCCGACGGGAATCGCCATCAGCGCCGTTGAGGGAGAAGCCGTTGCCGGCCTGTATCGGTACGCGGGGTATGAGAACGCCTTGTCGTACCGGCTAGACCACCCGCGTCCGGACGTGGCGGCCGCAGTCGCGCGCCATGGAGCGGATATCATCGGTATGGCCGGAGCCAGCGCCGATTGCGACGCGCTGTGGCAGATCGGCGTCGACGTCGTGTCTGCCGCCCGCGGTAGTGGCGTCGGACGTGCGCTCGTCAGCCGCGTGACGAAACTCGCGTTTGGCCGTGACCGAATCCCCTACTACTCCACGGCCACCTCGAACGTGCGCTCGAGCGCCCTAGCCACAAGCCTCGGTTACTGGCCAGCGTGGACCGAACTCTATGCGAAAGACCATGTCGCTCACCGGTGACGCAGGGGCCGCGGCAAGAGGGGATAGTCAAGCCGTACTGCGGACGCTTCCCTCGACTCCCGAGCCGTCGGCGGGCGTGAGCGCGACGAGAGCGGCGCTCGCCTCCCACAGCTCCGTGGCCTTGGCGTCGTCGTACGACTCCTGGGACGAGGGCCGCTGCTGCATTCCGACGAAGTACCGCCCGGTCACCCCCGCCAGCGCCGGGTCGAGGACGAGGCGAGCCAGCGCCTTGCCGGATCGCCCGGTGCTGCTGACCCCGGGCACGACGAATCGCAGCGCCGGCAGGACGTGGCGCCAGAGGAAGAGCTCGACCGCTGTCGCATCCCGCGCCAGGCCGGAGCCCGGCATCAGCCCGGGGTCGAAGACGTTCACGGTGACCGGTGCCGTGGGCTCCCCGACGTTCGCCGCGGCCAGGCGGCGGCAGAGCTCGTAGGCGTCGTACAGGACGACGAGCTTCGAGGTGGCGTAGCGCCGTCGGCCGACGACGGCGGCGGAGTCAGTCGCCTCGGCCGGGTCGGGGAAGCGCTCGGGCCAGGCCGACGCGTCGGCGCCACGCCAGCGGGGTGCCGGCACCCCGGTCAAACGGGAGAGCCAGGCAACCCGGAGCTCGGAGTAGTGGGTTCCGCTGCCGACGAAGACCACCCGGGCCGGCGCGGTCAGGCGGGGCAGGAGGAGGTTGACCAGCAGAAAGTGTCCGAGGTGGTTGACGCCGAACGTCGTCTCGAACCCGTCCTCGGTGTAGGTCGTGCCGCTCAGCACCTGGAGACCCGCGTTGAGGACGAGCGCATGCAGCGGCGGCAGGGTGCCGTGGGCCAGGCGAGCCCCGATCCGTCGCGAAACGCCGCACCGAGGCGAGCGAGGCCAGGTCGAGGTCCATTGCCCCGATCGTGGCACTCCGGGTCTCGATGCCGAGCCGGCGCACCGCCTCGGCGGTCTTCCGGGGGTCACGGCCGACGATGAGGACGTGCCACCCCTGATCGGCCGCCGCGATGATCTTGGCCGTCTCGTAGCCAAGCCCGGCGTTGCCGCCCGTGATGATCACGGTCTTTCCACTCTCGACCATGTTAACCGCCTTTCGGTGATCTGCTCCGCGGTGGCGACGCGGTATCGCGGAGTCCGCCGCGACGCCGTCAAGATGTACACGAGACACCTTTATGGTAGTCACTGTACACCTTGAACGGTGGGCCGTCAAGGTGTACGCTATTCACCATGCCGTACCCAGCGAAGACCAATTCCCACGAGATCCTGAAGGAGGCGACCCGGCAGCTCGAGCTCGTTGGCGCCGAGCGGCTCTCGGTCCGCGCCGTGGCGGCCGCGCTCGGCCTCGCGCCGAACGCCCTGTACCGGTACTACGCCGACCGAGACGCGCTGCTCGCCGCCGTTGCCGACGAGGGGGGGCGCCTCCTGCTCGACGCCCTCGTCAGCGCGGGCAGCGGCTCCGTGGGCGATAGCGCCGTCCGTGCGGTCGCCGCCGCCTACCTCGACTTCGCCAGAATGAGACCCGCACTCTACCGGACGGTCATGACCGAGCACGTCTTCGCCGACGGGATCCGCCCCGCCCACGACGACCTCTGGGTCTTCTCGGTCGAACTCCTCCGAGACGTCGCGGGCGAGGACAACGCCGCCCGGGCCGCCGTCGCCCTCTGGGCGCTGCTTCACGGAGCCGCCGCCCTGGAGGCGGCGGGCGTACTGGCCGAGAAGAAACCCGGGAGCGGGATCGGATTCGGTCTGGACGCCTTGTTGGCGGAGATGACGCGCAGCTCCGTCACCCGATAAGGCCCACGTCGTGTCGACGATCGCGAGCGGGCTCACATCATCCGTGGACCAAACATTGGGGGCAGGTCAAGCGCGTTGACATCACCCTCGCCACGGATGCGCTCAGCAACGCCCACCGCGGGAATTACGATACCGCCCTTTTCATCACCGGTGACGCCGGCTCTATTCCTCTGGTTGAGGAGCTCCAACGCAGGGGGTGCATCGTCGTCGTCGCGTTCTTCGCAGGGGTGGGCTCCGGGTTGAGCGAAAAGCTGATCTTTCTTAGCGCCGGCACGTTCGCGCCGCTGGACGACCTCCTCTGGCATCATTGGCGCACGTGGTTCCAGGTACGGGAAGCGGAAGACCGATCCAGTTCTTGCCGCCAGGGTCGCCACCTTCGGTGAGGCATCGGGCAGGGTGTGGATGAGCGCCGGAGAGGCGGGAGGCACAAATGGAGGGACGGCGATTTGACGTCTTGACGCGGCGTTGGGCTGGGTCCTATCACCGGCGCCAGATCGTCCGGTCCGTGGCCGGCGTTGCTGGGGTCAGCCTCCTGATGAAGGTGGGAGGAGTCTCGGCGGCCGCGCCGAATGGGTCTGTGCCGCTCGGGGGCGCCTGCGGATCTGTTGACCAGTGCCGGACCGACGGCATGGGCGAGATCGTCTGTACGGAGAATGGGATCGCGGCCGATGGCGAGCTGAATTGCTGCCGGGACGGTGGTGGGTGCTGCGGCTCCGACGCCGACTGTTGCGGCGACCTGCGGTGTGCCCCGACAGGCGACGTCTGCTCCGTCTGCGCCAGGCCGCCCTTCGCGACCCGGTTCCTCGGTGAGGCGTGTGACACGGACGCCGACTGTGTGGCCTCGGTCGTGTATGACGTCGCCTGCGTCGCCGGGGTGTGCCGAGCACCCGGAGTCGCCACGCCCGAGCGCGATCCGCTCTGGCGTCTCGATCCCGAGGCCACGCTTGCCGCCGCCGTCGATTTGTCCCGGTTAGAGGCGACCGGGGCGTTCGACGCACTCTATGATGAGATGCACGCGGACGCGCGCGCCGTGGTGCCGCGGGCCGCGGTGGTTGGCTGGTACAGCCACGACTTCGCGCCCCGGAGACCTGGAGTCGCTGACGCGATCAAGGTTCGCTTTGTCACCTGGACTTGGCCGGTCAGCGGGGTCATGTATCCAAACACGGCTGAGGTGACGTATCAGCAGTCATTCGCCGACGGCTCGGTCGTTCGCGACGCGGTGCGGTTGGTCCGAGACGATGCGGGGGCCTGGCGTTGGTTCTTCGGCCGCGATCGCGCGTTCGTCGATGAGCAGATCGCGAGGTACGGATCGTAGCCAACGCGGCAGCGCCAGGCCACTACCCCGCCTACGTTCGATTTTAGCCATTCAGGCGGCGTACTCTCTCGTGCGCGCTCCCTGGAATCCTGCAGATCTTTTGACAGATGCGGACGCTGCCCAGGCCCGCACGGGCTCTTTCCCGGACAGTTTGAGGTTTGGCCGGCTTTCACCGATAGCCGGCGAGCCGCTGGCGACGAGCAGCGGCCGCAACACGGCGCGCGGCGCCAGCAGCGGCCGGTCGGACGCGGCGCGTGGGGGAATGACCAGTCGCTATCACCGTCTCCAAAGGCCCACAGATGACGCTGTCCGGGCGAGGGGGCAGCGGGAAGGGGAGGCGGGATCGAGAAGATAGTGAGCGCCGGGGGAGCAGGCCGAGGGTGCGAGGCAAGCCCGGGGGATGTGAGGGATGACGTGGGGGAGGGACGAGGAGACGGGTGTTCGTGCGGGCCAGTGGCGGGTGCGTCGGCAGGGCGGTCATGGGGCGTGATGAGGGGTGCGGGAGCAGCGCGGTCATGGGTCGTAATGAGGGGCGCGTGGTCACGGCGGTGGGTGCGGGGGCAAGGCGGTGACACGCCCGGGGATGAATCCCCGGGCGGACCCCACGAAGCCCCTCCGGGGCTGGGCTCGCTCTTCGGGACCGGTTCCGTTGGGGTGGCGGGGGGCGGCGCCGCACCGGCAATCGGCGACCGAGAGCCATAGCACGAACGGTCCGGGAGAGAGCCCACACGGGGGAGGGTTGTCCATATCCCCCACCATCCTCATTCAGTTATCCCAGAACATGGGATGAAGGATGATTCGTCGATTTTCGGTGACGCTATATTTTTTTCAGGTCGTTTGTCATTATTGCCGCTTTGCGTTGTCGTATAAGGGGACTATGACAAGGAGCGAACGCGCGATGAGCGCACCTCCGCATCCCTACAAAGTGGACCCATCGCCAGTACCTGAGAGAAGAGACGTCGCGACCTTCGGCCCACCAGACGTGCGCGTGATCCCCGAACCCACCCCGGCCCCGAGCCGAAGCCCAGGGCCGGTGTCAATGGAAAAGGGAGACGGGTGCGCCGTGGGACGAAGGGAGACGACGCGCGGCCCGGTCTCCGCGCTCGAGGGCGGGGGAGACGTTCCGTTAAGCCTCGGCGCGAGGGACCTTACGATCCGCAGCCGAGTTGGAAGGCGAGGGTGGCGCCGAGAGCGATCATCATGATCACGGCGAACGAGGAGACGGCGGTTCGTAGTGCGCGGCTTGGGCGACCCTCGGGGAGCAGGCTGCCGACGGCCCAGGCGAGGTTCGCCAGACCCATGGCGGCGAACGCGGTGACGTAGGCGACGCGATGCCAGCCGTCGTACAAGAAGAGGCCGCCCACGGCCATCGCGAGGATAAGGACGGCCAACCCCGCCAGCATCCTGGCCCAGGTCGACGGGAGACGGTCCGGGAGTTGCCGGTTTCCGGTCCAGACACGATTCATGATCGTCCTCCTCCGGGGCGGTTGACCCCGTCCCCAACGCTACTTCCGTCCGTTTCAGGTCCGGGCCCCAGCCAGTTCCGGGACGCGTCCATCATCCGCCCCCGGCCCCACAGGCGCTGTCGCCCGCTTGACACCCCGCCTGTCAATCTGGTGACACCGACCGGGGGAGGACTCCTGACGTGAGGACGGAGCCTGGAGGCGGCAGGAAACGCCAGCCGGCCTCTGACGCAGCGTCACCCGCCGCAGCGACCGCGCTATGATCTCGTCACCGTCGTCGCTGGAGGTCGCCGCGAGGAGAAGGAATCATGACCGCGCACGATGGGCGGACCGACGTGGCTGCGACGCTTGAGCCCGCCACGCCAGGTTGCGCCGGCTCAGCCGCCGCGTCGCGACGGGCCGCCGCGCTCGGGGTGGCGGAGCAGATCGCCCGGGCGCTGCCGGAGATCGCCCCAGTGGAGGCCACCGGGCGAGGGTATCGGTTCAGGGAGGCGCGGCAACGCTGACGATCGCGATGACCGGCTCGCCATTGGCCCTCGATCCGCAGCCGGCCGATGACGAGCGCTCGATCATCACCGCCCGCGGTTTCTACGAGCAACTGATCGCCTTGAAGGAGGGATCGACGACGGCGTACGCCGGGACGCTGGCCGGGTGGCCAGGACCGGGTCGAGCAGGCGGCCGGTCCGGGTGGCGGATGCCGTCCGGCCACGGCAAGGAGGGGGCCTCGTGGAGGAGTTGACCACCGCTTCGGCGGGCGACCTGGCGGGCGCGATCCGGAGCAAGGAGGTGTCGAGCGCGGAGGTGGTCGCGGCGCATCTGGCGCGGATCGACGCTGTCAATCCGTCCCTCAACGCGGTCGTCCAGCTCTGCGCCGAGCGGGCGCGGAGTGAGGCGCGACGGGCGGACGAGGCGGTCGCGCGGGGGGAGGAGCTTGGTCCCCTCCACGGCGTGCCGATCACGATCAAGGACTCGATCGACACGGCGGGGGTGGTGACAACGGCGGGGACGCTCGGGCTGGCCGGATTCGTGCCGGATCGGGACGCCACCGTGGTGGCCCGGCTGCGCGGCGCCGGGGCGATCCTCCTCGGGAAGACCAATACGCCGGAGATGACGCTCGCCTTTGAAACCGACAACCTGGTCTACGGGCGGACGAACAACCCCTACGACCTGGCCCGCAGCCCGGGCGGGAGCAGCGGCGGCGCGGCGGCAATCGTCGCCGCCGGCGGGTCGCCGCTGGATATTGGGAGCGACACTGGAGGGAGCATCCGCCTGCCAGCGCACTGGTGCGGTATTGCCGGTCTGAAGCCGACGTCGGGCCGCGTTCCGCGGACGGGGCACCGGTTGCCGCCGGGCGGGGCGGACGACGCGCTGACGCAGCTCGGGCCGATGGGCCGATTCGTGGGGGATCTGGCATTGACGTTGCCGATCATCGCCGGGGTGGACTGGCGCGATCCGGCGATTGTGCCGATGCCGCTCGGCAACCCGGGCGCGGTCGACCTGGCGTCGCTGCGGGTGGCGTTCCACGTCGATAACGGGATCGCGGCGCCAACGGCGGAGACGGCCGGGGTGGTGCGGGAGGCGGCGCGGGTCCTGGGAGAGGCGGGGGCGACGGTGGTGGAGGCGCGCCCGCCGGGGATCGAGGAGACCTACGAGCTCCTGAATGCAGTCTGGGGAGCGGACGGGGGCGTGGGGGTCGAGACGTTGCTGCGGGCTGTTGGCACGTCGGAGGCGCACTGGCTGACGACACAATCGCTGGAGCTGATGCGGCCCTACGCGGCGGCGACGGCCGCCGACTTCGCGGCGGTGCTGCGGCGGTGGGACGCGTTCCGAAGCGAGCTGCTAGGGTTCCTGGAGGGGTACGAGCTGATCGTCTGTCCGGCACACGCCTCCCCGGCGCTGCCGCACGGCGCGGCCCTGGACGCGGACCCCGCGTTCGCCTACACGGAGACCTACAACCTGACGGGGTGGCCGGCGGCGGTGGTCCGTGGTGGGACGTCGTCCGAGGGGCTGCCGATCGGCGTGCAACTGGTGGCGCGCCCGTGGCGGGAGGACGTGGCGCTGGCGGCGGCGCAGCGAGTCGAGACGGCGCTGGGAGGATGGACGCCGCCACCGCTTTAGCAGCGTGTCATTCAGGCGATCGCTCCGGAGGAGTGGATGAGTAGGAGCGAGGATCGGGTCACGAAGCTTTTGAACAGCGTTGAGACGGCGTGGGTCTCGTTCGAGGAAGCGTACGCCGGTTTGCCAGACGCGCTCCTGATCGAGCCTGGCGTGGGGGGCGACTGGTCGGTGAAAGACATCCTCGCGCACGTGACGACGTGGGAGGAGGAGGCGCTGACGCATCTGCCGCTGATCATGGCGGGGGGCCGGCGGCGCCTCCGGCTCGATACGTACGGCCATTATCCGACGCACGCCGAGGCGATCCGGGAATGGCGGGGGCGGCGATCCGAGACCAATTGAAGGAGGTTCGGAGGGAGCGGGACGTCGCTGGGGCGCGGCGTGCCGCCGCGGTAGACGAATTTACCTCCCCCTTCGAACGAGGCGCGTCCACAAACCAGGTTAGTCCGTCCGCTCGGACACCGCGTCCGCGGGGTGGAGGTCGGCCGTCGCCGCTCCGGTCGCCACGGTGATCAGCGCGCCGGCGAGGATGCAGCCGGCGGCGACCAGGAGGGCGGGGCCGAAATCGCCGTCTGGGCCGGCGAGGAGGGAGGCGAGCGTGGGGCCGGCGACTTGACCAAGGCCGAAGGCGGCGGTGAGGGCGCCGATCGTCGGGGCGGCGGCGGCCGGGGGGACGCGCCGCCGGGCATTGTCGATGGTGAGGGCGGAGATGCCGACGAAGGTGCCGCCGAAGAGGAGGGCGGAGACGGCGGCGGCCCAGGCCGACCCGGAGAGGGCGGGGAGGGCGACGCCAACGGCCTGGGCGACGTAGGCGAGCACCAGCGCGGCGACGGGGCCGAGGCGGGTGGCGGCCCTGAGCCAGAGAAGCGTGGAGGGCGCGGCGGCGAGGCCAACGAGAATCCAGGCGTCCGCGCCGAGACGGCCAAGCCCCGGCAAGCCGGCGACGATGGCGACGAGGAAGGTGCCGGTGACGATGTAGCCAGCGCCTTCGAGGAAGTAGGCGGCGCAGAGGGGAAGGACGACGCGCGGTACGCCAGCGAGGCCGGTCGCGCGGTGAGATCGCGCCGGGTTGGGGGCGGCGGGAGGGAGATCGCGCGGGAGCCAGGCCCAGCAGGGTACGCCGAGGAGGAGGGCGAGCAGGGCGACGCCGAGCCAATCGGCGCGCCACGCCGCTGGGCCGCGGGCGATGCCGCCGAGCGCGAGGACGACGAGGCCGGAGAGGGCGATACCGAGGCCGACCCCGCTATAGAACCAACCGGCGAGGTCGGGGCGGCGACGGCGGCCGAGGAGATCGAGGATGGCACCGGCGGCGAGGACGAAGACGCCGGCGCTGGCGAGACCGGCGAGGAAGCGGAGCGCGATCCAGACCGCGACGGTGGTGGTGCTCGCCATCAGCGCGGTGGTCGCGACCACGCCGAGGAGGCTGAGGCGGAGCGCGAGGTTGTGGGCGCGGGTACCGGCGAGCAGCGTCGCGAGGAGGGCGCCGGCGAGGTAGCCGAGATAGTTGCTGGAGGCGAGGAGGCCGAACGCGGCGCGCATGGCGGGGAGGATGGGGGTGTAGGCGAAGCGGCCGATGCCCATGGCGATGGCCAGGGCGAGGATGCTCGCGAGCAGGGCCCGGCGGAGGGCGACGGAATCGGGCGGGTGATGTTCTTCCAACCGCAGCGTTCCCATGGTCACGGTTTCGTATCCTGTTGGAGAGGGCGCCTCAGGGATGGTCGCGGTTTGACGATCGGTGACGCCCGGTCGCGGCGGCGCCAAGGAGGGCGACGCGTGACCAACGACCGGGGCTCGTGCTGACCCACGACTGTCGGCCTTCGGCCAACGGGCGCAGCAAGCAGCGCCCCTACGATCGCAGACATCACGTTGTTGTGCGAGGCGCGTGCGCGCCGGCGGTGGGTGGGAGATGCGCCGGGGAGGCTGACTGACCAGGGGCGGAGGGGACGGGCGCGACCGCCGCGGGTCTGGCGGCGGCCCGATCCGATCTGACGGCGAAGGGGCGAGAGGGCTTCCCGCGCCGAGGCGGTGCGAAGCGAAGTCAGGCGGCAGAGGCCAGGCGGCGGGGGAGGCGGCAGAGACGGTTTTGGCCAAGTCGGGCCGGCTGGCGCGAGCGGCCCAGCCGGGGCGATCCGCCAGCGGCGCGAATATCGTAGAGTGAGGGGGGTCCGGTATTCATGCTACAAGGGGTGCGGCGCATGGGCGGCACCCGGTTTCGCACGGAAGAAGCCAGGCGACGATGTCACGCATACGGCGATGGACGGCGTTGGGACTGCCGATCACGATCTTGATGGTGCTCGCGACCCTGACGCTGGGGATGAGCGCGCCGAGGGCGTCGGCGGCGCAGGGAGACGACGTGCCCCACCCGGGGCATATTCACACCGGAACCTGCGAGCAACTCGGCGACATCGCCTTTCCCCTCAGCAACATCGCGGCGATCCGCGGAGGCGAGGACCTGGGGAACGCGTCGGCGGTGCCGGTCGAGGCGAGCGAGACGGTGGTCGACGTCTCGCTCGGGGAACTGCTCAACGGTGAGTTCGCAGTCAACCTGCACCGCAGCGCTCAGGCGATTCAGGATTACATCGCGTGCGGCGATATCGGTGGCCGGGTGGTCGATGGCACGCTGGTGATCGGTCTGCAGGAGGTGAACGGCTCGGGGTTCACCGGTGTCGCCCTCCTGGCGGATAACGGCGAGAAGACGGGCGTGACGGTCTACCTGGTCCAGGCCAAGGGCGCGGGCGAGGCAACGCCGGCCGCGGCTGCCGCCGGGGCGACCGATGCCAAGCCGACGAAGGAGGCCGCCAAGCCAACGAAGGAAGCCGGCGCGAAGCCGACGAAGGAGGCCGGCGCCAAGCCAACGAAGGAGGCCGGCGCGAAGCCAACCAAGGAAGCCGGCGCGAAGCCGACGAAGGAGGCGGCCAGCGGAGCCGCGGACGAGCAGGCCGCGCCGCAGGAGGTGGGCATCGACATCGTCGACTTCGGCTTCAATCCGGGGACGATCGAGGTTCCGGTCGGGTCCACCGTCACATGGACGAACACCGGGGCGGCCCCCCATACGGTGACCAGCGACGACGGCGCGTTCGACTCCGGTGCGCTCCAGCCAGGTGACACCTTTAGCGCCACGTTCAGTGCGCCGGGCACCTTCGCCTACCACTGCGACATCCACCCCGCGATGACGGCGACCGTCGTCGTCACGGGCAGCGCCAGCGCCGCTCCGGCGGGCCAGGAGGAGGCCGCGGCACCCGCCGACGGGCAGGAGGCGGCCGTCGAGATCCTCAACTTTGCGTTCAACCCGGACGCGATTACGGTCAAGGCCGGTGACACGATCACCTGGACGAACCAGGACGGCGTCCCCCACACGGCAACTGCCAACGATTCCGACCTGCTCCAGACCGGGGCGATCGCGCCGGGCGAAAGCGTCAGCCAGGTCTTCGACACGCCTGGCACGATCGAATACCACTGCGAGTTCCACGCGAACATGACAGGGACGATCACCGTGGAATAGGCAGCACCATGGCGAACGACCGAGCGCGGGAACCGGCGATCCCGAACGGGCGGCGGGCGCGTCCCGTCGGGCCGAAGCGGTGGTCTGCCGAGCCGGCGGAGGGCCGTCGTCGGTCCCGCGGTCGATCGCGAGATCAGGCGGTGGAGGCGGGAGATGACGGGTCGCTGGTGGTTCTGCTACGGTGCCATTCCATCCACCTGACCGAACTGACGTCCCGCCCGGCGACGAGCGAGGCGGCAAGCAGCAGGCAACAAGGAGGCAAGCGATGAAGAGGACCCGTGGCCGGATAACGGTACTCGCGTTATTCCTGGCGTTGCTCGGCGGATCGTTCGCTGGCGCTGGCTCGGGCAGTCTGGCGCAGCAGGCAAGCCCGTCCCTTCCGTCGCACATCCATTCTGGCGACTGCGACGAACTGGGTCCGATCATCCAGCCGCTGAACTCGCTGACGGTCCCTCCGGGCAAGGTGCTTGGCAACGGCGACGCCGTCGTGGCGGAGGCGGCGTTCACCTCCATCCCGCAGCCGTTGGACGAACTGCTGGCGGAGGACAAGGCGATCAAGATCCACTTGTCCAAGGACCAGATCCAGGTCTACCTCGCCTGCGGCGACATCGGCGGCGCGCTCGACGCCGACGGCGCGTTGATCGTGGGGCTGAAAGAGGTCGACAACTCCGGCTACGCCGGCATCGCTTACCTGGTTCCCGCCGCCGATGGCGGGACCTCCGTCTCGGTGATGATCGCCAAGGTGCTGCCTGGCGGAGGGCCGAAGAAGGGGCAGGCGGCGGCGACGGCGGAGGGCACGAGCGGCGCCCAGGCCGGGGCCGCGGCCGCGGGGCCAAACGTGGTCGGCGTCGCGCTGACCGAGTTCGCGATCAACATGCCGGCGACGATTCCGGCGGGCCCGACGCGCTTCAACATCAGCAATGTTGGCACGGTCGCTCACAGCTTCGTGATCGAGGGAGAAGGGGTCTCGGAACAGCTGGCGGATACGTTGCCGCCACGACAGACGGCCTCGCTCGATCTCGATCTCAAGCCCGGCACCTATACGATCTACTGCCCGGTTGGCGACGGTGCCCACCGGTCGAAGGGGATGGAAGCGACGCTGACCGTCACGTAGCCGCGCCGGCGACCGGGCGCGGGAAACCAGCTGACGCGGAGGACGGACGGAGCGCGTCGATGGCGCGATTCTGGTCTGGGGTGCGGCGACGCCGGAAGGGCGGTCGATGACGATGGCGGACTTCGGGTTTGCCGACGTGCTGTCGGTAGAGGCGATGGTTTCGGATCTCCAGCGCTGGTCGCCGGTGGGGTGGTCGGACCGTCTAGATCGCTATCGAGGGTGGACGATCGAGCTGTTCGATTTCTTAGCGGGGCTGGTCCCGCCGGATTGGGAAGCGGGAGGGATGGGATGAGACTGGCAACGCGGATGGGGCGATTGGGGACGGAGACGGCGTTCGAGGTGCTGGCGCGGGCGCGGGCGCTGGAGGCGCAGGGACGGGACATCATTCACCTGGAGATCGGGGAGCCGGATTTCGACACGCCGGAGAACGTGATCGAGGCGGGGTGCGAGGCGCTGCGTGGTGGGTGGACGCACTACGGGCCGGCGGCGGGGCAACCGGAGCTGCGGCAGGCGATCGCCGACTACGTCAACCGGTCGCGGGGGACGAGCTTCGCGCCCGGTCAGGTGGTGGTGACGCCAGGCGGGAAGCCGATCATGTTCTTCGTGATCATGGCGCTGTTGGAGGCGGGGGACGAGGCGATCTACCCCGATCCGGGGTTCCCGATCTACCGGAGCATGATCGACTTCGTTGGGGCGGGGGCGGTGCCGATTCCGCTGCGGGAGGAGAAGGCGTTCCGGCTCGACGTCGAGGAGCTGGCGGGATTGGTGACGCCGCGGACGCGGCTGCTGATTTTGAACAGCCCGGCGAACCCGACAGGTGGGGTGCTGGAGCGGGAGGATCTGGCGGCGATCGCGCGGTTGGCGGTGGAGCGCGATCTGATCGTGCTGGCGGACGAGATCTACAGCGAGATCCTGTACGAGGGGGAGCACATCTCGATCGCGACGATGCCGGGGATGGCGGAGCGGACGATCGTGCTGGATGGGTTCTCGAAGACGTACGCGATGACGGGGTGGAGGCTGGGGTACGGGTTGATGCCGGAGGAACTGGCCGGGCAGGTCGCGAAGCTGATGGTGAACAGCGTCTCGTGCACGTCGTCGGCGGTCCAGCGGGCGGGGTTGGAGGCGCTGACGGGGCCGCAGGACGAGGTACGGGAGATGGTCGAGGCGTTCCGGCGGCGGCGGGATCTGATCGTGGAGGGGTTGAACGCGATTCCGGGGATCAGCTGCGTGCAACCGAGCGGGGCGTTTTACGTCTTCCCGAACATTACGGGGACGGGGATGGGGAGCAAGGCGTTCGCGGACCGGTTGCTGGAGGAGCACGGGGTGGCGGCGCTGGCGGGGACGTCGTTTGGGGAGCAGGGGGAGGGATACGTGCGGCTGTCGTACGCGAACTCGGAGGAGAATCTGGCGAAGGCGTTGGAGCGGATCGGGGCGGCGGCGCGGACGACGGCGGGGGTGGCGTAGGATTAGCGCGGGTTCCGTGGAGGAACGATTCGCCGGCAACTGAGCCCCGGCATTTGCCGCCAACGGCGGACCGCGTCAATCATGAGGTCTGTCTCTCCTTCGACACCCGGCGAGCTGGGGACCGCGAGGACGTTTCTGAGACGATTCTGGGGTCTGCCGGTGGACGCTCACCGCGGTGCCATGGGGAGGCGCGGAACCGGCGGGAGGCGGTGATTTCTGGCGGCAGGGGCGGCTGAAGGAACGACGATCTCGATCGGTGCCGGCCGCCCGGGTATCATGCGCGCCTTTCCCGGTTCGCGAGGAGGTACACGGTGGCGACTCCGCACGGCGCGACGCTGACGATGGCCACGCTCAGCTCGCCGGACCCGCCGGCGCTGGCGCGCTTCTACGCGCGGCTGCTGGGGTGGGAGATCGGGACTGAGGATCCGGGGTGGGTGACGCTGCGGAACCCCGACGGGGGCATCGGGTTGGGCTTCCACATCGAGGACGTCTACGCGCCGCCAGTGTGGCCCTCCAAGCCCGGCGAGCAACTGATGATGGGTCACCTGGAGATCCGCGTCGACGACCTCGAGGCGGGGTGCGCTCACGCCCAGGCGTGCGGGGCGACGCTGGCCGCGTTCCAACCGCAGGAGGACGTCCGCGTCCACCTCGACCCGGACGGGCACCCGTTCTGCCTCTACCTCGAGGCGTAGGGCCCGGGGTTGCGTCCACTGAGGTGGTGTAGGTTCCTGCCGCTGCTCGTGGTGATGACGAAGGCGACGATGGTGCGATGGCCGGCGGCCGCTGCACCTGCTCGCCGGATCCGTGCCCCTGAGCAAATTGGGCCGAGTCGGCCTTGACGTTGTAAGCACCCGTGTGCCAGACGTTGAGGAGACTCTTGCGCGTGTCCTGGACGAGGATCCGCCTAACCCGCCGTGGCCGCCCAGCCGCTCCCACCGTCAGACCGGCACGACCTCGCCGTCCGCGGTCACCTCCGTGCCCTCGCCCCAGAAGCTGAGGTGGTCTGCGACGGCATCCGCCTCCCCGATCGGCTCCGGCAGAACCCAGGCGCCGTCCTCGACGGTCGTGTCCCCGCCGGTGACGTGGAAGTAGGCGGCCTCCCCCTTGTAGGGGCAGTAGTCGCGCCGATCGGACTGAGCCAGGGCGCCCGGCGCGACGTCGTCGCGCGGGAGGTAGTAGCGGGGCGGGATCGAGGTCTCGAACAGCTTGACGGCGCGGCGGGTCTCGGCCACGGTCTCGCCCCCGACGCGGACCACGACGTGCTCGGAGGTGCGACGGCAGTCGAACCGGTGGTACGGGTCGCGAGGGTGGCCGCGGATCGGCTCGTCCTCCTCGAGCCACGCGTCCAGCCGGTCGAAGTCGATCGCGACCAGCCCGTCGAGCGGCGGCCCGTCGGCCGGCAGCCCCGAGAAGCTCCAGGCGGCGTCCGCCTCCACGCGATCCCCGACGTGCACGTCATACGCGGTGCGCTCCCCCTTGACCGGGTCGCTCGCCGTCTCGCCCGACGGCACGAGCACCCCGTGCCGGACGTCCTCGACCGGCAGATACCAGAGCGGGAACTGTCCGCTCTCGTAGAGCATCTTGGCGCGGCGTGTGTCGACGATCGTCTCGCCGGCCAGACGACCGCGGATCCGTTTAGGGACGTCGTCGAGGTAGAGGATCGCGCCCGGGGCCGCCGCCTCGAGGTCGAAGTTGTAGATGCCGCCCGGCGGACGGGCGAGCGGGGACTTACCGAAGGTGAGTGCCATGTTCTCGATGTCCTATCGCTGCAATCGAGGCGACTACGGTCTGAACGTGTCCCGCTCGTCGGCGAGGAGGTCCTCTGTCCCGCTCGCCTCGTCGGCGGTGAGCCAGCGTTGCGTGTTCAGCTCCGCCGACCGGGTGGCGTACGCCCGTCCCCGCTCCTCGCTGGGAGGCACCTGCTCACCGTCGCGCGGCAGCCGGAGCTCCGTCGCCAGCGTTCCCATGAAGGTGATCTGCTCGGTGAACCCGGCCGGCGTGTAGAGGTTGAGCACCCTCGCCGTGTCCGATGCCACGGCGAATCCATGGACCGTGTTCCGGGGGACGGACACCAGGCTGCCGGCCGACGCGGTCTTCACCTCCGTGCCGATCTGGAAGCGGATCACGCCGTCCAGTATATAGAAGTACTCGTGCAACCGCTCATGGACGTGGGGTGGCGGACCACTGCGCTTCGGCATGACCTGGTCGAGCACGGTCAGCTCACCGCCGGTCGTCTCCGCGGTGGCAAGCACCGACCAGAGCGAGTCGACGAGCCAATACTTCGGGGCTTCGTCACGCGTGATCGCGAATGGCTGAACGGCCGGGGCGCCAGACGTCATGGGTGGGAACCCTCTTTCGTTGGGAACAGTAAGCAGGACCGATGGAGTGGGTGTCCGCGGATCAGCCGACGCCGCTGATCTTGTCCGCCTCGATCTTCACGATCACGCGGACCTGATCGCGACCGCCGTACCATGCGTAGGGCTGGCCGGTGTACTTCCGCGACATCGCCTCGATGTGCTCGGCGCCGCCCTCGGTCGTCGTCTCGACGACGCGACCCTGGATCTGCTTGTACCTGATCCGGTTCGCCGGGTCGTCGATGGTGACGGCCACCCGTGGGTCTCGCTCCATATTTCGCAGCTTCACGAACCCCTGGACCGTGTTGATGACGACGTGCTCGCCGTCCGTGTCGACCCAGGTCTGGGTGAGCTGCGGCGAGCCGTCGGCGTTGATCGTCGCGACGTAGCAGGTCGCGGGCATGCGCAGCAGGTCGAGCAGGTCTTGGGATAGTTCCATGTGTGGTCTCCGGTGCTTAGCGTCTGATGCGTCGGATGCGTCGGATCGAAAGTCGTCAGCAGGCAATCATGCGGCTCCCTCCGCCGAGAGCTGCGCCAGCGTCACCGGCTTGATGTCAGGGTAGCGGTCGTTCTGCAGGTCGTCGAGCGCGGTCTGACCCGTGAGCATGTAGAGCTGGTAGGTGCCGTACATCGCGGCGGTCGTCTCGCCCTCCTCGCGCCGGCCCGAGATCCATGCGCGGAGGTCGTCGGTCGTGCCGCGGCTGCGGCGCTCGTACCGGCGGCCAGTCCCGCACTCGACGTGGGACACGATGTCGCCGTACGACACCCGCTGGCCGGCGACCGCGAACTTGCCGGACGGGACGGATGGGTCCACCGCAGCCCGCGCCGCGTAGCGCGCCGTGTCGTCGACGGTGGTGGCGTCGAAGCGCTCCCCACCGGTGCCCCAGAAGGTCGCGATGCCGGCCCCGTCGTCGAACTCGATGATCCCCCCGCCCGTGGCGATCATGTCGAGCAAGGCCCCGGTGAGGACGTGGACGTGCTCCATGCCCAGCGCGGCGATCTCCTCGTCAGCCTCACGCCGCAGGTCGAAGGCCGGATGCTCTCCCGGCGTCGCCTTGAAGAGATCCACCGCGAAGTCCGAGGGCAGGATCCTGCGGACGCCGTTGGCGGCGGCGGCGCGGGCCAGGGCGATCTGCCCGTCCACGACGACCTCGCGCCCGCCCTGCAACGCCGACACCACAACATCGACGCCCTCGGTGGCCCGACGAAGGCTCGCGGGGTCAGCGAGGTCGCCCTCGACGAGCTCGGCGCCGCGTTCCACGAGCGAATCGAGCCCGGAACGCTTGCCGGGGACGGCGAGCGCCGCCGGGCGGACGAGCAGCCGCAGGGCGACGACCTCGGCTTCGACGAGATGGCGGGCGATCCGCGCGCCGAGCATCCCCGTGGCGCCGGCGAGGAGGACGGTGGTTGACGACATGGCAGCTCCTGGGCGGAAAAACGGAAAATCGTTTCAACTTCGATGACGACTATAGCACAAAAGCGGAATCTCGTTTCAACTTACGGGTGTGGCTCCAGGTCTGCGTTAGAATGGGGGCGTGCCACCCATCCCCCCCTCCGGCGACCGCTCTCTCCTGCGCCGCGACGCCGAGCACAACCGTCGGCGGATCCTCGCTGCGGCCCGAAAGCTGATTGCCGAGCGCGGGCTGGGCGTAGGCTACGACGAGATCGCGCGGGAAGCCGACGTTGGGGTCGGCACCGTCTACCGTCGCTTCCCGACCCGGGATGGGCTCTATTACGAGCTGTTCTACGATCGGGTCGACGCCGTCGTGGGGATCGCCGAGGAGGCGCTCGCGGTCGAGGATCCGTGGCTGGGGCTGTGCCAGTTCATGCGGCGCGACTTCGAGCTGCAGACCTCGGACCGCGGGTTGCGGGAATTCCTGCTCGGCCGCGCCGACAGCACCGATCTAGGGCAACGCTCCCGGGAGCGGATCCAGCCGCTCGTCACGGAGCTCGTCGAGCGAGCCCAGGCGGCAGGTCGCCTACGCGCCGAACTCGGGCAGAGCGACATCGCGATCATCCTGGCCATGCTCGGCGGCTTGATCGACGCCTCGCTCCCCGTGGAACCCGACCTGTGGCGACGCTATCTGGCGATGGTCCTCAACGGGATTCAATGCGGGGCCCGCGACGACGAGTTCCCGGGCGAGCCGCCCGACCAACCCCAGCTTGACCGGATCCTCGCCCGATGGGTCCCACCTCGACGGGCCTAGAACGCTTGGTGTGACCTGCTAGCCGGCGCTCCCCCGCTGGAGGGAGGGTGCCCCGGCCCCGGCCCCGGCGCGGCGGCGAGCCGCACGCCGTCGACCCGCCCGGCCCTATTTCAGCCTGGCTCTCAGAAACGGCCCAACGTGTTGAAAAAGTGAAGGCCGTTCCGACGCTTAGCAAGAAGCAATGTCGAGTGCTGACGCGTGTTCGCGTCATCGTCCCACGAGCATGCCCGTCGCAGTGGCCGGGAGGATGACGCCGGTTGCCCCGTTCGGCCATGGCCGTCGGCCCCAGCCGCGCTTACTGAGAAGCCGCTTCAGATTCTGGCCGGCGGCGATCAGTTGCGCCTGGATGTTGACCTTCTCCGCTCCCCGCAGGCGAAAGCGTCGAAGCCCGTGCCAGTCCTTGGCCTCGGCGAAGAGCGGTTCCACCCAGACCTTGCGTTTGCGCATGGACTTGGCGTAGTCCTCGGTCGCGTGGTAGCTGCGTACCCGTTCCAGAGACTCCTCGTTGAGGCTCCGGCTCACGCGGCGGCCGCGCGGCGACGTCGTGCACCTGGCACGGAGCGGACACGCCGCGCAATCGGCTGCCGCTGCCTGATAGATTCGCCGATGCGTCGCATCACACTGCGAGAGAAAGCGCAACTCATGCTCGCCGG
>JAABUS010001505.1_pt1 | contig 50277 bp, 21 predicted proteins | sample 5560161 | NCBI WGS metagenome assembly JAABUS01 (sample SAMN10711885, study PRJNA513376) | rock metagenome | isolation source: Antarctica rocks | place: Antarctica: Victoria Land, Trio Nunatak nord | collected 2016-01-04 | reverse complement strand
TATTCTATATCTTTTATAATTTTTATTATAATTATTATTAATTTATTTAAAGCTTTTATACCCCTTCTATACCCTCTTATTTAATTACTAGTTTTATTTTACTATCGCGACGTCTTTATTATATTATAGCGCGTTAATAACCTACTCTCTACCTTAGTATTTTAAGTTCTATCTCTACTACCCTTATTCCTTTTTATCTTAATTGATTTCGTAACTCTTTAAGGTAGTGAAATCCTATTAACCTAGCTTTCGTCTTATCTTTTTCAATTTTTAAATAATTAAATCGATTCAAATCTCACCCTATATAAGAGTTACTTTTGAATATTAAGTTTATAAAGATTTTTATACTATCCCTTTACCCCTTTATCGGATTTTTTATAAAATATATTTATTATTAAAACGGGACGATTACTTATTAATAGAAAGATTCCTCCGTTTAATAATAATATAATATACTAGTTTATTATACCCCTAGCGATTATATTTAATAATTATAATATTCTCGATTATAGATAAACTCTACCGCTTCTAATTTAAAATATAATATAATATTAATTAAGAAATAATTATAACCTAAATTTACTACTATATTTAATAGTAATTATAAACTATTAATAGTACTAGAGTATAAATCTATATAAATATTCCGATAGTATAGTATTTAGTTAGAAGTAAATAGTTTTTTATATTATTTACTTTATTTATTTCTCCCGCTATACTTCTCTTTATAGTATATTAAATATAGCCTTAACCGACTCGGACGTTTTTTATTATCCGGCTACTTTTAAAATTAGAGAATTTATAGAAATAAAAGTATTAACCTTTAATAGTAATCCTATAATAATTTAAATATAATAATAACTTTATTAACTATTTAATCGAATATAATTCCGCTTTACTAAATATTTAATTATATATATTATTTATTTATACTTAATACGCGAACTTAATATTATTTTAATATCCGTTTCTAGTTATTACTATTTTATTATTCCTCGCCCTCTTTACTTTTATTTAAACCTAGGATCTTCTACTTTATTATATTCTAGCGTTATAATAAATAGGGTTTTATAAATATTAATATTAAATTTCGACGAGTTTAATATTATTATTTTAGCGCTACTAGTTATAAAATAAATAACGTATTTATTTATTTTATTTATTGAAAGTCGATTTATACTCTTTATTTATCCTTTCGCCCTCTTTATTTATTAATTATATTTTATCGTCTTTATTTATTGACTATACTTTACCCTCCTTATTTTAATTTTTATTAATAATATTTATTTTAACCTCGCTTTCTAACGTAGATAGACTACCTACTATAATATTATCGAATTTTAACTTCTATATTAATATCGGTTTAAATAATCTTTAATAAAATATTGAGAATATCGAGCTCGGTTTATAATATATACCGAAACTTTTCGCCGTAGTTAGAATAAAGTTAAAGAGGAGAATATAAAATATAAAAATATTAAATAGAATCTTCCCTAATAATAAAACTAAAGTTACTTATTATTAAATTATCGATATTATTATTATTAATTTTAATTTACTTAATTATTCTCTTTTATTTTTAAATAAAGAGATATAATAACTTCTATATTTAATTAACGAAAATATTATTAAAACTATAAATTATTAATTTAAATAAAAATCTAAGGAGTTATATAAATCTCTATATTTTAAAATTAAAAAAACCGAAGATGATTACTCCGAAGGTAAATTTTATATAAGAAATTATACCTCGCCCCCTCGAATATTTAAAGATCCTATAATGATTCTCTTTAAAGTCTTATATAACCGTAATAATTAAATCCGATTTATTCGATTTAATACTATTTTAAAAGATAATATAAAGAATAATAATAGATTAATATAATTCCAGGTTAATTATATTAAATTAATCGATATTTTAATAATAAAGCGCTTTTAGGACGAGTAAAATAATTTATATTAAAATAAACTCTAGTATTCTACTCCTAGCGAATATATAAATATTAATTATAACGAGGACTTATAAGATATACTAGTCAATATATAATAAAGCGGAAATCTTAAATAACCTCTTTATATTATATATAAACCTCTTATTTTATATAATAATCGAGATATTGATTAATAGAAATACTAGTATTAATAAAAAGTACCGAGTTTATAATCGGCTAGTATACCTAAAAATATTATAGTTCTCTTTTATAAAGAAAAAAGTTTTAGTTAAAGAAGTTTTCTACTTTTATTAAATATTTAAAGAAATCTTTTATATTATCTTTTATTATTTAATAACCCCGTTAAATAAATCCGCTCCCGCTTTCTCTTATTAAGCGAATTATAATCTTTATCGATATATTATCCGATAATAATAAAGAGGAAGAAGAGGCGCCGAAGAGTTTAATTATTAATTAATTATATTAAACGAAGGACCCGTCCTTATATAATATTAATATAGGGAAAATAATTTTAGCGAGAGTCGCCGAGGTAGATATAATATCTATAAATATAAACGAGCGGGAAATTTTATAAGTTCTTTACTCTTTATTTTTCGATTCGCCCGTAATTTATTTACTCCGTAGTTTTATTATAATTAATAAAAAAGACCGACCCTAATAAGATAATAAAATATGGATATTTATAGAGTAGTTATTCTAGTTAAAACCTAGTAATAAATTTATTTATAATATATATACTATATAAGGGTTAAAGTCGTAGAAAATAATAAATAATAAAATAATACCTCCTAAACTATATATTTATTAATTCTATAATATTATTTAGAGAAAGTAACGGGCTAACTATTATAAAGAGGCTATTAATAATAATAATCTAGAATTTAATAAAATTCGTTCTTAACTCTAAATCTCTTCTAATAATATTATCGAATTAGATTATATTAATATCCGACTCGATTTAAATACTTAATATTTTCTTAAATTTTATTACCGAATATTAATTTAATTTATATTACTATTACTCTAGTATTTAAAAGAAATTTCGGAATCTCGAAGAATTTAAAAAATCCGTTTATTATAATAAATATCTTCTTTTATACGAGTTATAATTATAAACTAATAATAATATTTATTACTTTACGAGTCTACTAGATATCCGTTACCCTTATATATATAAATATAGGGATATTATTATTTATCCTATATAAAGTATTACTCTAATCGTTATTCTAGCGAAAATAATAAAGAATTAATAAAGAGAATAAATTAAATAAATTAATATAAATAATAAAGATTTAAAATTTTAATACTTCTATACCTAGGCTAAAAAAAAGTATCTTAATATTAATACTCAGCGACTTGCCCCCGAAAACGCGAAACTACTATATTATAAATTAAACGGAACTGTAAAACTTAGTTAAAAAAATCCTATTTATATATAACCCCGCCTTATACGATATATAGATTAAGAAGATTTTAAATTAACTAGATACTAGCCTTAAATATAATTTCCGTATAAGATAAATTTTTATAGACGAATTTCATAAAGTAAAGATTAAGACGGGTACCGCCGCTAGATTTATTTAAAAAATTAAATAAGATATTAAAAAACGAGTTCGAAAGAAATTCACTAAAAATAATTTTAAATAAACCGAACTAAATAAAAAATATAAATATAAATACTAGTAGAAATTACCTTTTATATAGAGTTTTTTAATAATTTTATAAATTTATACCTTAAAGGACTACGCGACTATAATCGGGTTAATTAAATAATCGTAGTAATTTTAAAATTCGTCCACCGAGTATATAATACTTTATGAAATCGAGGAAATCGGTTAAAGAATAGCGAACCTACTCGTTTATATATATCTAGATAAGGATATAGAAAAGGCGGTTATAAATAAAATAAAAATATTTCTTAATTTTATCGAAATTAAACGAATACTTTTTATTAAGAATTTCGAGGATATAACCGAGTTTATTAAACTTCCTCTTTATAAAATAAGATAAGTCTATTACTTTATTATAAATATTTAACGAGAAGAACTCTATAAAGAGGAGTTACGAATTAATAAAAAACTATAAAAAGAGTATTAAAAATTTATAACGACTATTAAAGCGGCGGGTAAAGAAATATTTATAATAATTATTAATAATTATTTTAGAAAGATTTATAAGCTTCGCGCCGCGGGAGTAATATTAAACTTTTTAATATTTACTCGAACTAAAAACCTAATATTAATAAATAAAGAGTTCTTTATAAATTCTAAATATAATAATAATAGACCCTATATAGAGTTCCTAGAGTTAGAGAGGAAATAAAAGGACTGGAATAAATATTTATAAAATAATATCTATATTTATTATCTCGATTACTTTATTAAGAATACACCTAAATTATTAATATTAAAAAAATTAATTAATCTACTCGGCTAGGATATTTACGATAGATTAAAGAAACTAGTTATCTTTATTAATTTACCCGTCGTTACCTACGTTATATTATATATAAATTTAGATTTATCGGATAATATTTAGTATAAAACTCGTATTAACGTTTATATAATAATTAGAGAAATACTACCCTAGCGAGTCTCTATAATATAGTTTATCTATAGATTAAATTAAATAAAATAAAGAATATATCTAGTTATTTATAAAAGGGGATAAAATTCTCTTTCTTTTATTTATTAAATATATCCTTAAGATTAAGGTAACTCTAATTTATATTTTTTATAATATTAATCTTAATACGGATTAAATATAATTAATTATATTTATATTAATATTATTTAGTACCTACCTAAATATTATTATTATTTTCTATATATTAACGTCGACGTTTTTATTAATAATATCCTCTTTATCGTTATTAATATCCCTATTAATATTTAATAACCTATATTTTTATTTATATTATAGAAGACTTTTATAACCCCGTTATTACTATCTCCTCCCCACCCTATCTACCTCCTATTAAATTCTATATTAATATTAACCCTAGGAATTAGACGATCTCGATTATTTCGCGTAACCTTATAATTAAATAATTATACTATAAGGAAATATAGATAGTATTAAAGAAAGAGATAGAATAAAGATATATTATAAATATATCTTTAAAAAGCCTCGAGAATTAAATTAAATTTAATAAAGTATTAAAATAACTAGATAAAATCTTTCTCTCCGTTTTTATATCTAAAATACTTTAACTTTAACTCGAGAGTTATAAATTAAAAATAACTAGAAAAATTAATAATATATATAATTACTATCGTAACCGTAGATAATATACTATATTATCTCTCTCTACCGATAACTCTTTTTATATAGCGCGCCTCTTTACTTTTAATAAAACGGGCTTTTATATATAATTAATTTAAATAACGATTAATATATTTTTCTTCGCGTTTAAACTCTTAAAGAAGAAGAAGCCTCTAATAAATATTATATCAAATAAAATCGAATTTAGGATATTTAAAGAAGTTCTCCGCGAAGATAAAATCTATAATAACTCTATTAATAAAATTATATATTATATCGGCGATAATAATATCGAAGTTAATTATATTTATAAATTTAAAGCGGCTACGTTATAAATATATAAAAGAAACGAAAATCCTATTTTATTTACTATTAAGGCGTATATATAAAGTACGTAATACTATATTTTAAATATTAAACCCGCGTAGGCTAATTCTAATATAGTAAATCGGTATACTTATATAAAATATTAAGTATTAAATATATTATATATTTAAAGTTAATATCTATTCTATTTAATATATATTAGTTAGTTACGACTCCCTATTTACCCTTTTAAATTAAACTATTAGTCGCGTTATTATCTTTATTAATAAATTATACTTGTGTTATATATCTAGCTCGGTTTAACTAGTTATTATATAATAAATATAAATTATAATCCGCGCTCGTTACTATTTTAGAAAGATAGAAAGGGGGTTTTTTCTATAAATAACGAGGTACTAATTATACTATCGCTATATTCAACGGTTATAAATTAAATAATATATTTAATTTTATTTAATTATACTTCGACCGATACTCTAGCCCGAATTATAGCGAATCTTAATTTATAAGATTATTAATATTTAGTCTAGGTACTCGAGTTAACCTATACTTTTATAGTTTATTAATTATATTTTATTTTCTTTATTTATAAACTATATTTTATACTCTTTACTTTTTAACCCTCTTTAATTTTATTTTAATTAATTATATTTTCTTTAACCTCGTTTTTTATTATAAATAAATTATTTATTATAATATTAACGGATCTCTATTTTTCTACTAGAATCGGTATAAATAACCTTTAATAAAATCTTAGAAATATCGAGTTTAGTTTATATTATATACCGAATCTCTTCCTAATAGTTAAAATAGAACTAGAGAAAAAGAATACAAAAGGTATATATCTAAAATAGAAATTTATATAATATTAAAATTAACTTTACTCTTCGTTAAATTATTAATAATATTATTACTAATTTTAATTTATTTAATCGTATTCCCGTATTTAGAAATAAGATAATATAGTAATTTATATATTTATTTAATAAAATAGCGATTAAATCTATAACCCGTTAAGACTTTAAATAAGAATCCGAGGAGTTATTTAAATCCTCGCGTTCTAAAGTCTAAAGGACCGAAAATAATTATTTAAAAAATAAATTTTATATAGGAAGTCGCCCCTCACCCCCTTGAATATTTATAGATTCTAAATCGATTCTCTTTAAAATTTTATATAACCGCGATAATTAGATTAAATAGATTCGGTTTAATATTATTATAAAAGATAATATTAAGAATAATAATAAAGTAGTATAATTCCGGCTTAGTTATAATAAAATAATTTATATTTTAATATCGAAGCGCTTTTAGGATAAATAGGATATTCTACGCTATAGTAAACTCTAATATTCTATTTATAACGAATATATAAATATCGAATATAACGAGGGCCTATAGGATATACCAAATAGTATATATTAATATAATAATCTTTAATACCCCCTCTATATCGCGCGTAGGCCTCTCCGTTAATTAAGTTATTTTATTTAATAATTAAAGTACTAGCTAATAAAATTACTAGTATTAATAAAAGATACTAGGATAATAATTGGTTATTATATTATAAAAACCTATACTCTTTTTACGCGAAGAGAAAACGTTTAAATTAAAAGTATTTATACTTCTTTATTAAAAATTTAAAAAAGTCTTTTATACTACTTTCTATCGTTTAAAAACATTATTTACCGGATCCGTTTTTATTTTCTCTAATTAAACGACTTTAAACTCTTATCGAGATACTTTTTAAATTATAAATTAAATAATAAAGAAAAGAAAAAAGTAACGTAAAATTTAATTATTAATAAATTATATTAGACTAGGGACCCGTCCTTATATACTATTAATATAAATAAAATAACTACGGCGAGGGTCGTAGATATAAATATAATATTTATAAATAAAAACGAGTAGGAAATACTATAAATTCTTTACTCTTTATTTTTCGATTCGATTATAACTTATCTACTCCGTAGTTTTATTATAATTAACGAAGAAGACTAACCTTAATAAAAGGATATAATATAAATATTTATAAATAAACTATTCTAATTAAAAAGCGATAATAAGTCTATAGATAAATATATATATTATATAATTATTAAAATTATAAAAAAGGGTAGATAGTAAAATACTAGCCCCTAAACTAAATATTTATTAATTATATAATATCTTTAGAGAAGGCGGCGGGCTTCCCGTTATAAAGAGATTATTAATAATAATAATATAAATTTTAATAAAGTTTATATTTAACTTTAAGTCTTTTTTAATATTATTATTAATTTGAATAATATTAACGTTCGAGTCGATTTAGATATTTATAATTTTTAACTCCCGTATTCTCGAATATTCAAATATAGTATATAAATATAATTCTCCTTTTATTAAAGAGTTTAAGATTTTTAAAGATTTTAAAAACTCTCTTTATTATAATAAATACCCTCTATATAAAATAAAGTTATAAATAAATTAAAAAATCCGTTTTTTTATAAACTTATTAACTTTCGATTACCTTAATATATATAAAGATAACGACGCTTTTCTTCTTCTTAAAATAAATATTACCTTTATTATTATCTAGGTAAAGATTATAAATAATTAATTAAAATAATAAATTAAATAAATTAATATAAATACTAAAACTCTAAAATTTAAATATTTCTATATTTATTCTAATAAAATATATTACTATATTATTAATAAATAATTTATTTATATAAATATAGAGTTATTATATTATAATTCTAATAAAATTATTAAAGTATAGTTACTTTAATAGTAAAAATATTAATAGTATAAAAGATATTAATTATCTATAGAGGATTTGGCCCTAATATACTAGAATCTAACTAAGACGCTAATTTTAATATAAAAGTACCGAGGTTTAATTTAATAATATTATACTAGAGTCTACCCCGTAATAAAACGCCCCTTTTGAAAAAAAGAAGTTAACGCCCTCGTTAATACGCTAATATAGGGTATCGTAAATAATAACGTAAATAGCGTCTATATATAGAAATAATAGTATAAATAAATATATATAGTGTGTCCCTAGCTCTTAAATAGTCGGTACGGAGTAACCGCGGGAGTATTATAAAATTTTAAAACTTAACGTAGAGCCGCAAAATTAAATATTTAAATCGCGACGGGGAGGTAAAGCGATAGGGAGGTATAGAGATAATATAAATAACTAGTAGTAATAACTATAATATTAATAAAATAGAGGAGTAAGCGTTTAGTATTATAAGAGTATTAGTATTAAAGAACTAGGGTCTTAAATAATCGGTTTCTTCGTATATAAAAATAAGATCTTAGCGTAGTTTTTAAATAACTAGCGATTTTTAAAAGTAGTCGTTTACCGGTATTTTCGAAATTAAAATTATTTTAGCGCGGTACTAGTCTAGATTCGGCTAGTATTTAAATTTAGTCTTTAATTATAATTTAATAAATATTATACTCTAGATTATTAACGTCGTTATACTAGTCGTATTAACTACTAGCGAAGTATAATAAATAGTCGGTATTAATAATTATCTTTTATTCGTCGCCGTCTTTATATCTCTCTAGTTAGGTAGTATAGGCGGCTAGTTAATTATTCTAGTTATTTAATTTATAGTATTTATAGTTATTAAATAGTTTATTATTAAATAGTTTTGGATTATTTTACTAGTAGAGTTATCGTAGAAATTACTACTATTATCGAAGTTAAAAGTAAAGTAGTTTTTAAAATAGTATAAAGCCGCGAGAAGTAAAGTCCTTTTAAATTAATATCTTACTATCTACGTCTTTAAGGAACTAATTTAATATTATTATTACTTTTAGTTTAGAGATATCTCGACGTATATTTATATAAAATATATTTTAGATAGTTAATAACTAGCTTTATATAAATGTAATATTTATAAATTTAGTTAAGTATAGTATATTCTAAATAAATACGCGAGGATAAATACCCTTTTAAATATCTTGAGGTATATATATAAAGGTAGCGATCTTAACTATAATTACTAAAGTTCTAATTTTGAATCGATCGATAAAGGTAGTATACTACTATTATAAATCGAATATAGTATTATATAGGAGCTTCTTTTGAAACTCTATTAACTCGAGTAAATACTATATTAAAACTAAGCCACGAAGGTACACGAGAATAAAGTTTTTAACGGCGGCGTAAATATTAGGTTTTATATCTACTATATCTTTAAATCTATTTATAAAAACGTAAATATCTTAATAGTATATATATTTACCGGTATTTAAAACTAGGGTATTATTTCTAGATTTATATTAAAGGTTAAAGAAACTAACGTCTTTAATCTTTAATTTATTATTTTTATTATTAATATTAAAGCTAGGCTGAGGCTTAAGTATTTCTTATATTTCTTAAATTAACGACTAAAGTAGAGGTGAAATAGGTCGCTATTAAAATTATTATTTAATCTAGTCAAAATGGTTTATAAACTACGTAGTATTTTTCTATATAAACTACTTTATTATATTAAATAGGCTAGTTATCTAAACGTCGGAAAAGTCGGGGTTTTCTAGTATTAAAGTATTCTTTTAAGAGCGAGTACTTAATATATTAATAGTTTAGTATTAATAGCTAGTACTAGGGTCGAAGTACTATATTTAGGAACTTCTACTAGTAAATAAATAAAATAATAAAGTAAAGTAACTAGCGAAGTAGATATTAATAGTACCGAAATACTAGGTAGATAAGGGTCTTAATAAATAGCGTATTAAGTAACTACGTATAATAGGCGTATTAAGAGGTTAATTTCTTCTAGGATAGAATATCTAGAAGGGGGTTTTTTCTATAACTTAATAAGCGACTATAGTACTAGTTCGAGGGCCTAGTAAAGAGTTCGATAACTCGTCGATAAAAAAGAGCCTAAATAAATAACGTATTTAGTATTATATATAAATAGTTCTCGCGGTAGAGGTACTAAGCTAGTATTAAGGCTTTAAGGGAAAACTAAAAGACTAGTATATAAACGGAAGCGTTTTAATAGATAAAGTAATTAGTATATACTATTATTACTATTTATTAAAATATAGTTACTTTAATAGTAAAAATATTAATAGTATAAAAGATATTAATTATCTATAGAGGATTTGGCCCTAATATCTTAGAATCTAGTTAAAACGCTAGTCCTAATATAGAAGTACCGAGGTTTAGTTTAATAATACTATACTAGAGTTTACCCCGTAATAAAATTATAAAACTCGACTAAAAGAGTACGATAGTTATTTATAATTTCTATTTATATAAAATATAAATTAAAAAAGTTATATAACGAGGGTATTAATCTTAAATATAACTTCTATATAAAATATATCTTTATAAATAAATTTTATAAAATTAAAACTAAAAAGGGTAAAGCCGCCGAATTTATTTAAAAAATTAAATAAAAAATCGAAGAGCGGGTTTTAAAAATACTACCGAAGAGTAACTTTAAGAAATCCGAACTATATTAAAGGCGTAAATTAATATATCGTTAAGATTTACCTTTTATATAGGGTTTCTTTATAACTCTATAAACTCGTACTTTAAAGAAATATATAATTATAATCGGGTTAATTAAATAATCGTAGTAGTATTAAAATTTGTCTATTAAATATATAGTATTTCTTAAAATCGAGGATACCGGTTAAAGGATAACGAACTTATTTATTTATATATACCCAAATAAGAATATAGAAAAGACGGTTATAAATAAAATAAAAATAAATCTTAATTCTATCGAAATTAAACGAATATCTTTTACTAAAATTTTCGAGGGTATAATCGAGTTTATTAAATTTCCTCGTTATTAAATAAAATAGATCCGTTATTTAATTATAAATACTCGATAAAAAAACGTTATTAAGAATAGTCGCGAATCTATAAAGAAATATAAAAAGAGTATCGCGAAATTATATTAACTATTAAAAAGGCTAGTAAACTATCGTTTATATTAATAATTAATAACTACTTTAATAAGGTTTATAAACTTCGTATAACTAGTATTATACTAAACTTTTTAATATATACTCGAATCCACGGTTCAATAATAATAGATAACGAGTTCTCTATAAATTCTCGGTATAATAATAGTAAAAATCGTATAATATCCCTTAAGTTAAAGGGAAATATATAGAGTAGAATAAATATTTAAAAAATAATATTTATATTTATTATCTCGACGAGTTTATTATCGCCGAGTTATAAATTATAAAGTCGTAGATATATATAAAGTTATAATCTATAAATAAATACCGGTTTTAATTTACTCGAGATTTTATTTTTAATAATTAATTCGTTACCTCGCCGTTATACTAGGGCTCTAGGGGTATAAATTAATATTTTAATTATATATCCCCTTCGGCCTTAATTAAAACTCGTAATAATATTTATATAAAGATTAGAGAAGTATTATCGCGGCGAGTCTTTATAATATAATTTATTTATCTATTAAATTAAACGGGACGAAGATTATATCTAGTTATTTATAAAAAAGAATAAAATCGCTTTCTCCTATTTATTAAATATATTTTTAGGACTAGGGTAACTTTAATTTATACTTTCCGTAATATTAATCTCGATATAAACTAGATATAATCCTTCGATATTTAATATAACGGGCGGGTTACGTACTTATTTTAAAAGAATAAAAAAATATATAATTACTACTTTATTCTAGATAATAAAAGTTATTTAGATTAAAAATTATAGGTTAAATTTATTTTTCCTAAGATTAATATCTTTCTTTAATAGACCTTAAGTTATAAACCGAGTAATTTATAATTTATAGATTTAATATCTATTTCCTTTATAAGACTTATAACTCCGCTCTTTATATTTAATATAAATATAATATTATAGGCCGATAACGACTACTAATAACTAGATAAGATAATAGATTAAAAAAAGCGATATAAATTAAAGATTTTTATATCGTATTCATTTCTATATTTATTTAATATATAAGGTATCTTAATATTAATATATAATAATTACCCTAAAAATATATATTATATATAGTATTAAGTTAATATAAAAGCTAAATTCGGTCTAGATATTAATTTAGGTAGTATAGTTTCTATAATTTAATACCCGTTATTAATAATTATTTCTAGAATACCTATATTCTTTTATCGTATACTTAACTACTATATTTAGTAATTATTTATAATTTACTAGCCGGGTATACTAGATATTAATTCTTCTAGGTATAAATAATATATAATATTATAATTATTAACGACGTAGAGGTTAGTAGAGGAATAAATAATTATATTCTTTATAACCTCGTCTTCGCTAGTAAATAACTCTCGCTAGAAGGCGTTATAATATAACGAATATAATTTATTTATAAATTTTATAGTATATAAAGTATCCGACTCGGATATTATATTAAATAAAAAAATAATCCGAGTAAAACTCGAAAAAGTAACGTACTATTCGCTCAATATTAAATTATAAATATTTTATTCTCTTTAACTTCTACCCTATTTATATTATATTATACTTTATTAAAAATATAAAATACTAAATACTTTATTATCTAAATATAAATTCTTTATAAACGCTTTTATATATATTAACCTACTTTTCTAGTAATATAATTATATCTTAAATTAAAAAGAATAAAAAGGAAATAGTAGGTATAATTAAAAAAAGATTTCTTTAAACTATTTACTCTTATATATATCTAATACTATTAGATTCTAGTTTCTAGATTTATTATAATAATTACCCCGATACTACCTCTACCTATTATTATATTTATATTAATAAACTATAAAGATCGGATCTAGTTAATGTTTTATATTATTTATTTTAACCCGGATTTCTTTCCTCTAAATTATTAAAATACTCCCGGCGCCGTATAAAGTAGTATTCCGTTAATTCATAATATATTCGCCAGTAAAGGTTCTCTTTATATAAATAATTATAAATAAAATAAGGATTCTAACTATCGTCGAATAATATAAAAATATAATTTAATCGCCGGGTCTAATAGCGTAGCTCTATATTCTATCGATATAACTCGAAAACCGGCGGTATAATATATATTATTAATATATTATACCGTATATAAAGGGTCCGCTACTAGATATAATTATTAATATTCGTTTTAATAAATATAATTTAAAATATAATTTAAATCGATCTCTTTAATAGGCCTAGCGTATATTCGTCGAGGTAATAAAAAAATAAAATTTTAATAACTAAAAAAATATAAACGAGGATAATTTAAAAATATTATATTATAAGTAAATTATTTTATAGTATAAAAAAAAGATAGGAGGAGTTAAAAATATAATAATTTAACTCGGATAAAATTTCGAGTCTAGTACCGACGAGACTTTAATTAATTTAATAGACTTTTATTCGATTTAGTTAAAGATCTTTAAATTAAATTAATAAAGATAATTAAATTAATAAAGATAATTAAATTAATAAAGATAAATAAATTAATAAAGATAATTAAATTAATATTAAAATAACGCGTTAAAGAAAAACTACCTCTCTTTAAAATTTTCGCCCTCTTTTTATCCCGGATTCTAAATAATTCCTTTATTAATTTTTATATATTATTAGTAAATAATAGCTTTACGCTATAAATTTCTAATAAAGTCGATTCGATAGAATAAATAAATAACGGGTAAATCTTAATAATAACGAAAAATTAAAAATCGAAAACTATTATAAAAATTATTATAATAAAAAAGTAAACTACGAAAAAAGCGAAGAAATAAAAAATATATCTAAATATATAACTAAATAGAACGACTATTAATATAATAATATATTAAATCTCTTTAAGGAGACTATAACGAAAATATATAAAATAATAATAACGAAGGAAGTAATATAAAAGGGTAAAAAAAAAAAAAAAAAGAAGAGTAACTATAATTTCGAGGATATCGTCGATATATTTATAAATAACTAAGTAGTTCTTTCTAAAATAATAATTAATATTAATATTAACGAGTATTTTTCTACCGATAACTTTAGCTCTAAAAAGAACCGTTTATTTATAGTTATTACTAGAGTATATCTTCCTAATTATACGGAATATATATAGTTAATAACTTTTATATAGGAAACGAAATAAATAGGTTTTCGAAATAAAAACTATATTATAATTATAAATTATATTAACTCCCTTTTATTAATAGGAGTTAATATTATATTTAATAAAAATAATCTCGGTTATTATTATTAAATATTTACGACCTTAATAACTAGTTATAATTTTAAAAAAAAGGCGTAAATCGTCGACCTTTATCGGATATATATCGGGTATATTAATATACGGAGAATAAATTCCGATTATAAAAGAAACCTCTTAAAAGGGCTTCGATATAAAAAAATATCCCTTAAATTCGGTAAATAATATAATAAAAATATATTATATTTAGATATAATTAATATACTTAATAATATAATAACGAAGTAACTAGGTATCGCTAGATAAAAATTAGTCTTTTAAATTAAAAAGCAACCGGTATAAATATTTAAATAAAAAGTAATTACCGAGATTAGACTTATAACCGAATATAAATAAAAATTAATAAAAAGACTAAATCTTAAAAAAGGAGATATATTATTAATAAATTTCTCCTAAACGGTTAATCTAATAATAATTAATCTCTATAAATTATATAAGGCGAGTAGCGGCGGTAAAGAAATAATAAATTATATCCGTAATATAAATAGTAATAATAGGGTAAAATAAAATAAATATTATCGTTCTCTCTTAATTATTGTATTTTAAAATCTAAATATATTACGCTTAAATATCCGCCCTCTTTATATCCTATATTTATAATTATATCTAATATTAAATATAAAGATAAAAGTGATAAAAGTATTATATAGACTTTAATTTCGACTCTTTAAAATAAAAAATACCGTCGTTATAAAGTAGAATATAAAAGTTTTAAAATTTATTAATATATTATAAATACTACTACGCCTATATTTCTTTTAAAGATTATAAATAGTAACGATATTAATAACTTAATATCGTAGCCGGAATATTATTATATAGGAGTAAATAACTTTATAACTAGGACGTAGAAAGAATAAAAAACTTTATTTCAATATATATAAAAATCGTAAATTCTAGGCCGGTTATATAATTTAAATAATATCCCTACTCCTAAAGAAATATAGAAGATTATAATCTCTACTTTTATATATTACCCGTTATATATTAAATAATAATTAATAATAACGTAACTCTTAAATAATTTAACCGACTTTAGAAATTAAATAATAAAGAAAATATAAAGCTAGGTTTAAATAATAATAAAATACCTAGACTTAATAATAAAGTAAATTAAAAATAATACCTCGGACTATATATTCGATTTACGGTTTACTCTTTCGGATTTCTAAAATAGTATAAATACTATTACCTCCTATATCCGAATAGAAATTTATTATTTATAAATCTAACGTAAAGGTCGCTTCCTAGCGCCGCTTATTATAATAATAATATATCGTATATTCTTTTATAATAAGGTAAATAGTATTAAATTTAAATAATATTATAAAAATATATAAAACCTATTATTTATTAATATAGTTATTTATATAATAACGGCGCTTTATTATAGGTTTAAAGAATATAAAATAAAATACTATATTATTAAAAAATAAGATAGTAATAAAATTAGAGATAAGATAACTTCCTAAAATATAAATATTAATATTTATATTAATAAATCTTCGAGTTATATTCGAATAAATTACGAGAGTATAGTATAAGTAAAAAGAAATTAAAATATACGTCGTTACGAAGATATTATACGGTCGTATAATAGATATTTATAATAAAAATATATATAATAAAGACTATCGATAGCCGGTAATTAATTTATTTAAAGAATTCTTAAAGGATTTAAAAAGTAAACCGGACTTCGTAAAAATAATTACGCCGGAAATATAAATAAAAGATACTACTAACTCGCTACTCGACGATAATATTATTAACTCGTTATATAACGGGGATACTATTAACCTAATTAATAAAGATAATAATATAATTTAAAAATAAAAATAAATAACGGGCGATATAATTTTAATATATATAAAGAAAATAGTTTATAAATATTATTAATTAATTCTAAATATATAGGCCGAAGATATACCTAATAACCTAGTCGTTAAAGAATACTAATCGGGGGAAAAGGAAAAGAATATATTTAATATAAAAATTACTAATATTAACGATAATAAGGACGATTTCGAGATTAAAATATAATAGTTATAAAGTCTTTATACCCTCCTAGGCTAGATCTACTTTATCGCGGGGCTATAAATAAAAAATAACTATAAAATAAAGATAATTAAATTATAAATAATAAAGCGAAATATAAAAAGATGAAATAAAAGTAATTAAAAGACGAGTAAATAATATATTTATCCATTAATATTATATATAAAAAGGATTCTAAATAATAATTAAATAATTAATATGAATAATAATAAATAGATTTATATCTACTATATAATAATATTTAAAAAAGAGATCTAAGTTATTTATTTATATAAACGTAAATATATATATCTACCCGGAATCCGCCGGGTTATAAGAATCCTCTTATACTCTAAAATTATCCGACTCGGACGATACTATATATATAAATAAATTATTAAAGTCGTCCGAATTAAATAAATTTAGAGTTAAGAAAGATTTAAAGGAGTTATAAAATCTAAATAATATTAAATACTCGTAAAATATTTAAAAACGTAATAACTAATAATTTAAATAATTAATAAAATTTATAAAAAATAATAAACTCATATTACGAAAGTTATTAATATATATATATAATAAACTAGAGTTACTAAACCTATTAATAGTAAATACTATTTATTAATAGGACTTTATCTAGACCCCCGATTTACTAATCTTATTAAACCTCGGGTCGGTATTTAATATAGAGTTTTAATATAAACCCGTAGACGGCTTTCTAATAGGGTTAATAATATTTAAAATATATTAATATTTACTTTTAAAATTTACCGATATTAACGGCGCTAATTATATTATTCTATAAAAGTAAATAATAGATATTTATTATAATTATAGTATTTAAATCTTAAATATTGATAATAATATAACTCTTTTTAATACTATTTAATTTTATAGTTTAAATAACGAAGATTAAGAAACTAAATAAAGTAATTTATATTATTTATTTAAATCGTCCCTAAATATATAGTTTATTAAAGATTTCATTAATAATCTTCTAGCTCTCGTTATTTATAGAATAAATATATACCGTTTTAAATACTTTATTTTCCTAGTCGGCGCGAAGTAATATATATATTTATTTATTTTCTAGAATATTAATAAAGCCTCCTTCTATTTAAAGTATAAAGAATTAATTAATAATCTTTACTAACTCCGGTTATTTACTATAAATAATAATATTATTTAAGAGGATATTATTTTTTATCGAAATAATTATCTCTATTAATAAAATAGAAGGCCGGGAATTAATTAAATTCTCTATATTTTTACTATTACGGGGTAGACTCTAGTATAGTATTATTAAAATAAACCTCGGTACTTCTATATTAGGACTAGCGCCTTGGCTAGATTCTAGTATATCAGGGCCAAATCCTCTATAGATAATTAATATCTTTTATACTATTAATATTTTATTATTAAAGTAATTATATTTTAATATTTACCCTCTAAAGACTATTTAAAAAGTAATAAATTAATATTAATAATAACCGTACTATTAAAAGCGTTTTTAATAAAAGTTTCTTTATATTTTTAAAAAGGCCTTTATATAACGAGCTCGCGAATATCGTTATTATTTATAATAATATTATAGTAGTGATTAAATTAAACCTCGACTATTTAGCCTAGTTTTATATTTCTAGGAATTTTAATATATTTATCTATTTTATTCTTTATAAATATTAATTTTATTTTATCGTTAATAATTTCGGTAAAGAGGTATAAGTTAGTATCTACCGGTTTAAAGAAATAGTCTCGTATTAATAAATTAAACTTATAGACTTCGATAATTACCGTAGTTTATAAAGGGATAACTTTTATTTTCGTAGTATATATCGGCCGGTTTATATTTATACTTTTTAAATAAACGTCGATAAAGTACTCTATATCGTAACTACCGATATAAATTATTTACCGAGATACTAATATATTAATCCCTTTAGGGGTCATAATGTATATATTAATAAATATATTTACTTTAAAATTATCTATAATATGGACTTCCCTAGGGGCGGTTTCGGTTATTATTTTATTACTACTTTTATTTTTCCCGGGAGTATAAAGAGATAATAATATATTTAAAAATAATATAATAGTTAATATTAATACCGGTAATTTAGAGTAGGGTTACTATAATACGGATTCTAGTTTTTAGAAAAGAGTATACTATAAATTTATAATTAGCGATAATTACTCTATAACTAGTATTTTTATAACTCTTTTCTATTTTAATTCTAGAGTTTAAACCGACCCGAATACTAGTATACTAGTATTTCCTAAATATTTATCCTATTCCCGTATTTTTGGAAAAGTCGTAGTTTAATTTAATAATAAATTTCTATTTTAGTAATTCGTTATTCGTTTTAACCTAGTAATAAGTTTCTATATTCTCATTTATTACTAAAGACTATTTACTCTTCTAAATAATATTTATAATTAAATATCTAGGGTAAGAGGTTTTAATAAAGTTTTTATCTAAATTTTAACTTCTAAAATACGTATATAATATATTTTTAGACAAAAATAACTCTTTATAAATACGATACTCGATTTATTTAGGCGAATTAATAATAATTATCTAATAACTAGTTATTTTATTTTATTTATTATAGTAATTCTTTTACTATTAATCCTAGCTCTATTTATTAACGTAATTAATATTAAATATAAATTATTCTTCTATTTATAACTCTATAGTATGATTTTCTTATAAATAATTCTTTTATACTTTAATTCTATAATAAGTAATTATATATCTAGAGGGTATTTATTATTATTTAAAATAATTAAAATTATAGCCGCTAGTTATGAGCCCGCGGTTTTCTTAGCGCGGTTAATAGTTAGGACGATTTTTATTTCTAGGAGAGAAAGATATATTCTTAATACTATTATTAATTATAACTAAATAAATAGTAATTAAATTTAACGAGGCTACTACTATATTTAAGAGATATTTAATATATTCTAATAAACTAGATTAATGAATTAATAAGAAGTAGTTTAAAATAACTAGTTTTATTATCGCCGGAACTAGTTAAATTATTAATAATTCTACTAGTTTTACTATAAACCCTCTAGTTTAAAAGGCGGTAGAGGCCTAGTTATTTTATTACTTCGTATTATTCCTAATTAGATTTCTTCCTTAACGTTAAATAAATTAAGGAATTTATCTAATAGGATATTAAATTTAAGCGGATTAATAAAAGACTTAAAATTAGAGTTAATATAATCGTAAATTATAAATAATTATTAATATATATTAGGAATATCGGCGGCTCTAGTTAAATTAAATATTTTATTTATATATTTTCTAGGCGTCTTATTAATACGTATTTAAATAAATATATATTTATTAAAATAAAGTTTATATATAACTTCTAGTATCTTTATTTTAAATCGTTTAATAAAATAATCTATTTATTTAAAATTAGCGAAGGTATATATTAATACTTTAATATTAATATTTAATTTATTCGAGAATTATTTAAAGGCTACTTCTTTAAAATATAAAAATAAAAGTTTTTATACTTCCTCTTCGCCGTATTATTTAATTATATTATTAACGCGATCTTTAAAGTCGAAAATATTCTTATATATAATATATCTTTTTAAAATAAATAAATTATTCTTTTTATTATCTTTAGGGTCGAAGAGTTTAATCTTTTTAAACTTTAATTTATTTTAGGCGCTTACTCTAGTACTAGTACTATTATAATTAATTAAATTATTCTCTTCTACTAGGCCTTAAAGTCCTATTAAACCTACTTTTATCTTAATAATTAATTTATTAATAACGGCCTAAATCTCTAATAATTCTATAAAGTCTATTATTTATTCGGGAGTTATAGTTAAATACTCGGGAGGAGTTATATTTTCTTTATCTTCTTCTTCGTCTTCTAAAGACTATTTCTTTTATAGGCGTTAACGAAGTTCTTTAATATTTCTTCGGAAAGCGTTAATAGGCGGTATTATAATTATTTTATTAATAACCTAAAGTAGTAATATAATAGACTATTTAAACTTAATATACTCCGAGAGATCGTTATTAAACTACTTCGCTTTCCGGCCCCTCTTTAACGAATATTAAAGAGGTACTTTAATAGGAGGATTAAAAAACTATATAACTATCTAAATAATTACTCGTTTAATATTAAAAATAACTTTTATTTATTTTAAAATATATTTATTAAATAATAGGAATTTTTATAAATTAGAAGTAAAATTAATTATAATAAAGTTTAGTTAAGTTTCTTCTAGAGTAATAACTAAAGTAATAATTAATAATAAATATTAAAAATAATAATACTAGGCGAATAATAAAAGTAGTATTAAAAGACTAGTATTCTAGTATTCTTTTTTTATAGCGGAAGCGTAAAAGATATAATTAATAATATATTTACTAGACTAGACGTTTATTTAATAAATAACTTATTAAGATAAATAATTATATTGATAAAAAGAAAATAAATAAAGGAATATTCTAAATACTTAGTTTAATATTTATTATAGATACTTTAAATGAAAAGGGTATTAAATAAGTTATTTTAATAATTTAATAAAGAGTTTAGAAGTACTTATTTAAAGTAATAGAGTACGATACGGAAATATTAAATAAATATAATATAAATAAAACTTGCTATCGATACGAAGTAAGTTATTTTAAATATAGTAATTAATAGAGAGTATATTAATCTTTTTAAGGGTTATTTTACTATTTATAATTAATATAATCGTTCTTACTAATATAGAAAAGGTATAGTTCTATATTAATATCGTTATTACTACTATTTAACACGGGGTTAATATAATAGTATATAATATAAAAGATATTAATTATTCTATAGAGGATTTGATTTTAATATATTAGAATCCTAATATTACCCTAGTCCCGATAGGGCTAGCGGTAGGGCTTAGCCCGCCGTTTTAATAAATATTTATAATAATACTTTTACTAAAGTCTATCCCGTAATAATAAATTAGAATATATTTAGTCTTTAAAGAATAGTATAATTTAAATTAATTCTATATTTAAATATAAAACTTTCCTCTTATATTAATTTAATACAAAACACGTTTTTATACTATTCTAGGCGTTAATCCTCGTAATTATTTAATTATATTTTTTATAAATATTTCTCGGCTCCTCTATATTTATTATAGTATTATTATAGAAGAACTCTTATTTCGGAGCCAGTTTAGGCGATATCTAGAAGAAATTAAATATATAATCTTTATATTTCTAATTCTCTTATTAATTTTTTAAATACGATACTATTTTTATTTATAGAATTATTCGAGAAAAACGGTAGTTATTTCTACTATATATATATAATAGTATTTATCGGAATCTTTAGTCGTTAAACTCTTTATAAAAGAATTATCTCGAGTAACTAAACTAAAAGTAGAAGAATATTAATTATTAAATTTAGAATTATTAATAACGAAACTACTACTTTAAGATATTCTAAATACGTATTATAAAAACTAGTAAAGAAGGTAGGAAAATAAAAAGAATTATTAACTCTTTTATAATTATATAATTTATAGAGATACGTTATATACGGTAGTTATAAATTAATTATATTAATACTAGATAAGAAGATTATAAAGATAAATTTATATTTATTTTATATATTTTAGGTTAGTATCCCGCTAAAAAATAATTTTAAATATATAATAAATTAATATTCTAACCCTCCTTTAGAAATTTCTTTTAAGATTTAATTAAACTCTTATTAATTTAAATTAATAGTTATATTAGCCGTTAATAAAAGTATAGTTAATATTAACTTTAAGTTATTTAATAATTTTAATAATAACGCGAGAGTAAACTAAAGCCCTTAATTACTAAAAATACGACGGAGTTTAAACGTAGCGAGGAAAATATTTAATATATAAAAAATATATATAAAGAAACCCCGGGTAAAGAAAGTCGCGGTATAAAATAAAAAACTAAAGAGTAGTAATTAATAAAACCTTTATAATTATATTATTATTTAATTTAACTCTCTAATTATTATTTTATAAAAAATTTAATTTCTTTAAAAAATTATTAATCTTTTAATCCTAAAAATACTCTTTACGCGCTTTATATACGAAATTATATATACCTTTTATAAACGTTATTTTTATATATAGTTTATAGATCTAAATACGTTATAAAAGACCTCGGAGGCGATATTAATTAAGAAATTTATAAATAAATAATTTAGTATTATCTTTATAAATATATAATATTAATTTTAATTATAATAATTAATCTTTATATAATATATAATAAGCGGATTATTATAATCTTAAAGAATATATAGTTTATACGGCGATTAAAGACTATATATATTAAATAAAAATATATTATAATTAATATCCGAAGGTCGATACTTTATTATATTTATCTTAATCTTTATATTAATTAAACTAGTACCGCTACTTTTATTATAAAATTTAGACTTAATTATAAACTTTTAGACTTTCGATTCTATTTTAGAATTATTTATTAATTATTTATAACTACTACGATTAATACTATAATTTATTAATATAAAATAGGATAAAAGATTATCTTAATATAAGAGTTATTACTAAAGGAGTATAACTTTTTATTATAGAATTAAAATAAATAATAGTTAGGGATCCCGCTTTTAATATTATAAATTCGATTATTCTATTTATATATAACCTCGTTTTCCTTTATACCGAAACTATATTAATTATATTATTAGAAAAATATTTACCTTGATTTAAAATACTATATAGTATATTTATATATATAAGACCGGTATATTTAGTTATTAATAAATTAATTAGTTATAATCTTTTTTATATTTATCCGTACTTTAATCTTTATAAATAAAGTGAAATTAAATAAAAACAAATTATAATTTAATAAGATATTAAACTATTATAATTATATAATCGTTAATATTAAAAGTACTAAATAAATATATTAAGATAAAGATTAAGATAATTAATATTTATTTAATTTATAGAAAATAGCTCCTCAATTTTTAAATTATAAAGTAATTAATTTATTATATAAAGAAGTAAAATTATTAAAATATAAATTAAAATAAATAATATTAATAAAATTTATAATAGTCGCCTAAATACTAGGGTTTTAGAATAAAAAAATATATAAAATAACCCTAACCTTCTAGTAAATTTTATAGTATAAATATTAAGATAAATAATTCTAATAAAATATATAAACCGTAGTTATTCGGTTCTATATAAGAATAAGTCGACTTCGACGATATCGTTAATATAAATTAATTAAATATACTAGGTTAATTCTCTAAACCTTTTTACCTTGAATTAAAGAATATAATTTAATTAATAAATAGTCTATAGGCCTACGAGATAAGTAAATAGAGTCTAAAACTAAAATAGAAGAGAAACGGAGGGAAGAATAAATAATATTTTAAAATAATTATAATTATCGGCTACTAACTAGTAAAAAGAGGAAATAAGTTATTAATAAGTTAGAGTTTTTAATAGACGAGGTTTCTTTAACGGTTAATAGGCGCCGCTAGTAGCCCTACTAGGAGAGTATTCGCGGAACTCCCTCATTAATAAAGTAGTTTTACTAGAGTAGGTATATAAATTAATTAATTAATTAATTTAATTAATATTTATTTAATTATATAAACTACCTATACCTAGGAATAGAGTAGAAGATAATAAATATAACTCGGGTAAAGATATTAAAATTAAAGATAATAATAATATTAACGACGATAATAAAGCGACTATCGATAATAATAATAACGTAATAAAATTAAAAGGCTATATAAACTATATAAATAATAATAATATATACGAATAAATTAAGTATAGTTCTAAGTATTAATAACTATATTAAAAATACTAATATAATAATTACGAATATATTATCGAAAGATAGGATTATAAAATAAGGAATATATATTTTTATTATTTTTATCCGGTTAATTCCTCGAATAATATCTAGATTTAATTAATAATACCCGAGATCTTAAAAGACTATTAAAATAATAATAATTAAAATAAAAATTAAAATAATTCGGCTCTAAATAATTAAAATAAATCTAAATTCAATAGTATTAAATCTTATATAAATTATATAAAAGAGTATATCTTATACTTTTATTTAAAAGAAGTTAATCTTATTTTCTAAAAGTATAGGAACTATCGGTAGAATAATTTAAATTATTTTATACTCGATTACTTCTATTCTAACTAAGATATAGAATATATAATAATAAAAGAGGATATTTAAAATCCTTTTAATTAAGATAAAAATCGAGATAAAACCTATAATAATAAATAACTAGAATAGATTTCTTATATTAATAAAAATAATCTATTAAAACCTAGTACGGGCGAAATATCTCTCGATTAATTAAATAGTATTATTAAAGAAATATATATTATTTACTAAATAATTTTTAGGAATTTGAAAATAAATTTAAAATAATAAAAAAGAAAGAGAAGGCGAGTAAAATATAAAAAACTAAAATTATAATTAAAGATAAAGATTCGTTATTTTACTATATATCCTAGCTTTATTATAATTTTTATATTAATCCGTTATTATAGAGGCTCCTTTAAGACGCGGACGTCCTCTAAGAAAAATTAAAAAAAATAAAATAATAACTTAATCTTAACTTTATTATAATGATTTTATTAATATTATATAATTTATTAAAGTCTTAAAGTATTGAATCTTATATATAAAAATATTAAAAGTATTTAAATTTACAAGTTTTTTCCTTATATTAAATATATTATAAATTTTATATTAATTTCTAGATATTAATACTAGTTATATTTTTATTTTAAAGTTCTTTATTTATTAATTAAATTTTACGGGAATATAAATAATTAAAACTTTATTTAAATTTTTATTTAAAGATCGCGCTTAAGCCCTAAAAAAAAGGAGGGGAAAAATAAATTAAATTTTTATATTTATATAATAATATATAAAGCCCGGTAGTAAATTTTATATTATTATTAATTATCTTTATTTTAATTAAAGTACTAATTCTTATTAACGAAAATACTCCGGGAAATTAAAAGATATTAAAAGACTTTCGATTTATTAATTTTAAAAGTACTTTTTTCGTATTTAGTTTATAAAATTTATTATTAAAACTTTTTTAAAAATATATGATTTTAGAGTAATATAATTAGCGCTTTATAAAAAACTATAAAAGATTATTTAATATATATATTCTTTAGTAAATTTATTTCTTATATTATCCCTAGATAAATTATAATTTATATTATTTAATAACTAATTTATATATTATATATAATAAGTATATTACTTTATAAACGAAGGATATTAAACTTTTAAATATTTTAACAAAAATATTAAATAGGTAAATAAATATTAATAATTAAAATAAAAAAGAATTTCGTTAAAGAATAAGATTTTAATAAAGACTTAATATAAAAATTAATATAATCTTATACGCGGAGGATACCGATTAGAGATTAATATATAAATAACTATAATTTATCGTTCTAAAATACTATAATATATACTAGTTATTTAGATCGAGGGTAATATAGAAGTTAATTTATTTAATCGCGCTATTAAATCTTAATATATTTTATTTATATTATCGTTATTATAATAGCCTTAAAGATACGCGTAGATATAGTTTATTAATAAGAATATTAATTAATATAATTAATAAAACGTTATTAGCGACTCTAAAGATATTTATTATTTATATTAATTATTATCTTAATTAATAAAGTATATATATATATATATATAAATTATATAGGGCTAGCTCTATTAAAAAGAAAGAAAAAAAAAATAGAAAATCCCTTTCCTTTTTTAAATTAAAGAAGAGAATAATTTTAAATTTATTTCTTCTCTTCTCTTTCTCTTCTTAAAAAGAAAGGGAAAAAAAAGAAAAAAATCTCTACTTTATTCCGTAATATAATTTTAATTATATAATATATTCTTTAATACGCGCCTCTAAAGTTTCCCGAGAGTTAATATTTCTTTTTTTTTTCTACGAAGATTAATATTAAAAGTCCTAGTAAATATTAAAAATAATAGTAGTTTAGTAAATATCTAGTTTTTATAAAAAATATTTAAATAATTAATATATAACACTCTTTATAACTCTTTTAGAGAATATTTAAAAATAATTTAAAAATCGAGTTTTAAAATACTTATATTAAAGAGATAAAGGGTCTATTTTAGATATATATTTAAATATATCTATAAAGTAGATTATCCGAATTACTAGTCCAGGGTACTTTTACTCTAAAGATATAGAGACTTTTCAAGGGCCTACAACGCTTAGGGCTAGGGCAAATTTCCACGCTAGTTAGGACTTTTGATATCAATCTCCGTACGCCGTACAGGATTTTCAAGCCAACGTTGGGTTATTGGATAGTAATTGGACTGTCGAGACGATGTATTGCGTACTGTGGACACTAGTACTATAAAGCTCTAGGCGAAACCACGGTGAGATTTATATAATTATACATAATGCCGTAGCTACCTAAGTAAAGTCATATATACTTTCTACACTCTTTACTCCATTTTTGCCACAGGTATATTTCAGCGGGGAGATTCCAGTTAGTAAATCAGAAAGGTTTGACTTCTAATTTAAGTATTGATTAAGTATCTAGATGTATCTTTTTCGGTATCCGTCGGAAAGACTATTATTCTCTAACACAAACTGCTCGACTTCTCAAATTCACACCTATTTTTAATTCTTAAGTAATGACATAACTCTGTAATTGTTACTCTATAAAATGCGTTGCTAAGTACTATGAATTGATTTCTTGCATCGAGTGCTTCACTTGTTGCCATGTCTTGGCCCTTACGTGATCCAAAAAGCTTGGTGTATTGTGATCTAATAATAGCCCGCCGAGCCCGCCGCAAGTGAGAAGCATTACATTACTCTATGATAGAGCTCGTTCCCTAGCAGCTTTGGAAGGTGACACCATTTGCTCAAGCGCAATGGTGACAGTTAAGGCAAACCCATGGCCAGTCCCAAATGTTCAGATAGCAAGCTAAGAATTTATCGAATGTTACCAATCAATTTCGTCTTCCTTGTTTCGCATATACAGCGGAGCCTCACCATGTTTCAATCAACGGGTCGCGTGGGTATGTTCATGTATACTCGACAAGCGGTCGTGACTTGTTTCGCTGAATTTGCGCAAAGCGTTGCCTTCGGAGGAAAATCAATGACCTTTCGGACAAATGTCCAAGATGCGAGATCAATTCTTTCTCCTTAGCCTGCATCCATATCGGCATTATGATTCGTCCACTACTGTGCTTCTCGTGGTCTGTACAGATGGCGAGCATCGTAGCTGCCCCTTCGCTCCGTGTATTAACAGATATTTCTCAACTCATAGCCAATGTAAATGTTACCGCTGACGGAGCTCCCATCCTGATCGGTGTACCCCCAAGGTAAGTAGGAGTCTTCCAGCTATCATTTCAAAGTACCCTTCTAAAAGTATACATTTCCCCAGCACTTCAAGCATCAGCATCCCTCCACCAACGTGAGCAGCCCTACCTCTCCAACACAGAATGCAACTCTAATTTGTCCTCCAGCAATCTCACAGCAGGTCATGATGACGACGAGTACAACGTCCCAGGCACAAGCATAAGCCTCGAACTTGGCTACTGGCCCGACCGCGACTTCAACCGAAGCAGACTCGGCTACTATCTCCGTCAAATGCATATGGAAATAAAGGCACACATTGAGATCCACGGTGACGGTCCATTGGCACATGATCCATACAGTGGGGAAGCTGACGGCTTCTACTTCATTGCCAGCTCGGCTCCTCCGCCGTTGGTTACTAAGGAAGGACAGCATCTTACATATATGAGGCTTTTGAACACGCTTTTTGGGTTATATGATGTTATGTATACCGGGGAGAAGCCTTGGGGGGCATGTGTCATGGTTGAAGACGAAGATTTGGGCTTCTTGGGAACGGCCATCGTGCTGCCGAGGAGATATACTAGTGCAGAGGACGGGTAAGTGCAAATCTCCTATAAATCGACCCGATAATGCAAGCCTGACGGTGTTTCCTAGTACCAGCTCCGCCAGCAGTGTGACCACTTCGCGAAGGCTAGCAAAACGTCTACAGTCTTCGACCACCCCATCAATGTTGACCATCGGCTCCTCCCTCAGTAATGGCAGCTCGATCGTATCAGCCTCGTCGTTGAACCTCACAGCAACAGCCCCACCCAGCAGCGAGACAACCGACAGTCCTGACTATCCAGATGACCTTACGTACGTCTTGTCAAAATTCTTCATCTCCCTTTGATACCTTTTGTTGAGTCACAGGACATGTCTCAGGAGTGTCTGCCCCCTTGAGACTACTACAATGTGTCTTACGACTCGCAATGTATTTTGAGATAACAATGCTGATTCCGAGACGACGTACAGCTACCATGTCCCCGGCACAACCACAACCCTCCAACTCCATTTCCGCCCTGACCGTCCCATAGGCCGAAACCTGATGGGCGGCTACTTTCTCCTTATGCAAGAAGAAATCAGGGCCAAAATCGCCGCCCTAGGCCCTGGCGGCAGCGGCCTACCTCTCCCAGCAGTCCTTGATCCATATACGCGCCGTGGGCCCGGAATGCGGTTCTCTACGAAGAGCTTGCCGGGAGACGAGGCTCCTATGATGACGTATCGGATTTTGCTGGATACGCTGGTGGGGCTGTTTGATGTTATGTATATTGGGGAGAGGAATCAGTATGTTTATTGCAAGATAGAGGATGGGGATGTGAGAGTTGGGACGGCGATCGTTGAGCCTTTGCCTATGAGGTTTAGTGTAAGGTAAATTTCGTGAAATCATTTCGAGCCAGTAGGAAGAGCATATAGATTCACATAAGTCTGATCTCCATGCCGGCACTATACGTGTAAGAACACGTTTTGTAACAGCCTGCAGACGCTACAGCAAATGCCTGTGTATATAGATTGATCTACGTACGAGGACTCTGCAGCCCCCTTCGCGATGCCTAGCTATCCCCTTCTATCCTCCCTAGCGTACTAGGGGAATAAGATTGCGTGACTAGTATGCGCAACTTTCACTGCCTGAGTCGACAGATCCGACGCAGGCAGAGTAAATTCGAAGCGTTCCTACCAGAGGAGCTGTTCAAAAGCAACGCATCCCACTTACCCCTATCCGCCAACAACACCAACACGAGATTCGACAGCCCGTTTGATCCAACCCCCCCGCTTACCCAGAACCACTCCACGTAACAAATCCCAGCTCCTTCTCCGCGATAAGGACTTGATATTGGCGATAAGAATTTGATATTCGCCACCCATCTTGGCGCCCTAAAAGTGGTCATCACAACACAACGATGAGGCACTTGACCTATTTGGGCCATTTTTGAGGCGCTAAATTTAAGATCGAATTTACATATCCAACCTCACCTCTTCTGGACCCTGAATTTTGGGCAACATCGATGCTTGCGGTCCGCTCTTCTCCACCATTATCTTCCACCTTTCTCCCTGATTGCTCATGCGGAGACACCGTTCCTTCGTTGAACAGTCTCATCATGCTCCTGTTGGTCGTCTCCTGGGCCTCGTCTGATGTTTTCCAAGAGCGAACGCTCATAGCATACAATCCTTTTAGGACTCAGCTGCGAAGGGCGTTAGGGTTCGTGGTGCTGAGGAGCCTCGCTAACCACGGCTGCAAAGTCACAGATCACACCATCTGGACCCAAAGTTTCACATTATGAATAAATTGCGACTATGCAGCTATCCGTCAAACTTGGCGGCAGCCGTCCAAGCACCAAAGGTATATAATACGCCAATGCCTTGCGAGAGCTATCTTTAAACGCCGTCGCAATACTTACAACGATCCTTTCGTGGTTATATCCCCAAAACAACCTTCATCCTCTCGTAAACAAAAAAGCTGACCGCCACCATCGGCACAACCTTGACATATCCAATCGTCAATCCCACCCAGAACCCTTTCCACCCAGACTCCTTATACACTCTTCCCGCAGTCTCAGCCATACTCAGCCTATGCCCATCGCCTACAGCTCCACCCACCTGCATCCTCCTTCTGATGACTTCGAGCGGGTACGATGCTGTCTGTGAGACCAGACCAGCGAAGCCTCCCGCAAGCAATTCCGCCCAGTACTTCAATATTGGCGGAGCATTCGGGTCTTTGGCGACAGAAAGAGGTTCGGTCGTGGTGTAGGGTGCGAACGCAGGTAGACGTAGCCAATCGGTCGCGGTGTCGTGGGTCAAGAATGACATCCCAGCGTAGGGCAGCATTCCAGCGAGGGTTGGGGAGAAGCCACGGTAGAAGTTTACAAGCCCAGCTTCGGGCGCTGAAGCTACAGCGCCCGGAAGAGGAATCGATTGTGTAGGTGCGGGGGGCCCGTTTGGGGGCCGTTCGTGGTAGATCTGGCGGCAGATGCTCGATAGCGAGGAGCGAGAATCTTTGTTCGTCTCGAAAGCCAGCCGTACACGTATGACCTCGAGAGGATATGTCACGAAGACGGACGTAATGCCGGCAAGCGATCCAGACAGCAGGCGGCGTAATGGGGTTTCCTGCGCGGGGGAGGCGATGAGAATAGAGCGCACTTGTTCGTAGGCGAGGAACTTGATCGCTGCATAGGGGAAGATGCGGAGAAGGGTTGCTGAGTGTCCCCGAAATAGCCCACGCATGCCATCTTGACGGTTGATGTCCCGCATGGCTGTGACAACGCCAAACCATGAGCCGGTGTATTTGGCGAATTGGGGGCTGGATGCCTGAAAGAGGATCTTGACACGGTCCAGAGGGCCGACTACTGTTTTGGCCTAAACAGGAAGTCAGAACCGTAACCATGAAAGGAAGCAATGTGAGGGTCGTCGTGCATACAGCACATCCTGCAAGGCCACCCGCCAGGCCTGACCTCCACAAATAGTCTAGATTTTGCTTATTTCTGTGCCTTTGGCTTCCAGCCCCCTTCGATGCTATCGATCCTTCATCCGTAGACCGTATATTGGACTCTTCATCCTGGAGGTTTTGTTCCCCTCTGGAACCGTCCATCTCTGGTGGTTGCGCGCGTTGGGTTGGTGCCGTGGCATAGCCATTGACCTCGCTCATGCCCACCTTGGCTGCCTGATCAGTATGTACATGAGCTCGACTATAGAAACTTTCGAGGAATCCGGGGAATATTGTGGTATTAGCGTGACGTACAAATCTTTCTGCCTCGGTCTAGAGCGTCGACGTTATTGGCTAGCGACAGCTGACTAAGTATTGCAGTGTAAAACTCTGAACGACGACAACTCCATTATGCTCAATAGGACCTGCGAGGTAAAATCTCGTGTACGTGAACACACTAAACCCTACTCGCTCCTATGGCTCTTTCCTTCCAGCCACGGTCTAGAATTGATCGGCTGTGTTGACCGGAAAGATGGCAAGGTTTTCGATCAATGGTTCACAATGCTGGTAAGCGAACTCACGTCCAATGATCAAATATGCATCGAGCACGGATGGGAATCGGAGTTGGCCTGAGGGGTTTGCTTTGGTGGGATGAGCACTGCAAGCTACAATAATTTTCACAGGTGTCTCGACGAACGACATATATACTCGATGGCAATCCAACGCTGCTCGAGTGATCTCACCTAATGCTAACATTTTGACTGTGCCTACTTGAGGCTGAAACCCTGCGGGCATTGGTGATATGGTATGGCACAATGGCAGTGGACCAAGTGGATGCTGCGTGTCACAGCCGGAGACGTGCTCGCTGGTCCCTTTTCCGCTTGAATAACATCTCGTGAATGCTCAAATTGCTATCATGAGCAAACAACAGTGATCTCGGGCAGAACGGGGCTCTTTCATGGACGTAGGCTGTGCTTGAGTGACTACTTCATAACCTCGAGTCTCGTGAGCAATGAATCAAGAGGAATAGAGAATTGAGCACCGATTACAGCAACGTAGCTCAAAATCTTTATTAAAAGATATGCTGTCTATAAAGCACTGTCGTCCCACTAGAGCGGCCAGCGCTAAGGTCAAAAAATAACTACAACATCCGTCCTTCCATCTCGACACTCATTACTCTTCACTCTTTCCTTGTTCTGCACCTTCACCACTCTCCAACAGAGTCCTTCCCATCGTCAACACGTGTACTCTCGTTCATCCAGCCATTGTTCATCACCCAGTTGGGCATCCACTCGGCACTCTGCCACACACACGCCTCTGCTCTTGCTCGACATGTTGAAGGCCACGTCAGCCATCGTTGCTGCTTCAGCGTTTCTTACACCATTGACCTCAGCAGTTCGTCTCCATGGGCGTGACCTCAATGAGCCCCTTCTTGACTCGTACGACTACATTGTTGTTGGCTGTGGCATCAGCGGCCTCGTAGTAGCAAATCGACTGTCCGAGATTGCATCTAGGACCGTGCTATGCATTGAGGCTGGCGAAGCGTGAGTCCTGCCAACATCTAGTGCTATCCCCAAGCTCACACTCGTAGGGATCACTATGAAGCAATAATCCAGGACCCCGTCTACGTCGGATCTGATGTCGGCGGCATCTACGATTGGGACCTCGTCACCGTACCGCAAACACAGCTCGACGGTGCCACTCGGCCAATGCCCCAAGGCAAAGTCCTTGGTGGGGGCAGCATCCTCAATGCCATGTGCTGGAACCGTGGAGGAGCTGATGACTTTGATGCCTGGGAAGCCTTAGGCAATCCTGGCTGGGGCTGGGATGGTGTCCTACCATACTTCATGAAGGCAAGCCATCCAGCCGATTGTTGCATTCGTGGCTGACCATTGCACCAGAGCGAGACGTACACCCCTGTGTACTCGGAAGAGATTGCACAGGAATACTCGATCAACTGCAACCCTGCTGTTCATGGCACCTCCGGTCCTGTTCAAGTCAGCTACCCCAAGTACTTCTATCCTCAGTCGAGTGAGTAATTCTATGGCATCTTCGGAGATATATCACAGCTAAAATCCCTAGTCAATCTCTTCGCTGGCATGAACCTTCTGGGTCTCCCTACGCAATTCGATCCAAATGATGGAACCTCTGCAGGCCCTGCCTTTGTGCCAACAGATCTCGACCCAAACAATCAAACCCGCTCTGATGCTCGTCGAACCTACTACGATCCATATGCCAGCAGGAGCAACTTCCATGTCATCACTGGGCAACACGTGACGAGAATCCTCGTTGCGGGTATTAGCGGCAGCAGTGCTGTCGATAACCCAACGTCTGGTGGCAATGACAGCGGCAATGGGCCTTCTTCGGGCAACAATGTTGGCTTTGGGTTTGGTCCAGAGGCTAGCACACCTCCTCTCGCAGGACAGACATCCTCGCGGTTCGCTCGTCGACAGAACCCTAGCACTTCGAGTTTGAGAATCACTGGCGTTAAGGTATGTCTGCCATGCTTTTCTACCTTGATTTAGCTGACTATACTCAGTTTGCCGCCAATGCGTCAGCACAACGGCAAACAGTGTATGCTACGAGAGAGGTCATACTTGCTGCTGGTGCCTTGCACTCAGCTCAGCTCCTTCAGCTATCTGGCATGGGACCTGCGTCGCTGTTGCAGCAGTACAACATTCCTCTGGCTCTGGATCTGCCTGGAGTTGGCAACAATCTTCAGGACCATTGCCTTGTGGGCACCTTCTATCCATGTAGGCTTTACAATCTTCTGGTCACACTGTCCTAGACTAATGAAGTGGTAGACAACAATGCCAGCTACCCATCACCTACCGAGCTCACCACAAATGCAACCTACAATGCTGAAGCCGAAGTAGAATATGACACTGAGAAGACTGGTAAGTCTTTTTGCAACTACTGTCGTTGAGCTGCACTGACTCTTATAGGTCCTTGGACTGCCGGGTCCCCTAATGCTCTAGCCTTCAACCCTTTGACATTGATCAGCAACAACTCGGCTAGTATCTTGAGCGATGCCAGCAGTCAGAGCGCAACGGAGTACCTGGTAGCCGGACTGGACTCCACAATCATCGCAGGATTCACCGCCCAGAAAGCATCACTGGCTAGTCGATTGGCAGAGAAGACAGTGGCCGCGTACGAGATCATCAACAATAATGCCGGCAGCTTGACAGTCTCGGTAATGCACCCATTCTCCCGAGGCACATGCTACATACAATCTGCCGATCCGTTCCAGCCACCTGCCATCGACCCTCGTTGGCTGACCAACCCCGTGGACAGACAAGTTCTGGTCGAAGCATTGTTGTTCAATAGACAGATCCTTGCCACTCCTCCTATGCTCGAACTCCAGGCAATTCAATTTGTACCACCTGTTGATGCCGACGAAGATGCCATCAATCAAGTCATCAACAATGGCATTCGCACTGAATTTCATCCCAGTGGCACAGTAGCAATGCTGCCGCTTGAGCAAGGTGGAGTTGTGGATTCCCACCTTCGAGTCTGGGGTACACAGAATCTGAGAGTCGTCGACGCCGGTATTTTCCCGATGATACCAGCGGCACATTTGCAAGCAGTCGTGTATGGTGTGGCCGAGAAGGTATGACTAGATGCTCAGGCTTAGGCTCATAGGGAACAGTGCTAAATTTTACTTGTAGGCAGCCGATATCATCAAGGCAGATAACTTGCCCGCGAGCTTGGCTCCTTCAAACACTACTACCTCCTCGGCTAATTCCACCATACGGTCTTATGCTACAGGATCAGTGACCTTGTCGGCAAACTCGTCTGCAATCTACCATCCTAGCGCCTCTACGAACGCAACGACAAGATTCCTGCATGGCACTACCGCACTGAGTGCTTCTCTGCCAGGCTCAACTTTGACGCAACTACTGTCATCCCCACCAAGATCACTGCCCATCATTAGCTCCAAGTCAGGCAACGTACCTTCTACTACACAGAAAGAGACCGTCGCAAGCTCGTCCTTGTCAAGTGCCCCAGAGACAGTCATGGTCTTTACTTCGACTTTACCCGGCACCTTACCTGCTCTACTATCCTCACTGAAAGGAGCCACGACACCCTCCAACACGGAAGCTGAGACTGCCACCCCCCAATCTCCAACCTCGCTGGGACCTTCGGAGCAGCTAAGCACGTCGGTGATCGGTAAGATGACCTCTGCGGGTATCCACCCTTCAATTGCAGCTTCATTGGTGCCTGTCATCATCGGCAGCCCTCCTGAGTCCGGTGCCACCAATTCAGCGTCCACTGAGCAGACGGAGATGGAGCAGCAACAGATCCAAGCCGCCATCGATGCGTTCATACAATGGCTCATAAGCTTCTTCCATATGGATTGAATTTCGAGGAGAGTCATGTCCGTCGCCATATTTGCTCCTTCAATCTTGATCCTGATGTAAGAATGGGTTGTTGCTATGGGTTTGGTTTGCCTTTAGACGAGTTGCTTGGGTCATCATCGCATGATAAACCAGATTGCTTAGCTATACAGACACTGATACGATAACAATAATGTAATACCATCAATCTCGATGAAGGTATAGGATGTCCCCCAATACTGAGTCGTTAAATGAGACCCAAGAGGAGCCGGTATATCGATTTGCCACCCATCTCATAGGGCTGATGAGAGATGGTCCTCAATTTTGGGATCTGAACTCCAGAGCGTCGTTCCTAGTCGACAATTACAAAGACAACCGGTCGGTAATAATCTTTCAGGAACAACGGATGATGGGCAATCTCCCCTGCCATTCCTCTGTTGGCGCGACGATCGAGAATCTCGATTATTGTCAAGCCACCAATTCAACAATTTGTGGTGCCCCAACTCAGGCACCTTCACCTCGCACCCCCCTTCCTCGTCGAAGACTATACCCCCCGCTATACACTCCTCTCCTCCATCTCCACTTCCCCAAAGCGCTCCCAAGTCTACGCCCATCTACGCAAGTGCAATCTCTGTCCCCGCCTCTGTGGCGTCAACAGATATGAGAAGACCGGTATCTGCCTCATTGGTGCAGAGACAGCCAAGGTCAATACTATAGAGCCGCATTTTGGGGAAGAGCCGTGTTTACAAGGGCATAACGGGAGTGGGAGTATCTTCTTTTCGGGGCGTAATTTGAGGTGCGTGTTTTGTTAGAGTCATGATATCGCACATCAAAGGAATGGATTCGATGTTACACCTGAGGAATTGGGGGAGTGGTATGTGAAGCTGCAAGAGGTGGGAGGGGTGCACAATATCAACCTCGTGACGCCCGCGCATGTGGTGCCGCAGGTTGTGCTGTCTATCTTACATGCAGGGGAATTGGGATTGAGGGTCCCCGTTGTCTATAACACGAGTGCATATGATAGCTTGGAGACTCTGGAGCTGCTCGATGGACTTGTGGATATCTATTTGCCGGATTTCAAGGTGTGGACGCAGGCTTCGTCCAAGAGGTTGCTCAAGGCAGACAACTACGCCGGTGTCGCTATGGAGAGCATCAAGAAGATGCATGAGCAGGTTGGTGGTTTGTGTTTTACGAGTGATGGCATTGCAAAAGTTGCGTGCTATTGAGGCATCTTGTAATGCCTGGGAAGGAAGATGAGGGTGTGGAGATCATGAGATGGTTGGCTGGTAATGTATCGAGGGATCTTTTTGCCAATGTTATGGAGCAGTACCATCCTGACGCTCATGTCGGCAGAGCTTCGAGGTCTACGAAAGAGGCTGCTACTGCTGGATCTACAAATGGAATCAATGTACCTGAGCCTGCGGGTGAAGCTTCTGGTGCTACGAAAGTAAGGTATTGGGAGATCAATCGGCCTGTCACTGGGGAAGAGGTCTCGAGCGTTCGCAGAGCTGCCGAAGAGGCTGGGCTTTGGAGGTTTTGTGGTCCTGTTCGACACGAGGGTTTCAATATTTGAGGCATTGACAAAGACCAGCATCATATGGACAATCTAATGCATATCCGTCGCCCCTGAAATGGTGCTGTGCGGCTCATAGCTCAGTGTAAACACTTAAGCAAAGATAGAAGCCATTCTTTGGTACCAGGTCTGCGGCCCCGCTTCTGATTGCCTGTATAAAGCATAGCCCTCATGGCTATGATACACCAGGTCTCTGTACATGGCTCCAAAGCAAAGCTCTTCGGGCTGTGTACGATGCGCACTGCCAGCCTCCATCAACACCGGCAACCGGTGCTGGTGGAAAACGTCTCTACTCTAACAGATTTCCTAGATTCATCTAAGTTTCCATATGTTCGTGGCATGGTTATAGTGTACCTGTTGGTCAACCATGGAGTTCGCGGGTCTCGCCATGAGCTCTGTGGCGCTTACTTCTCTCTTCTCCACTTGCATCGAGTGCTTTGACTGTGTTGATATCGCGAGAAGTTATGAAAGAGACTTCGAGCTATTGGCTGCGAAGCTGTAGATTGAGAAGATCCGACTCTGGCTTTGGGGTTCGTGGGCGGGCGCGTTGGGCCATTCACGACAGAAACAAGTTCATTCTTCTCATTCAAGATCTCAAGGATCTGATTGATGGCTTGAATGCCATAACACCCAACACCACTTCGCGTCACAAGCGCATGGTTCAGAGAGGGCTAGAATCGCTATGTGATCCAGAAGCACTTGAACTTGTACGAGAAGCTATGGAGGACGACTATCCAGGTATGATATATTTATTCTACTATCCTAGTGCCCTCTGGTGGAACGCTTATATATCCCATAGTTCGAACTATGGGATAGATCAGAATTGTCTGAGACTGCATCCATTGCTTTGGGAAGATGCACAGTCCGCTCACCTCGAGATGAGGGTATCACAGACTGGGTCGATGGCATGGACGCTAATTCGGTGCTGGCGCTACCCGTGAGTCGGCCCAGACCGACATCACAGGCTTCTACGAGGCACGATGTCTAAGTCTTTGAAGGTACCATTATCAAGGCCACAAATCCCAGAGCCATTGCTCCCGCCGCGGATAAAATCCCAGCAAAGACAAATTACCTTGCAGCGTGCCTTGCTGCAAGCTCTTCTAGATAAACGCTATGAAGATGCCGAGAGCTTCATACACAAGGGAGCAGATGTCAATAGCAGAGGCGACATAGGACACTTGTTGCTGCAGAATGGAGAGGCCTTGTTGCATCGCGCAGCACATCGTCAAAATACAGGAATGGCTAAATTTCTGTTGGAACACGGTGCTGAAATCGAGGCCGTGGACAAATTGGAAGCCACACCTCTGATAGTGGCCGCCAAGCATGGATTGCTCAGTATGACCAAGTTCCTCGTGGAGCATGATGCTGCCGTTGAAACGAGGGACGTGTTTGGCAGAACTGCTTTATCATACGCAGCATCAGACGTACCGACGCATGGTGGTCGACACTTAATACTGGGGATTGTACTCATCCGCCAAGGGGCTGAACCCAACACTCAAAATAACCTGGGATACACGCCTTTGCATCATGCAACAGCTGCGGGTTGGAATACTCGTAACGTCATAGACCTGCTTGAAGCAGGGGCCGAGGTTGATGTTCGGACAAATACGGGATTGACGGCCTTCGATATCGCACTTCGATCAGGTGAAAAGGAAATAGCTCGAATTTACATTGAAAACGAACAGACATTTAGGCCAAAATATCATGAGGCGGCCTGTCCCCTCGTGGAAGCCTGTGCCAAAGGTGACATCGTGTACTGTCGCTACCTCTTGTGGAAATCGGTATGGGTAGGGCCAAAATATGAACACAATGCATCAGGCTGGAGTAGCAAAGAACTCGCACTAGTCGTAGCTTCGCAACCTATGCGCTATGACATCGTGGAAACACTGATGGAGATTGAGTTCGAAGATCATGACCCTCCCCGGACCAATATCACACACAACGGCATGACACTGATGCACCATGCTATTAGCAACAAGGATCTGAGGATGCTCGATATCTGGCTTGGCTTTGACTCTTCTGATACCCTTAATGTCTTTGAGATTCGTGATTCCTCGGGGCTCACGTCATTGCTGTACGCACTCAGGAACAGGAATGTTCCGGCCGCGAAGAGATTGATTCTGTACCACAGATGCCGTCGAGGAGGTCTTACGTCATGTGATGGTACCGTATCGCCTATCGCATTGATCTTCGACATAGGCGACAAGCGGCTATTATACGCTCTAGAAAGTAGAGGAATTTGGGATAGTGAGGCATATGAAATAACACATGAAGAGGTGCTGAAGGCTTCCAATAAAACCATCGATCTCTTGTACGAGACTACTCACGGCCTGTTGGACATAAAGGCCAACGCTTTGAGCCAGACATCAATACACAAAGCTGCAGCTGCAGGGCACAAATACCTAACGGAAGTTTTACTAAGATCGAAAACCATCGCGAATGACGACGTTGTCAAACAAGACAAGGAGGGTCAAACTGCTCATGACCTTGCAGTACAGGCTGGAATTGAGGATGTTGCGCGTATGATAAAGAAGCACATGCCACCGGAAAATTACATAGTTGCTACTGCTTCCCCTCAGATCACGGTCTCTGGCGGACCGAACCTCGTATCCTCAAACCAATCCGGGTCCTCCACGTCTATCTCCTGATCCTTGTTTTTCCTAGGCCCTGTATCAAGGATGCCTCCAAAGTGGATAGGAACATCTCCAATGGGAGGACGATCAGCACAGAACTTATCCGCCGCCTCACGGATATCCTCGCGTATCTGCTCACGATCGAAGAGGTGCTTCGCCGTCTCCTTACTATATTGGACGTGATTCTGCCACGCGGACATGTTTGCTGCGGCCCAGATTTTGCGAATGTAATTGCCCCATTTCGGATCGCGAAGAGCTTCCTCGCATCGGATGGCTTTTTTAAGGGGTTCGAGAAGTACAAGGCCGTCAGAGATGTTCCATTGGGAGAACCAGAATTGCCATTTCTCGCGTTCGTTCATCTGCTTATAAGGCGTATCCTCAGATTCTGCATCTTCCAGGCTGTCTTTGTGACGGTGGAGAGTCTCGTAAAGCTGAATTTTATCAGCAGACGAGTGTATATCTTGGGGTCGCAGCACTTACCGGCGACGAATGGGAGCACATACGACAGGACTTGAAGTCCCCCCAAGTATTCTCTTCGTACTTTTCACGTAATATCTCGCACCAATACAGAATCAGCTTCATACGTGTATCATCCGCCACAATCCCGTGGTCGCGGACAATCTGACGAACATGCTCTTCGGTGATATCCATGTGGTAGAAGTAATAGATCTTGGTGGCCTGTTCGATAATCTTTTCTTCGTATACGCGGCCGAAATTGCTGGCTGTTGACGAATCTTGCCCTACAGCGAGGGAGTCACTGTAGTAGCCGGATCCTCCGTTGCCTTGATATGAGCGGGTCGTTCGCGCGGTGTTGATGGCACTGACTTTGGGTGAGGTGACGGTTCGGCGGATAGCTAATGCTCCGCTCAACACATCTTGCTTCTTGTCCACCTTCTGTCGCTGCTGCAACCGTGCCGCTACCTCACCCATCCCACTCAGCGCACCAGCCAATTTCTTGCGCGGTGCGCTCCCACGGACCAACTTGCCACGCGCCGGTGTTGCCTTGACTGGAGCAATTGTTAAGGCACCTGACCCACTTCGTTGCGCTCGGTCCAGGATCACCACTGCACGGAGAGCCATTGGTGTGTTAGCTGGCACATAGCTTTGGAGGAGCTCTGTTTCGTAATCGATAATGGTGTCGGAGGCGTGGAGGTCCTGCCGGAAGATTGTACGGTAGGACATTGCGGAAGAACGTTTGTAGGACGATGGAGAAGAGGGCGTACAGGTTGTAGGAGAGGAGGAGCGGGGGGGAATGGTAGGAGTGCAGAAGAAGAGTGGTGATGTGAGTGGTGTTGAAGGGACGAGGGGGGAGAGGGAAGGGGAAAAGAGTTTGGATGGGAGTTTGACACAATTGAGATTGAGGGTGGTGAAGTGAATTGAGGAGATGAAGTGAATTTGTGTCTATTAACTCTCGAGAATCGTTCAACACAAGCTAGGTGTGGTGGTACGATTCGGAATTACTGCGTGGCTTCTTACCCCCATTTTACTCCCAGAACATCTTTCACAACTCGGGTATCTCCCATGAATAGCATTGATGACCTCCAGATGGCTACAGCCATAAACAAAGACATTTGATTACAACATGGCATCGGTTGCAAACCTAGCAGCGATAAAGAACCACAAATCGAGCCACCTTTGTGGAACAAAGGTGTTGAACAAGGACTCTCGTCTCAAAGACACCGTTTGCAGAACTACGACCGTTTGCGGATAGATCCAAAGTTCTTTATATCCGTACAGATATAGCTTAATATTATGTTTTTATCCTAAAGCCTAGATAATTAGGATCAACGGACCGTAGGTAGGGAAATGATCAAGCATTCCTTGATGTATACAGCACCTCAATCTATGATTGAATAACCTTGACGGCAACGGCTGTGAAATTGCAGCCGATAAACGCGTCTGCGATAGGCGATGATGTTCGGAGAAGCCTGGAGCTAGCTTGGTGTATGTCAATATTACCATGCTGGAAGGCAAGCTCAATCAATCGGGTGCTCATCTAAGCTCTACACAATTGGGAATCACATCCTTGAGATAGTGCAACTGGATGCTCCAGAAGCTCCCTGAATTCTGCCTTTATTTCGTGTTGACTGTGAATTCGAAAATATCTCAGAATAGCGGAATCCGAAGTAGGGGAGGAAACAAAAATTTAGCGATGGTCATGGAATCAACACTACAACCTGTAGGTCTTCAGCAGGGTAATCTATCACTCAGTATTTTTAATATTGCAGTAATTCGAGCGGATGACTTGTCCACTTCAAATAGTCTGAAGCAGACACTCTCCCATCTCTTGCTGACTTTCGAGCATGTTGATGATACGTAGAATCAGTATGAGACATGGAACCGCAGAAAGAACAAGCTTCACATGGATATATACACTGTTATCTTTGACACTTGATGATAGAGGAGGCTCAATGAAGCCTTCGGGCCAGTGCTAGCATCAAGGCGAGATAGGGTTGTCGACCTTTCGTCTTGCTCTGTAGAAGGGTTCACCCCCGACTCGGTCACACCCCTGACTCGGTCACCCTGCTCTAACTCCACAACCGTGCGCTTTGATGCTATGATTGCGCGTGCAAAACTGTAGTGATTACTATTTCTATAAGTCTTATACCAGGATCTACGTTCATACTATTATCCCATCCACTGGTAGAGGGCTCGTCTATAGGGCTGAGTCCCGCCGCCAAGCCAAACGAGCCCAATTACCACGGATACTTTGTAAGTTGTGGTAAGTTGATCATTTGGCCCCTAAGAGATCCCTAAAGCGAGGCCCCGGAGCGAGAAAACTTATAGTTCCGGGTACTCAGCCCTACAGAGTGACCGAGTCAGAGGTGAACCCTTCTATCACTTACACCGGCAGAAAGAGGGTTCGTTTTGCTTGGCAGATTGCCCTCATATGCGACGGGCTGTATACAGCACAAGTCAATGCGCACCTCACACATTTCTTAGAAATTTCAGTGTGTGGTGCTTCAGGCTCAAATTGATAAAAGTAATCGCGAAAATTAAAGACTTTATCCCCGTGCTGTCGCGCTCTAGCTGGTTTGTTTTTGGGGCTCAAGAAGTGATGTTCCGTGCCAAGCAAAACGAACCCTCTGCCGGTGGAAGGGATACAAAGGTTTCAGCTGACATCTGATATGTGGGAATTCAGTGAGATACATTAATCCTACTCTCTACTGTTTATTGTGACTAGAATATCGTTGTTAGCTGATGCTGATTGCCATGAGACGAGGGTTTTGCGGTGAGCATTAGCACAGTAGGCTCATCTAGGACCGACCCTTCATCCTAGAGCTTTCCGACTATTGAGTTCGACTATGTAAGGTGTGTTCGAACTTACTTCCTACAAAACATATTCTATACTGGGTTTGAAATTCTATTATCCAATTGCTGCCCAATCTCTCGATTCTGCCAAGGCCTGTCATGATGGGTCAATTCAGGACCCTTCAAAAACACTCGCAACAAGATTTCGGTTTGATTACTGCGCGTGCATGTTCTTCGGCCTGAATGGCAGGCATTCGATTCGATGTGAACCACTCGCTATTATCACCGTCCTTGTCAATGATATGCCTCTCGTATGTCTGCATTCCCTCCACCCCGACCGGCGCCATGTTAGGGTACAATGACCCCCAAGGCGCATTGCCCTGCATGTACCATTGCAGTTATCATGCAACTTATAATACTTATTTATAATAACCCCTCAATCGTTTTCTGTTGTCATTCATTGGGCGCCATCAGCCCTGGCTGAAGCGCACTGCTTTTCTGCCGTCATCAAGCATATGCAGGAAGGTCCGGTATCAAGTCGAGACACAACATATTTGTCCGTACCCCGCTCACAGGGGCCATTGTTGTCGCTTCAAGGATGACAATTACTCTTGATTGCAATCAACCCTACCTGTTCAATAATTGAGCGGGACGAGCACATGGCGAGCGGCACATAATCAAAACTAGAGCGGTGCGGCCCTCGGACCGGTACAGTCAGGGTTGGAGCGGCCGTTCAAGAAGCAAGAAAGATGCGCAAAGAAAGCCATTGTTACGCGCATTCGGCGCAATAACGCAATGATATTATGATAATCAAGGCTCCTCGTCCGGCTTAGACCAGCTGGGCATTACTTTTCGATTCGTGTCCTGGTGTAAGCATTTGGCGTATGAGGTGGCACTGTCTAGAATACTAGCGACTAGGTGCAGGGCGAATTCTAGTAGCATCGGGAATCCGTCACCATCCAACACTGGACTGAGCTTGAAGCCCGAAACCTGCGACTTGTTGAACACCATCGTCATTGAATGAATGCTTCCGATATTCATCGCCTTTCCCCCTCCTCCAAGAAAAAGATGTTCGCAATTTATGATATGCCGGAAGCGTACTTCCATCTAGCTGAAATGAAATAACTTCCGCGGACACGTGGCTGGCAGGATAGGATTGACAGATTGACACGATTAGCATGTCACGATAATCCTCTCCCGTACGCTTGGAGCAACGGACAAGGGACGGTGTTTGGTAGTGTCGAGGGAACATTGGGATCGACAAATAGAAGGTCAGGAATGAACAACTAGAATTTAATAGACCGCGATTAAACTAAATCTGAAGCGGGATGAGATCAGCGGAAGGATGTGATGCCCTCTACGGAGTAAATCCCCAAGACTTCCAACGACGAGTAGTTTGTTTCTTTTTCCTACTCCTTATCAAAGCAATAACAACAATAATAACAATAACGAGACTCGATATCGATTATATGCTTGCGATAGAAGACAGTCTTTGATCTTGATAGACTATTCGTTTCTTGCTTTGATGATGCTTGCATAACCGATTTCTTTCCTTGCTGGCGAGTCGGCAATTTTACGCAACCTATTCCCCACTCGGCCCTGCTTCACTTCGTACCCGCTCCAAAAAGCCAGCCCTTCACTTCCAACGTGACGACAGCGATACCTTGTCTACTTCCACACCTCTTTTGATCGTTGACAGCGTGTATGCCTTGATGACTGGACAACATTCACGATCTCCACGAACTCTACGAATCTCAATTGAACTCAATCACCAACTTGCGCAATCACTGCCAACTCAACTCCAGCCGCCCAGTCAAACAACACACCATGGCTACAATCACTCCCCTCGACAGCTTTCAGCATCTGACCGACAATGTCCCAACCTGGCTCACCAAACTCGACGAGCTGACAATCCAAGTAGCCGAGCAAAATGCCCGCTTCATCCGGCTCTCACAATCCAGCACGCCCATGATCACAAAGAAGAAACACAACTCCACCGAGTCACTACGGCCGAACGATCATTGTACTGAAGCCCAAATGAATCCTCCAACCCACAATGAGGACCAAAAACCCGAAGACACCACAATGCCACCTCCACCTCTGACAGGATCAGAACCCCTCTACATCCCGCCCAACCCTTCATACAAGTGCCTCTCGCACGCCTCTCGCCCCAAAATAGCCGGTCAAAACAACGTTCAACCTCCTCTTATCCCGTCAACAAATCGGAAGCGAAAGCCCACCTCAACCCACCCCTCCGCCATGTCTGAGCACGCACACCCACGCTACCGCACCAAGTCAATGATCGTTGTCTACTATGACTCCGCCATCCAAGACGCCTTCGAAGCACTCGTAAGAAGCATAGCCGGTGCCCGCAATACCCTCCGCAAAGGCAAAACCACAGCCTCCTTCAAAGCTCGCATGGCTTCTATGGGTATGGACAATGATGATCCATTCGCTGGTCCTAGCGAATTTGCTATGCTCAACCCTAAGAGGAGGGGAGGATTAGGACGTGGTGGGGGGCCGGGATTGCGGGATAGTCCGAATAGCAAGATGAAGGAGTTTGAAGATGCGGATAAAAATCTGGACACGGCTCAGAGTTTGTGTGAGGTCGCTGCTCATCAGTTCCTGAGAGACGGAGATTGTAGACTTGAGATTGAGGGAACACGGAAGAGGTTTGAGGCAGCGCTCGATATTGCGAGGAGGGAGGTTGAGAGGTTGGAAGAGGAAGAGGAGAGGGAGGCCAAGGAAGCCAAAGAAGCAGAGGAGAAGACACTGGTTCCAACCGAAGAAAAACTCGATGAAAGGACGCCAGTCGTCGAGATCATGCAGGAGAAGACTATAGCACCAGAACCGATCAAGCAGGTTAATCTCACTGGAACGGGCACTATCGAGATTGATGATGGGAGCGATGTAGAGAGTGTGCATATTGATATGTCTGCTTTTCGAAGTAACATCAGGGCTAGGAGAGCATAGCAATGTTGTTTCCTTGCACTTGGTGTTGCATTCCTTGTGGCGAGGTATCTGGCGTATCTCGACACTCTTTCGAGGCTGATTGAAGTGATTGATTGAGCGATGAGCGAGCGAGTGGGCAGCGATGGAGTTTGGGATCCGATTTGATGAACATGAGCATAAATCAAAGGGTTGCTACTGCATCAATCTAATCTACTATCAAAGGTGCAGTCTACGTTTTGTTCAGAGTGATTCTGAAGTGAAGTGATGCCCGCCCTCCTTTTGAAGAATCTCGCTTTCAGCTATTGAAAGTGACTTTCAGCTAATTGACGAATTCACTTTGGGTGTTTATAACAAGATACCTCCCCACCTTCACCTTTAACTCTGGCAGCTTCACCTCTCCTCTTCCACTTCCACAAGTCTTCCAATCTGCAACCTCTCTCTTTGACCTTTGCCCATGTTTGCATCTGTATCTTCTAGCGGACAATGCAACAGCCGCACAACGCAGCTGTAGCATCGAGGATGGCTCGTTCAGCAAAGGGAAAGGTAAGGGGCAGCTCAAGTTCTCACACCGCTTACCTGGAACGGTCCTGGCCCATCAATGCTGACCAATAAGTAGTTCCAGGTCGTGACATTCGCCTCAAGTACCAAGTCTGGGGATGACAACAACAGTCTTACTCCGAGCTCAATCCCAGCACAACGGCCACCAAGCACGAAAGCAAAGCCATCCAGTACAGACAAACCTACGCCATCAGCATCAAACAAAGCGAAGCAGCCCACGAAACAGCCATCCAGACCTACAATTGATCCCGGTAAAGCCATGCCCACACCAAGTGAAAGCCACAAGACTGCGAGGTCACGAGACAATGAGGCCGATCCCCCAGGCCCTAAACGTCAGCGTACACTGAGGAAGAGCACGGTGCCCGTTGTTTACAATGGGAAATGGCACCCAATGGACGACGTCTTGAATCCGAAGCGGGCTGCGAAGGTCAAGAATAGGGGCATCAAGCCTGCAGAACCTCTTGACAGCGAGTCGGATGTCGAGATGGAAGTCGAAGCCCAGCATAAAGACAATGATGACAGTGATGAGGAAGAGGACGAAGCTCCTGCACCGGTAAAGGCTCGCTGCAACAAGGCTCCTGCACGCTTCCCTACACGCTCACTTACTCGTTCACCAAGCCCTGATCGTCGCCGATCTCGACGCACTTCGGGGAACAGCGAGGCTCCCAATTACAGTATGAAGTGAGTTCACCCAGGACACGTGTCAAATGAATGGCAATGAGCCTAGTGACTGACCAAAAGTCTACAGGTACCATCCCATGGACGTGGTGACGAAGCCCAATGCCCCTGCCACCATCGCCGCACAGGTGAAGACGAAGACTCGAATGAGGCGTTCACTTTCATCCAACAACACCACTTCCACCCTGTCGTCGCTTTCGACACTGAAGGACGACCCCAGCACCCCTGAGCTGACTATTGACGAAAAGCCTAAACCTGTCCCCAAGTCCACAGCTACCACCAAGCCATCCTTCTCCAAGTTACAGCATGTGGCCACACCTGAGCTTCCTGAGTACGAATCTTGGACCCCATCACCACTCGGAGCTTCAGCAAAGACACCTGTCAAACAGACGGGAGCCAGATCTGTTACGCATGTTCCAGAAACGGACTCTTCTAGAACATTATCAGAGCTACGTTCACCTGCCAAGCTTGACACCAAATCTCAAAGAAACAACGCTCATAGGCCACCCACCAAATTGCTGGCTGACCTGCTATACGACTCACCATCTAACCCCGCCTCCTCTCCTGCCTGGTCTAAGCTCGGGAATCCCTACATCAAACGGCGTGCTCTAGATCCGGAAAAGCTGTGCTCTCTCGACCGCATCCTTTACAGCTACCAAAGAGGCGCACCACTCGATGGTGAAACTCTACCCCACACGTGGCAAGAAGTCAAGCAGGTATTATTTAATCACGCCGAAATCACCTTAGACGACCTCAACGGGAAAGAGGGGACAAAGTGGCTTAAAGCTCGATACGAGGACTTACGCCTCGGTGTCGAGGCTTTCTTTGGTAGCCAACCCGAGCCCTCTACCAGACAAGACTGGGTCCTTACCCTCGCGGAAGGGTTCGACGTCTTTGATAAATCGAGCGGTGTGAAATACTGGAAACATAGGAGGTATAGTGTGGTGACTCCTACACCTAGTACAGATTGTATTGGCCACTTGCAGGAGAGAGAGGTTCCGGAAACTGAAGACGAGGGTTTGGGAGATGTCCTCGATAATGAGACCTTTACGAAGGACGAATCCACCGATAATGATCATACTGCTTGGAAAAGACCTGACCCTGATAAACCTGAACCGAGAGATTCCTTCCATTCCAAGGTTGAGACTAAAGCGACAACGTTCGTCGACCTTGAATGTTCAACCGACCTTGACCACGAAGAGGTCCTAGTGGAGAATATGAGGGGTGGAGACAATTTGACTTCTCATATGATGATGGGAATGGATGACCTTGCGGATGTCTTATCACCGGCCGAACGCTTCTTTGCCGACGTCCCAAGCAAGCAAGACCTTACCACAAACGGAACCCTAAATAGGCCAAGTTCAGCAAGATCGAGCCAGTCTTTAAGCAGCAATGCCACAAAACCTACGCCTCCATCTGGGAGAGAGTACGGTAGCCAGCCGACAACACATAAAGCAAAACCTCTATATCTCCCAGCATTTGACCTAGTTGAGGGGCCGCCAGGTACGCAATCGAGCACAGCCGCAGGCCACAGGCCCGGGAAATATTACTCTTCCAAGCCTCAAATCGCAACAAACAAGCGCAAATCTAGGGTGGTATCCCTAGATGAGCTTAAAGTCTATGAGGACGGCCCCGGTCGAACGCCGCTTGTCCAGAGAATTGTCGATCAAAACCCAGCGTCACCTGGAACGGACCTCCCTATCGAGAACCTCGATGAGGTATTGACCTCTAGTCAGCGGTCGAGTCAGGGTACAATGAGGACGCCGCAAGCTAACAGGCGCCGACATATAGTCACGACGCCAATCGCGAGTAGGGGTATACGCCCTGGTGTCGGAGCTGCTGCGGGCCCATTCTAGTCCATCTTTGGTGGACCTGCTGGACCTCAGTCTTCACCCCGTACTCACAGTGGATAAGCCTTTGCGGATCTGACCATATCGCGTTATGTGGAATCAATGAGGATGTTCGCGAACGCTGAGCTTTGCGATGGATGGATTTGATGGTACGAGTTCTGCGGGCTTCGACTTTTTGAGAAATGATGGTATGTTACCCCTCAACCGTCGGAAATTAGAGCTAACTTGAGCGTAGGGTCCATTCATCTGGCCAAGAGTACATCTACGACAGGTCATACCATATCCAACCCCGCTAAGTCATCCACTTTCAAATCAACAAAGGGTGCATCGTGGAAGATTTGCTATGGAGACGGTTCTTCGGCCTCGGGTATTTACATCCTCGAGGCTGGAGAGATCTCTGTGCTCTTCTTTGTAATCCCTCGCTAGCATCATTTTGGCATCTAGCGCGGTAAGGAACCAACATTTGCATTCCACATTTGAGACATACTTATCTAGTTGCTACAGCTACCTCTGCATCTTAGCAAGAAACAAACATTTCATTATTTCAAGCGCGTTATTCCATCCATTGCTATCCCTGATCCTCACTCTCCAGCGGCACCTGGTATAAATACGCTAAAGAAACAATGGTAAAAGTCCGCCCAAACGCCCATTCCCCACCCACCTACTCTCCATCCGCCTCCTCCAACTCAGACTCCCCCCATTTCTCCATCCCCGACGTCTCACTCCCCGAAGGCCTCAGCTTCCTCGACTCTCCCGCCCGCCCCCCACCCCACTCTACCATCAACTCCGC
>JAABUS010001504.1_pt1 | contig 50305 bp, 44 predicted proteins | sample 5560161 | NCBI WGS metagenome assembly JAABUS01 (sample SAMN10711885, study PRJNA513376) | rock metagenome | isolation source: Antarctica rocks | place: Antarctica: Victoria Land, Trio Nunatak nord | collected 2016-01-04 | reverse complement strand
CCACCCCTTCCAGCCGCCTTAACAACAAAAGCAGCAACCACCTCTCCATACCTCTCATCCTTCAAACCAACAACACTAACATCCGCGATGCCAGGATGCGCAAGGAGGCAGTTCTCGATTTCCAGGGGGTGGATGTTTTCGCCGCCGCGGATGATGAGGTCTTTGATGCGGCCTGTGATCTTGACGTAGCCGTCTGTGTCGAGGAGGGCTTCGTCGCCTGTCTGTGATGGGGGTTGGTGTTTGGGTTTGGGGATTGGAGGGGCGGGGGAGGGGGAGGAGGAGGAGGAGGAGGAGGAGGAGGAGGAGGAGGAGGAGGATGGAATGGACGTACCATCATCCACACTTTCCCAGCCTGATCGCGGACTAACACTTCCTTCGTCTGCTCCGGCGCCCCCCAATACTCCTTCATAACCAGATACCCACTCACAGCCAGCTCCCCCCTCTGCCCCACGGGCACCACGCGGTTGCGGTCCGCGATGTCGACGACCTTAACCGACACGTGCGGTAGCACCCTGCCCACGCTATCGATACGTTTCTCCAGCGGGTCATCCGTCGTCGTCATCGCGCTCACGGGACTCGTCTCCGTCATGCCGTAGCAGATTGTCAACTCCGTTAGATTCAGCACTTTGTGAAGCTTCCGCATCAGCTCGGAGGGGATGCTCGAGCCCGCTGCGATGCCGGTGCGGAGTTGGGCGAAGTTCTTGTGGGCCACGGTGCCGGAGGCGAGGAGCTCGAGGTAGGAGAGGAACATGGTTGGGACGCCGTAGAGGGCAGTGCATTTCTCCTCTTGGACGGCGAGGAGCGTGGCTTGCGCGTCGAAGGCTTCGCTGGGGAAGACGATGCTGGCGCCGTGGGTGGCGCTGGCCATGTACCCCAGGATGCAGCCGAAACAGTGGAAGAGTGGGGGCGGGCAGCAGATTATGTCGCTGGGTGAGAGGAGCATACGCGCGCCGATAGAGTGGCCGTTGTTGAGGATGGAACGGTGGGTTAGGGCAGCGGCTTTGGGTGCGGAGGTGGTGCCGGAGGTGAATTGGATGTTGATGGTGTCGTTGGGGTCAAGATTCTGGGGTGGAAGGGGTTTGCCATGTCCACCGTCTTCGAGAATGGAGGGGTAGGGGGTGAGGGATTTGAGGGGGAGGGGTTTGAGGCGGCCGGAGGAGTTGTCGACGAGGATAATCTGGCGGAGGGAGGGGACGGAGGGGGAGAAGAAGGTTTGGGAATTTAGATCGGGGGTGAGGGCTTGGAAAAGGGGGATGTTAGAGCGGGGTGGCTTGCGGGGAAGGTTGGTTTCGGCGCCGATAATGAGGCTGGAGGCAGAGAGGTGGTTGAGCGCGGAGATGACTTGCGGGCCGTTGAATGCTGGATTCAGGGGAACCTGGTGGTCGTAAGCTTCGGTGGAAGAGGAAGACTGATCAGAGGACAGTCGGTCAAGATTTAGACAGCGAAAAGGTGAAACCGTGAATGTCGTAACGCCATCCCGTTCCCCAGGACTTGATGTAGGATCACGAGCCGGGTTTGCAGCGCTCAAGTTGATAAAGCATGGTTTTGCAGTCGGCGGCATAACGAAAAGCACTCACACGTACCAGTATAGCGCCAAGCTTGAAGATGGCATAAGTCACCTTGTCTCCCATCAGCCAACAACCTCTTCTGATCTCCTAGGCCCAAAGGCTCATACAATGGCGTACTCAAGGTTGTTCCCCAAAGATACGCCTACACGGTCCCCTTTCTTCACACCAGCATTGAGTAGTCCTCGCGCCAACGCATTGCTTGTCGTATCTAGGGTATCGTAGGTGAGGCGCGCTTGCTGATGGCGAGACACAACCCTGAAGTCTGTGATCAGGTACGCCTAGGGAGATGAGTGCCATGGAGGCAGCCTACGCGGTACGGTCGCCATTCTGGGAGACAATGGAGAGGAAATGCCCCCCGACTGTTTGTTTGAGGAGAGGCGGCTAGGAACTGTGAGCTGTTGCAGGCATGGAGTCAGTCGAGGTTACTGTACCGCCGAGGGCCCTCTAGAGTAGGATTCACTTTGGAAGCTACGGTCGTGCAGTGGCCTGGCGTGCCTGAAGGCAATGAACAGTCTCTGGGATAGACGTCGCATAGTCCATGAATAGTGAAGCTATTGAAGGCTTCCAAGCGAAAGTTGGCAGACCTCAAGTCGCTTCGAAGATTGGAGGTTGCACTGCAACCCCACAACCTGAATCTAGCAACTTCACAGCACTTGCGAATCCTTGGCCTCTATCATCTATGGCACACCATAGGCCTCACGGTGAATCTAGATCCCACCCCCTCAACTTTAGTCAAAATCGCTCTAGTGTAGCAGCCGGTAGGCTTGGCAAGGGCTATCACGTGATTCAGGATCCAAGGGTCCAGGGGACCAGGGGACCGTGCACATTTGATATAGAATCAAACTAATCCCCCTAATTTCGCGGCGATGGACCGTATCTATGGCAATGCACTCCTGACCGTAGTAGCCGCAGACACAGAGCACGCGGATGTAGGGTTTGCTGGTGTGACGAGGGCTTTCGCAAAGTTAATCAGATCTGCGAAGAGATTAAGCCTGACTTTCACATGATGCTACCCTTGCGGGAACCCAAAGGGCTGGCGACCTCACCATGGAACAGCCGAGCTTGGACCTTTCAAGAAGACCTTCTGTCTCGCCGTCTGGCTATTTTCATTGAAATGTCGCCTTCGAAGCTATGACGGCAGCAGATTCGGGCGAAGAGCTGGAAATTGTGCTGTCGCTCTCAATCAAGCCTCAGCATCTCGGGGTCAAAATACCAAGCGAAAGTCGTTCGAATTGTAGCATTGAAAAACATGCTAATGGTAAAAGTCATATGGTAAGATCTAGCACACTCAAGGAATACGTCAACCTGGTGATTCAATACTCCCAGAGGCGGCTGCAGCACTCCTCAGATGCTCTCAGAGCAATCGCTGGACTGTCACATGTTCTGGAGTCATGCTTTCAAGGCGCAATGAAGCAAGGCTTGCCTCAGACTTTGCTAGACGCAGCACTCCTGTGGCGACCAGCCGCGCGGTTACATCGACGCAACGTTCTGGGGATTGCAAGCTGGTCTTGGGCAGGATGGGAAGGTCCCGTCAAATATGAGGACGCCTTTCAAGTCATCATCAGTGATCGGGCTCTCAAACGAGTTGCACATGATAATGGCGCTGAAGCCTTCCGGCCATTGCTCAGATATTTCGGCTGGCGAAGCGGCAGGCTTGGTTTGCTTAATCACAATGGCCTCGGTGTACCTCTTCAATTCACCACGGAAGAGCTGCCAGAGGAGTGGGACAGGTATCCACCCATGTTGTTGCCAAGAAGAGCAGACGATGATTTTGGGTACTGGGACTTCATCATTGGGATAATTCATTTGACTAGCTTAAGCAATAGGTCCGAAGACCGTAGGGTATGTCAAAGCAAACACACAGAGCACGACAGCAGCCTTCCTCAGACAAGCACCAAAATACTCCCGCCATTTCAATCCTCCCTTTTGAATCGCTACCTTTGATAGCGATGGCGTTTCGGCTTAGGATTTGACATTGACTGTGTCGCAGCCATTATCTCCACGCCGCAAGCGTCACCAGCTTTTGACCGCACCCCACTGTTATGAACATGGGGTAGGAAAGGGCAGGAAAGGACTCTCCATTAGTCGATATCGACCAGCTCACAGTACTGACTCGCCCCTTTCTTCCGGATCAGGAATTTCCCGGATACTCAATGGATAAGATCAAATGTGCAATGCTACAAAAAGGACTCAGCAGTACGCCACTGAGCTAGTATTGTCCTTGCATTTCGCTCTAGTTCTCTCTCCTTTCTCTCACGGTGCTCCATCAAATAGCGCAGTAATGAATGACTCATTGCATTATACATACTATATATCTCGAGCAGTAATGGTCCTCGTGATTTAAAATTCCCCGGATCACTCTTCAACAAAGCCATTGTCCCACAAAGACAGCTCTTACACATTGAATTTTCCTTCGTGACATTGTTCTGCTCCTTGTTCCCAGGCGGTTTATATATACTTGCTAGCGACACCATCCTTCTTTCTTCTGCAGTAGACCTCAACAACATCACGCCTTTCGACGAGTCTCCCAAAATGTCTCTCTCTGAAAGCGGCAAGTCACTGTCGCAACGCATCTCCATGAGAAGTGACAGAATGCTGTCACTCTCTGCTGTGCGTCAGTTCTGGGACATAGTGATCTCGAAACTAGGTGGCAAGGCCCATCTAATAATGTCCAAATTCTCCATGCATCGGTCGAGGACCAGTCAAGACAGCGGTAGTTGGGGAGACGGCGGTAGTTGGGGAGGCAGTGACGTTAGCACCGCTTGTGATGGCTGGGCCTCCCAGGCCTCACATACCTCCAGTTCTTCAACCGAGTCGATACCCGCATGGGATCCTCTCGACATTCCTCCACCATTGGAGGATTATAAACCACTTCCCACGGTGAGCTTTTCGACCACGCTACCGTCCCTTGAGTCAATAAATGGCAACTGGCTCGACATCGACGTTGAGCGGCACCAATTCCTACTGTCTTTCCTGCACCAAGAACGGTATATGGATATCCCCTTTGGCATCGCGCACAGATTGCTCAATTACATCATGCACCTGACAGAAGAAGCAGCATTCGATTTCGTCAAGCTGCATATACCAGGAAGCATGGAGATTAAGCTTGAGGATGGGGAATACAGGTGGGCTGAGTCTGCCGATGATATCGAGATCCATTTCTGGGTCCAACATATCATCACAAATTCCGGCGCTCTCCGAAAGCACATGGCAGGCGATGGCATCGGCAATAGTCTTTACCAACTGAGGTTGAATGCCATTCACAGCTGGGTGTACGACACCTACCAGATCAGGATTGCCGTTGCCTTTCTTGCCAATTTGAGGGATGAGGAGCGAATTACAGAGCTTGAGCAAGTCTTGCGGGTTATTTATCTGACCCATCAAGAGGCCAGCCAGTCCATAGTGACGGCCGCGGAACGTCACATCGCCGACGTAGCTTTGGGTTATATACCCACAAAGCCAAGGACCGTCCATCAAGTGCTCTACCGGGCACAAGAGCTTCTCGAAAGAGCTTGCTACAACTACTGGGCGAAGCATAGTCCGCAGAAGCTGGCTGAATTTGAGTGGCCACGTAATACCCGGGCTAGCACATGGGTCATTCGACATGGCTGGGACTGTCCCGAAAGGGTAGAACTAAATTTGTGGAACGAGGTTTACTGGAACTTCGAGGCCTGCAAAAGCGTCGAAGAGCTGTCCGACCCGGCCGAGAACGATTACAAGTACCTCAAGCGATTGCTTAACAGCGCCACCTGCCTGCGCCATGCGGCCGCTCATCGAAGGGTTCAGATCGGGAAATACACCCTCGCTGAGATGCTCGAGAAGGCGCAGTGGCTGGCAGAGGCTCTGGACGATGAGGCGGCTACGGAGGAAATCAGAGATGAGCTGAGGAAGAATGAGTGCTGGGAGCATATCCGCGAAGAGCAGGCGGAAGCGACTGCGGAAACTATGGCACTGCGGAAAGAGTGTGCTGAGGAGGAGCGGGTCAAGTGGCAGCAGCGGGTTGTGGCCCAGATACTCGAGGATTCACTTCTGTTGCGCCAGGGACTCCTGGCCTGCGAGACGACGGTTGGCGAATGCGTGAGCGAGTGAGCACGCCCTTCTCATGATTTTTCGGCCATCCACGACCTATTCAAACATATCCATCTTTCGGTAAAGTCTCGACATCGACTCTTCTGTCGCTTGGTTCGCCATCGTTATTATCGTCTCCGCGCACTCACTCGACCCTTCTACGAATCAGCACATGCACAAGTGACTCGACAAACATAACTAAACATTTACTTTTACACTTATAACTTCGCAGACATAATTACATACCGCAACAGCCAAGCGTTTACATTGCACGAACAACATTACCATGGCTCCAAAATTAGTGTCGATCCGTAGCGTGACAACAGCTGGCGCATACAAATCTTGTTTGGCGAATGATCCTGGCCTACAATATACAACAAAGGTATATTGGGGCACTATAACTAAGATCCGTTTTTGTTCCGACCCCAGTCCGAACGCGGGAGAACATTCCACTTAGCTACAGCCAGACGGCTCTTGTCAATTGAGGAAGACTTTGTGAGGTTGCTCGATAACTATCATCCGCTGTAAGTGGCCTGTTCTCTGGAGTCGAACTCACCAACAGTTTGCCTCAATGCTCAGACCTCCTTTGCAGAATTATGTTTTGTGTCCGACAAGTCCTAACCCTAGACTAAGCTCTAGACTAAACCCTAACTATTTATAAACGACGCTACAAGATATGATGCAGTAGCTTCGAGCGATCGACGAGCACTATAATACATAGTGTAAACTATCTATAAACAGTAAGTATCGATACTAAAATATAATTCTACTAGAAGATCTAAGAACAATATATAATATTTGAAATAAAAATTAATTACAATAATAAATAAGTCTTATTTGAACAAAAATATATAACAATATCTATAAGTGCGTTTAAGAGTAGCTTTATAACTTGCGCAAAATAAAGCATTATAACTAGAATAATTGTATTTGCAAATGCTATATATGTGCTAATTATATATATTGCATTGATAGTTGTCTACGTTTTGTCAATACTTGTTAATTAAAAAGTATCAAAGATTGCAAAATTGTTTTACTATAGAATATTACAAGCTGCAAGATTATTTTACTGTAAAATATTACAAGCTGCAAGATTGCTCTATTGTAAAATATTTAAATGCAAGCTAAAATTGCGTTTGCGCAATTTTAATTTTAAAAACAATTTTAAAAAAAGCAATAATTTTGTTTAATTTATCGACAAGCTCTCTTTTTAGCACTTAATTTTTTAAGAAATTGTAATATATATACGCTATTTGATTAGTTTTAATATAGAGAAACTATAAATAAAAACTAAATTAAAATATTTAACAATAGATTTTCTTTTTTTAGCAATTGCTCAATACAAGAGATTGTTAGATAATATATAGTTAAAAATTACAAGACTTTAGCTTGTCGAATTAAAAATAACAATAAAAATTGTAACAAAACTTTATTGTTAATATAACTCTAAAATATAATCTTAGAATTTCGAACTTAATTGTAATTTTTTTTTTAATATACTATTTTACTTTATAAGTATTAATATTAACAATTAATTATTAATGCGTCGACAATAAACACAAATTAAAATAATCTACTTAGCAAAACTCTTTATAGTATTGTTAGCTTACGTAATATTCGATAGATTATCTTAGACTAAATAAAACAAAAAAACAAAAAGAAAAATTAATAAAAAAAGATTTTAGCAATTCTAAATAAAACAAAAGATAAAATCGAGATTGTTAATACTATTGTTAGCAAAATTTTTAATATTATTAAACAAAATAAGTTATAACAAGTAAAGTTAAAATAAATATACAAAAAAGATGCAATAAAAGTAATTTAAACAAAAAATATAAAGATTATTAAGATTATCTATACAAAGCTTTGTAATAGAAAAACAAAAAAAATTAACAAAATTTGCACTAGCTAAAAAATAAATTTTGACAATTTTTGACTAAATAATAGCTTCGAATATTAACTTAGATAGATAGTTTTAATAACAATGCAATTTTCTTTTGTCGAAGTTTATTTGTTTTTTGCTTAAAATATTATAACTTGTTTGCAAAAAAAAAAAAAAAAGCAAGATTTTATACAAGATATTTTGTTATTCGATTAACAATTTGTTGCGCAACTTATATTGTTAAAGCAAGAAATTAAGCTTTGCAATACTTTAGTATCTTTCGCAGATAAACTAGAGATATTCGAGATAATTTAAAAAAATCTAGCAATTATCGACTTTTCGAAAATGTTAGTAATTTTAGAAAAGAAAATAAGATATAAGTTATTACAATTATTAAGAATAGCAATTGTAGCAACAATAGACAACAATAAGAAAACAAATAACAATAGTGCGTCTAATAATATGTTTGTTAAACTATTTATTCTTACTAAGTGTTCGAGAACAAAAGAAATCGAAGAGATAAAAAATTGCAAATATTATTTTATAGATATCAATCTTTTAAAACAAATTAATTGTAAATTAAGAAATAAAATCAAAATATATATTAAAAATAAATATTTTTTTACAATTTATCTAATTATAAGATTAATGTTAACAAAGAACTTTTCGAACTTATATTATACTTATACTTGCAAAATTGCTAAATATATTAAACTAAAGTTGAACAATATTAGATACAAGATTATTTTAAAAAGATTAAAAACTTACTAACTTAAACAACTAATTTTTAAAAATTTAAAAATTAATAATAAAATCTCTTTCTAATAGCAAAAACAAAATCGATTGCTTGTTTTAAAAAATTAGTTCGGAATCTTTATATATATATATATTAAATATTTTCTTTTTAAACAATCGATTATTAATATATGTTAAATTGTAATTAACAAAATTTGCAACAATAAAATCTAATTAAAATAGTTAATAAAGAGCAACATTATTGTAGAAAATATATTTAACTAACTTTAAAATAGAATATATTTTAAGAGACAAATTAAGACAAGAATTAATAAACTTATAGTTAAGAAGTTTGCAATATATCAATATTATTAGTAAAAACAAAACAATAAGTTTAACTATAAATAATTGCAAACAATATTTTATTTTTTAAGTTAACAAATTATTTGTATAGATCTAAAATATTAAATATTATATATCTATTTTCGATTCGATTGCAATTCTTGCTTAATATTGTATTCTTATTATATTAAGTTTGCTATCAAGAAAAATAATACAAGCTTTTATTATATTAATATATATATATCTAGATACTTAAAAAACAAATACAAAAGCACAATTATTTAAGACTCGATTTTGTTAAACAACAAAAGTAAATAAATTTGTACAAAAATAGTATTAAATTTTTATTAAATAATTAAAAAGTAGTAAAAGAATATTGTTATATATAGAGACAAATTTAAAAATATAGATATTGTATTTATTTATAATTTAGAAAAACTATAAAAGTTAAAAGATATATAGAAATACAACAACTTTGTAAAAATATTTTTAAAAAGAAAAAATATATATATTATTAGATTTAAGATTTTGTACAAATTGATATCGAATAATATTTGTATCTTTTAACAAATTATTCTTTCGTAATATATTAATATACAAAAAAACAAAAAAACTCTAAACAATATTAAGTTTAATCGATAAAGCAATTTTGTTGTTGCATATACAATTTAGATTGTATTTAAACTTATATTGTTAAATTAATTGTATTAATATATTGTTTTATTATAAAAGTTTCTTGTATTAATCTAATTATATATTAATTTTGTTATAAGTTAAATACTTGTTTGTTGAATATTTTAGAATAATTTTGTTGTGCAAATACAAACAAATTAACTTTTAGAAACAAATTAAATAAAAACAATACAAACAATAGTATTGTATTAAATAGAGTTTTTGCAAAAATTTAAAATTGTTTTCGAAAAAATAAAAAATGCAGAAATTGTTTATTATAGCAACAATAGATATTTTGTAAATTAGAAAAGAAGAATAGTCGAACACAAAATTATTTAATAGAAATAGATTAGCAATAGCAATAAAGTTTAGCATATATAACTAATTAAGCAATAGCAAGACTTGTCGATCGAGTAATAATAATTATATATTTATTTTTTCTACTTTAATTACGTAACTTAAATATCTTTAATATATCTAAAATTGAAACTCAATACAAGAGTAGCATTAATTGCTACTTAATTTTATAGAAACTATATAATTACTAGTTGTATTTTATATATATCGAAAAAGAGAGATTTAAGATTTATTATTAGTATTTATTATTAACAATTATTTATTTAAACTAAGATAAAGATACAACAAAGTTAGTAGAACAAAATTACGCAAATACAATTTTGTTTTTTTTAGTTACTTTTTCTTGCTCTTTAAACTAAATAAGTTGTTGTTAAAATTAATTTTCTTTTTGTTATATTTTGTATTTAAATCGAATTTTTTTTTGTTATCTTTATCTATATTGTTTGTTAATTTAAGTTTCTTATTTAGATCTTTCTTATTATAATTGTTAGTTTTTTTTTATTTGTTTTATTTTTAGTTAATTAAGCAACAATTTTTTTCTATTTCTTTTTTATCTTAATTTGAGTTTCGATTAACTATAAATTATTTAATTTGCGAGTAGAAATATTGCAAGATCGAATCTTAAAGATAGAAAAAAAGATCTTTTTAACAATATTAATAGAACAAATAGTCTAATTGCTTGTTTTCGAGTTTTCTTTTTCAAATTTGAAGATAGTAATCGAGTTATTTTGTTCAAATTTTTTTTTGTTTAATTGCGTAATTTCTTTTGTAGAGTTGCTAAAATAGTCGATCGACAATTAAACAATAATTTTAAGCGCTTTTTTTTAAAGCAATTTGTTTTTGTTAATTATTTAATTTTTATACAAGAAACAAATATAATATAGATTCTTGTTATATTTTTTCTTTTCTATTAGACAGTAAATATTTTTAGTTTAGTTGTAGTAATATTTTGCTTAATTTTAATAAATAATACAATCTTTGCAATTTTTTTAATTTTTTTTGTCTATATAATAGAAGTTTTTCGAGATATAATTAAGCAATATATATATTGTTTTCGAAAAGTCGTTGCTATTAAAGTCAACAAATTATATTTTTTTTTGCGTATTAATATCGAACAATTTAAGCACAATATTTATAAAATAATTATCAAGACAAATTTTAATTCAAAATATAATATATAATTTTTAATTTTCGAGAGTATTAACTTTTGATTCTATAACAAACTAATATTTCTTAAATATTTTATATTTGCGTTTCGATATAGTCTCTAACTTTTTATACAAGTTTGATTTCTTAATATTAAATATACAATAGATTTCGATATATTACAACTTCTCCAATTTAGAAAATTTACAATTCTCTTTAATACTAATATTGTATTTGTTTTTTTTATTTTTTTCGAAAAGATACTTAATTTCTTTTTAATCTCAATACCCTTTTTTCTTTTTGTATTAGATAATTTTTTAAACAATTAATTTTTTTCGACTACTTTTTTTTTTTGCAATAGATTAGCGTATAAATTTGTATATTTTCGACTCAATTTACACAAGTTTTATCTTTATATTAATATTATTATTTTTTATTAAAATTTTGTTATTTATAATCTTTTTTTCTTTATTTATCTTATTGTCGATATTTATATATTTAGTTTTATTCTTAATTATATTGTTCTAATTAATATATAAATCTTTGCTAAACAAATTTATAATAGTAGTATCTAATCTCTTAATTAACAATATTGTCGAAAATAATAAAGATATTGTTATCTATATTAATATTGTTCGCTATTCTTGCGCTAGAAACAACAAAATTAAAAATTAAGAACAAAAAATAAAAACAAAAACAAAAGAAGCAATTAAGTAGATAAAGAGAGAGATTGTGCTCAATTGTTGTTTGTAAAATAAATTAATTTATAGCTAAATTTTAAATATTCGAAAATTGTATTAATAGAAATTAAGTATTGCTTTATTTATTTAATAGATAAACTAATATTAATATATCTATAAATTTTGCTTTATACTTTTGTTACAATATATAAAAGTAGAAAGATAAACAATCTAATATATTTAACTATAATCTAAATTTATAGCAAATTAAGCTAAGAAAAACAACAATTTTAGTAAATCGAATTTTATTCGATATCTATATTGTATAAAGTTAAAAAGTTGCTTATAAATATTTAGTTAAATTTAATTTTCTAATAATTTTAACTTAATCTTAAATAATTTTTTTTTTAATATTAGATAAAAATAGTATTTAATAGATTAGAATATTCGAGTTTGTTTTCTTTCTTAATTGTGCAAAAATATATTAATATCTATTTATTTAGTTTTACTTGCTATAGCTTATTATTATATAGATACAATAACTTACAATACAATTAAACTTAATATATTATATAATTTTTTTCTTGTTGCATATTATTAAGCGTTAAAAAAAAAGAAATTTCTTAGATTAATTGTTCTAACAATTATTAGCAATAGCGCTACAATTAAACTTAATATATTCGACAAAACTATTGTTAAACAATTTATTATTATAAATTAATTATTTTTTCTTAAAAACAATTTTTATAAATTAATTTTTTTTTTTTTGCAATATTTTTCGATTATTTTAATTGTTTTTACGTTATATTAAATGCAGATTAAACAAATTGCAATTTATATAGATTATTTTAGTTTTAATCTTTGATTAATTTTGCTAAAATTAACAATATAGTTAGTAATCTAATAAGTACTTAAATTCTATACAATTTAGCTTTATTGCTAATATAAATCTCTAAAAACAATAAGATATATATATCTCTAATACACTAATTCTACAACGCAATCGAATTTTCGAAAAGACAATTTTGCGTTGTATATATTTGCTTATAATATATATTAACTACTATTATTTCTATATATATTTTTAATTATATTAATCTTTGCTTGTTTTATATTTATTAATTGTCTAAATATAGATTTAAATTAAGATTTTTATTTGCAGAAGTTAAGTTGCTATATTTGTTATCTAAATATAGATTCGAATTAAGATTTTTATTTGCAAAAATCGAGTTACTATATTTGTTGTCTAAATATAGATTTAAATTAAGATTTTTATTTGCAAAAATCGAGTTACTATATTTGTTGTCTAAATATAGATTTGAATTAAGATTTTTATTTATAAAAGTCGAGTTGCTATATTTGTTGTCTAAATATAAATTTGAATTGAAATTTTTATTTGCAAAAATTAAGTTGTTATATTTGTTGTCTAAATATAGATTTAAATTAAGATTTTTATTTGCAAAAATTAAGTTGCTATATTTGCTATCTAAATACAAATTTGAATTAAGGTTTTTATTTGCAAAAATTAAGTTGCTATATTTGTTGTCTAAATATAAATAAATTTTTGAACAATTAGAATTGCAATCTATTTTTATATTTTTCTTGTCTATTAATAAAATTTGTTAATTTTTTCTCAATTTGCAAGATATATCAATATTAAATATCTATAATTAATCTTATTTTAAATATATATACTATAAACAATCTTATCTTTCTTTTAATATATTTTCTTCTTGTCTTTTGTTGTTTATATATATAAGCAAATTAGAATACAAATATATTCTACAAAATAATTTTATAAATTTTAAACAAATAGAAAGATCAAGTATTTATAAATTGCTCAAACTAAATTTTTAAAATTTCTAATATATTTTGTTGTACTTAAATTAAATCTTTAAGATCTCTAATATAATTTGCTACATTCGAATTAAATTTTTAAGATCTCTAAAATAGTTTGTTGCGTTCGAATTAAATTTTTAAGATTTCTAAAATAATTTGTTGTATTCGAATTGAATCTTTAAAATTTCTAAAATAATCTACTATATTCGAATTGAATTTTTTAAATTTTTGATAAAAAAGACAAAATAGAAGTTAAAAACAATAGAGTTTGTTCTATTTTGCTAATTTATTCGATCGAAATAAATTAAAAAAAAAGTGTTGCTTAAACAAATTTCGAATATTAATAACAATCGACAATGTTAATAAATTAACAAATTATTAAGTAAAATTTAAAAAAAAATAACAAATACAAAACTAATAATAGATAATATATTCTTAAACTCGAAGACAATTAATTACAAACTCTTGAACGCTTAAAAAATACTAAATAAAATTAGTATTTGCGCTCTATTATCGAGATATATTAATAATATTTTATATTAACAATGTTGTAACTAAAAATATAGTATACAGATGAATTGCAAAAGATAATCGAGTCGCGTATTGTATATATATTGTTTCTTCGATACAAAATATCTCTATATTGTTTATTTTAAACTATTGAGAAAATTGCAAAAGCAATTATATAAATCGAGATATATTTATCTATAAATATACTAGCTTAATAATAACTAATTGTAAATATATATTAGCTATCGAAAGAACAAAGAAAATCTAAAAAAAAATTATATTCTTTTTTATAGCAAACAACAAATTATTGCTATTTTTATATTATTAAGAAAAAGAATAAAGAGCAAATAGCAATACAAAATAATAAAAATTGTAGAAATTCTCGAATATTTAACGCAAACTTAAATCTTGTTTTATCTCTTTTTATAAACAATATACAAAACTATACTATATTTATTAGCGTTAACTTTTGCTTAATTAATATATTAATAATTTATTAACTATAAAGTAATAAAACAACTTGCAACTAAAAAACGCAAATTGTGCGCAATTGTTGTCGACAATTTAAAATTATATATAATTGCGCAAATCTATTCTTTAATATAGTACAATACTATATAAGATTTGCTTTTTTAATTTTAATACTCTTAGTAATTTTATATTTATTGTCTAAAATAGAAATTCGAAACTTTAAGTATTGTCGACTTAAATCGAAGATTGCAAATAACGCAAAAATTAATAGTTTAAACTAAAGAATATATACTATAATATACAACTTTTATTTGTAATAAAAAATATCGATATTTAACAACAATTATCTAATCGAGACAAATTTAAGAATAGACAAAAACTTGTTGTGTTGCAATAAAGATATAAATTGTGCATTAAGACTTAGTCTTTAAGATAAGAGAATTAAAAACAAATATTTTATAAAAATTTAACAATATTTTTATGCAATAGTATAATAATTTTTTTAGTTGCAATATTGTTACGCAATATTGTTAAAGTTCTATAGAGTATTTTTAAAATATTAAATTAAACAAGTTGTATTTGCAATAAATTTTGTATCTAAGAGTAAATTTAACAATTAAAGTATATTAATAGATTTAATTCTTAACTTTATATTTTGCAATTAATATTTGTATTTAACAAAATTAAATAATGCTATCTTGTTACTTTTAATATTCTTAATTAATAAAGACTTTCGACAACAAGTTAATAGTAAAATAGAGTATCGAAAGTTGTAGAACAAGATATAAAGAAAAACAAAAAACTAATTCGATTACTTAATCCCAATATTTGACAAAAGAATTATATTTAATAAAAAAGAAAATAAATTTGATAGCAATTGCTATACAACAATCTAAATACAAAATTAAGAATATTAAAGTTTAATTTAATCTATTGCATTAATAACATTATAAGTATTGCTATAAATGCTTGCTTGTAATTAAATAAGCAAAACAATATTACGCAAAATTAACTTAATCTACTCTCTTTCTCTGCTATTTTGTTAATTTAGAAATAAATATAATCTTTTCTTAATATATTTAAGAGTATACAAACTTAAAGAATTTTCTATTATACTAAAATTTGCGCATTATAATTTTTGTTTTTATCGAGTCTTTATTAACTATTAAAAAGCTAATATTAAGTCTTGTTTTACTATTTTTTTTGCAAAATTTTAATTGTTAAAGTTATTTTTCTAACAATATTTACTTTGTCTATTTATTATTTTCAAAGATCTCGATTTTGTTCTTAAGTATTTGTTAATTTTGCAAAATTAAATTTGAGAAAGTAAAAAATATTACAAATCTAATATTAAGTTATAGATTAATAGTTGCTAAGTATCTAACTTTGTTAAAACAATATTGCAATAAATTTGCAAAACAATATAGCAAGTTTCTTAATTACGTCTATAAGAATTTGATTAAGAAAAAAGAATTCTCTCTTCTAATAAACTTATAGAAGTCTACTATTGTATTTTATTGCAATTAACTCTAAGCAATAGATAAACTACAATTTAAACTAGATAAATTAATAAAGAATAAAGTTTTTAGAAAATATTAAAAATTCTTAGAGATTATAAATTGAGAAACTTTAATTAATTTCGAGAAAATTAAGACAACAATAATCAAATATGTTTTTTGTTAATTAAAATTTATTGTTAGCGTTAGTTGTTTTAAGTATTAGAGCAATTGCGACAAAAATATATTTAGAGCTTAGCTCTTAACAATATCGAAACTATATTATTTATTTTATTTTAAAAAATCGAATAATTTTTAATCGATTTTTGCTTTTTATTTTTACAATAGCAATACTTGTTAAAGAGTTGTCGATTTGCTATATTTTGTTAATCTAATTATATTTTATTGCACAATTTAATACTATATAAAAAAGTTGATAGCTAAAATCAAAAGACAAATTAGATTAATAAAGAAGCTTTCAATTACAATTTTAATATATAATAATTTCGATTATACAAAAGATAGAAAAAATAAAAAAATTAATAAAATAAGACAATTTAAATCTATTACAACAATTCTTATATTTAAATCTTAAGAATCTAACTTAATTTTGCTAAAAAAAAAATATAGAATTCTCGATTTTACTTGTTTTCAATTCGACTATTTATAATAAAGATCAAAAATATCAAACTCGATATAAATATAAATAATAATTTATTTAATTAGTATTGTTCAACTAACAAAGCAGATTTAATTGCAATATATTAAGATTATTATATAAAATCTCTTTATAAATCTAAAATACAAAAAGCTAGAAAATTAATTTCTCTAATCGACATTTATACTGTCTATTCAATTGCTAAAATCTTATCGAATTAAGTATTATTTTATAAAATCGATTTTCAAGAATAAAAGTACAACAATTAATAATATTAATATTATTAACAAACTTTATTCTATATAGATTAAATTTAAGAGCAATAACTTGTAGTTCGACAATAGTATACAAATTTGCGCAAATAATTTAAAAACTTATAAAAGAATAAAGTTAACAATTGTTTTACAAAAATATATATTCGAACTCTTTTTTAATAGCTTTAACTAATTAATATTAATAATTAAACTATAATATCTAAGCTTTAATATAGTACAATTAATTTATTATATTTACTTCGATAACGTATATTTTAAAAATAAATTAAGTCTTTAATATATAGCTAACAAATAATAGCGCAAACATATTGTTTAATTTAATAATTTTTAGAATATTAAGAGACTAATTTTACAAAATTATAAATCTTGCATAGTTAATATTATAATATATTTAACTTGTTAGAAAAAGCACAATTTTAAGATTATTAACAATACTCTAATATAATTCAAATCTTATATTAAGAGATTTACTAAATTCTAAATAAAATTATTTCGATATATAAAAGATTAGTTTTACAAACTACTATTTGCGCAATCGACTTTTGCAATTTTATCAATTCTTAATTAAGAGTTTCGAAATTATTAGAACTTTTGCAACTATATAAAACTATATATAATATTTTGCTATACTATCAAACACACAAATATCGAATTTTTAAAATATATTTTTAGAAAGATCGCAATTGTTTTTTAGACAAAAACAACAAATATATCAAACTATATTTAAATATTATTGCGCATACTTTATATAATTAATATATTAGCAATATCGAAAAAATTGCAAAATACAATATTAACTAACAATTTAATAAATTTTTAAAATTAAAAAGATTTTAACTTCGAAATAAATTAATTGCTAAAATTACTAAATTTAAATTTAAAAATATTTTAAAAAAAATATTCGATATTTTTTTAGAACAGTAACAAGCTACTTAAAAATTAAGTACTTATAAATTTATATTTGTTAAAGCTTAATTTATTTGTAAAAAAATTGTTTGAAATTGTTAAATTGAACAAATATTTAAAAAAAAATAGCTTAAAAAATATATAAAGTATAATATTGTATCTAATAGAAATATTATTAATTAAAAAGTCTATTAATTAATATTTCAAAAATCTTATTGTAAATCTATATATAGCAAATATTGTTAAATTGAGCAAAAACAATATTAAATACAATTGTTAATATTATACAAAACTCTTTGTTACAATAGAAAATATAAATAACAACAAAATTCTAAAGATTAAGTATATAGACAACAACAATAAATCTAAATTTAAAAAAAACTCTAAATTTAGACAAATTTTTTTAACTTTTTTCAATTCTTAATATATTGTTGTTGCAAATATCTAGCAATATAGAATATATATTCTAGTCTTTCTTGTAATCTTTTAGATTTATATTTGTACAATTTTGTCTATTGCAATTGTTGCATCTATTTCTACTAAAACTTGTTAGATTGTTAAAATTGCGTTGCGTGCATTTAATAGTCGAACTAAATTTATAGTTGTTCAGATAATTTAATTTATTTTTTTATTTTTTGTTTTTTTGTTTTTCTTTCGATAACAATAGATTTCTATTAATATTCTCTAAAAAAATTTTTAGCAACTCTTGTTTTCTAATTCTAAGTATTTTTGAGAACGTTTTTAGAAAATTTCTATCTTGCTCGTTTCTTAATATTTGTTAATCTTTAGTTTTCGATACAATATTTTCTTTTATTTTCTAATTAATAAAACTTGTATTCGACAATTCTATATTTGTTTTTTGCTTATTCTTTTTCTTTTGTTTTTTGTTACTTTTTGTTAAAAATCTGTAATTAATCTTGATTAAATAGAAGATCTATTGCTGTTCGAAAATTACAACTACTTTGTTTATCGATTTTTTGTTTATTTTGTGTTTGTTATACAATCTTGTTGCAATTATCTTATTTAATTTAATATTTAACTATTAATCTTGTTTTAAGATTGCAAGCATCTCGACACTATATTATTTTGTGTTATTTTATATATTTTCTGTAATTTTCTTAAGAGTTACTTTATTAGTTATATATTTGTTCTAAATTATTAGATTCTTTAATATTTTGTTAGATATAATTAAGCTTAAATAAAATCTAAGATAAGAATTAAAAAATACTGTACAAACTTTTTGTATTTTTTAGCTTTTTAATTGTTTTTTAAATTAGATTTTCTTCTTTAATACTTAAGTATTCTAAATATTAATTCTGCTATAAAAGATAATAAATATTTGCTTGTTTAAATTGCAATTTAAACAATATAACTTAGACTAAATCTTGTTTTATTTTGCAAAATTTATATTATTAATTATCTTGTTATTAAAGTACAACAATTCGATTCTTCGATAGCAATTGTTTAAAATATTAATTAGTTTCTATTTTTTTTTTTAAGATTGCAACAATATATAGTATCTAATTTATTTACTAACGCAACTATATTATTTTTATCAATATTCTATTCTAATTGCAAAATATTTCTATCGAGACTTACTACTTAATTACTAATATTGTTTTTTTTTTTAGATACTTTATTGTTAGTATTATTTATTTCTTTAATAGTTGCAACAAAATTAATATTAATATTTCTAAAATTAATTAACACTTTAAAGATTCGAAGTTCTATATATTACTTTAGATATAATATTATAAAATATATTTGTTTCTCGATATATCGATTTGCGCATCTAAAACACTAATATATTTGATTAATATTTTTAAATACAAATTATTAAATAACTTGTCTAATATTCGAATTGTTTACTTTTATTTTATAGATTTTAATACAAATTAGAATTCTAAAAAATAAATACAAATACAATCTTTTTTTAAAGATATATTAAATATATTTCTTATTACTCTTAATTATTAACACTATTAAGAGAAACATTTATTGCGTAACTTTCTTTAAATACTCGAGATCTCTTATCTATTGTTAAAAAATTTTGCAAATTTAAAGTATTAGATTGATACTATTTATATATATTATTGTTTTTAATATATCGAATACGCTTTTTAAGATATTTGATAAAAAGAATTGAAAATTTAATATATTTTTAATTGTTTTTTTTATCTCGATAAATTGCAAGAATATTTTAGAACAATCTAATAATATTTGCAATACTATAATTTGTTTGTTAAATTTATATTAACTTTGAATTATTTTCTCGATTTTGTTGTTTAAAATAGTAGATACTTTTAATATCGAAATTTCGATTAATAGTTGTATTTAAAATATATTAAGATTTGTATATTTGATTCTAAATTTTTGTTACTCTTTAATTAAGTAAAGCTTGTTAATAATTAGTATATATAGTTTGAAAGAAAAAAACTTGTGTTTTAATATCTTGTTATTAAAGTATTAACTAATAGCAATTTTCGAATTGATAAATACTAGAACAAAATTAGTTTAGTTATTTTTTTTTGTTTTAATATTAATAATATAGCTAATTGTATATAAAGATATTCGATCTTATCTTGTTTTGCGTCTTTAAATTGTTGTTGTTATTATTTAATATTAACAATTTATATTTTGAAATACTATTTAACTTTTTATACTAATTATTTTTCAAAGTTAACAACAATATAATAATTAATACAGTTTTCGAAATATCAAACATAAATAGCGTTGCCTAAAATAGTAAGTTTTTCTTAAAATTAGTCTTTGCTATAATAATTAAGTTGTTAACTATTGTTTGCATTAATTTATTAATTTGTTTTTGTTTTATTTCGAAATTAAAACAATTTTGCACAATTGTTTTAATACGTTCTTAATTTATTTGTATTTTTTCGACGTTCTTGTTATTTCTAAATACGTTTATTGTTCTTGTGTCGATTTATAAAGTATTTAATATATAACAACAATAACAATTGAGTAAATTCAAGCATTTGTAAAACTATTAATTAATTGATTGCTTAAATTATAGAATTGTAAAAAGTTTCGAACATAAAGTGCAAAATCTAACTAAACTTAGAAATTGCGCAATAAGTATTAGATTTTTCGATCTTTTTGATTATTACAACTTGAAGACAATAGTAAAAATATATCAAACATAATATATATTTGATTCTAGCATTATTAAATAGAGTATAGACAAGAGTAGCAAATTAAACAACAATAATATTTACAATAATTATAATTAACATTGTATTGCGCAATAAAGTTGATTAGCAATATTTTTAAATTGTAAAAAGACAATCTTAATACATTTATCAACAAGAAAGTCGATTTTCTCTCAAATTAAATTATGTTACTCTTAGATTTGCTACAGAAAAAATCTAAAAACTTGCTAAAATATTCTTTATATCGAATTTGAACGTGTTTAGACGTACTAAAATCTAGTCCAAATTATTGCGCATAAGCTATTGTCTAGTTTTAACTCTAGCGCCGCTCTAACTTGAGCGAGTGTTTAGGGCTCACTTTAGGGTTCAAGGTTTTTTCTGCAGCCAGGTCTGAGTACTGAGGCAACCAACAGTGGGAATTCTAAGTTCAGCCTATTTCTGTCGTCCCTGCCCCGATGTTGGAAGACGTTGTGGAAGCAGCTGAGAGATGAGTTTGCATTTCGTCAGTTGCTGCCGCAAACGGTAGCATCTACCTTGAAAACTTCTTTTTCTTGCTGATTTGTACTTGTAGCGCTTCGGTTTTAGAGACAAGCTTCTGGCTCGCTGTTTTCGTTTCTCGAGCAATTCTAAAGATATCCGAAGATAATGATAACGATCTAATTGAGATGGGGCACACAGATACATCTTGGAATCGTCGCATGCTCACGGGCAACGCGCGAGCCTCCCTGCTTTTCCAGCTACACCTCGAGCCGATCGCCAGCGTGCGCGTAGTCGCTCTCCTGCCGCTTCTCCCATCTTATCCAAGTCCCCTTGCCATCGCCATCTCTCGCATCTCATATCCACGTCCATATCCCTACACCCTTCAAATCTCACAACAGCGAGGAGGGAGTATCAGTCTCACACCCTCCGTATCACCCTCCCCAAACTGCTTAATTCCTCAGCTCGCCTTCTCGCCGGCGACTAGCTCAAGCTTGACTTCGATGGAGGTAATGGATGCACATTCTCCGCGTCGGTAACCTGCACGATGCTGAAGGCTGGAAGAGGAGTAGAAGGCGGGCTTGTAGGTGTAATCTATGATGGATAGGGATGAATGTGTATGGTTGAGCATAGAATGTGTGCTATAGTAGTGTGGAAAAGGGAATAGCTACTGATGGGGTTTTGGTTTCGGAGCAAGGATGAGGTGGGAATTGGGTTCAAGGGTGAGGGAATGGGGTCGATGCTGTGTACACACTTCTTTTTTCCTTTATGCAGACCTCTCCCTTTGCCAGTGCGGAAGATTCAAGTTGAGAGTTGATAAGATTGACTCGCTGTCAACAGTATGCAGCTAATCGGAGCTTTTGCATAGCTTAGTTTGCGACGTTATGTATTCTGTATCTCGGTCTTGAATCTTGTACTTAATTCAGCAACGATGATTTTCCTTAATTGCAATATTGAAGCCTGCGAGGCGAGTCCTTGTTACCTAAATCATCATTGTGCAAATGCAAAAACTTCTCCAGAGCGTGTAATAATAGAATAGAAGGAGAAGAGATGTTAGACGAGGTCTGCAAGTGGGAGTGGCCTAGATGATTTATCTTTGTTTATTGGATCGTAAGATTGCCACTTGGCAAGTGGACAAAAGTTTGACTTGGCATGACACACTTCGCATGTCGTGAATGTGATGAAGAGTTGATCACGATTAGGAGTGGAGAGGGATGTCAACACAAATGGCTGTGACATCGCCCGTTATTTTGAGTGATTGGGAGGAGTTTGTGTGTTAGAGTGTTAGCTTATCACCCCAGGGTGGTGACCTCCCTTGAATATTAATACATACTCTTCAAGTTTCTCGCACAACGTTGAAGAATCTACCGCTCTTCTGTTCTCGGTCCAAATCTTTGACAGAGATCGTCTTGTTTCGCCGCAGGGTGCTACCCTTTACAACCGCATCTATCAGACCCAAATAGTTAAGCCGTAACGCCTCCTCCACAATTATGTCGGCAGCATCACTCAACGCACCGTGGAAAGATCCGGCAGTATACATCCCTAAAGAGGTGGACCCACCCACCCTATCCAAAGCCCAAAAGAAACGCCGCCGACTAGGTAGAGGTCGCGCCCGAGGGAAGCTTCACCAGGAAGAGGAAATGATGCATGTAGAATCTCGAAGCAATGCACCCGAAGACGAACAAAACCCTTCAGCCGTCTCGTCAGAGGCTTCAAGCGAAGCTGAGCTCGAGGTCGCGAACGACTACTATCGACAGATCGTTACCACTAGATCCACAGAGAGTCAGGCAGATCAACAGGCCTCCACTTGCAGCTCTTCCGCCCTTGAAGAAGAAATACTGGTAGACCTTCCCGAAATTGAGCTGGGTGAATGCGCATCATCTCGCATAGGTGTGCCAAGTTGCAACGAATGCTTATCAACGGTTTCGACAACGTCTCTGAACATACTTGACACCGCAACAAGAGACAATGTCGTTCAAGCAGTCGCTGCCCCGAAGTGGTCAAAGAGCCAGAAGAAACGCCTCCGGCAAGGTAAAAAACGTCGCGTCATGGCACTGGCAAAGCTTTGCCAGCAAGAGCAGCCTCAATCCTCTCCACCTGCGCTCGACACACGGGATGGCGGGAAGAGCTCGTTGGTGACCTTGCCAACGATTTCGAATTCACATGATACAGAGGCAATAGGTGGCGTTCGGCTGATCGATGGTCAAGTTGAGCGGCATCCCTGGGCTCAAGTCGGTCGAGAGTATTCAGGCCATAGCTTCCCCGCCACATCAGATTCCAATGCGCCAGAACGTGGACAATTGACACTATCCGCCAGTAGGCCACTCCCTGAGGTGAAATGCATTAGTACTCCTAATCTCGTTGATGTCGACCTGGGCAAGAGCGATACTAAGCTCTGCGCAAAGGCATCACAATCAGATGGAAGTCTTCCAAGTCTCCCAATAGAGATACAGCTGCAAATCCTCAAAGAGAGCGTCGTGACCAGCGGGACTTGCATCGAGCTCATCGCCGGTCAAACCTCCCGCCAATTTGGCGATCACAATGGCATCGCTCTCGCTATCCTCAGTACATGCCGTCTTTACTGGCAGGAGGGTTCCAAGATTTTTCGGGAGAGAAACATTTTTGCTTTTCGCACCGGTCGCGCGTGCATCAGCAGTCTGAAGCACTACTCCAGAGCCCTACCTGATCTCAAGCACTTGACACTGAGATATACGATCCTTGGCTGTAGCAACTGTACTATGCAAGCAGTTGCAGACTTCTCAAGAACAGTACGCTTGATGCCGACATTGGAGTCTCTCGATGTTGAGTTGGAGTCACGTTGGGACTGGGATTGCACTGACGCCAACAACTGCGAACACTATCTTCCCATTGAAGAAGCTTTCAAGTACTTATATGGAAAGGGAGATCATTTGAAGGCTGACCAGTGTTGCCTTCGGCGCATTACACTGTCTGGAAGGAGCTGGACAAGCGAGATGCGATTTGTTACCTTGAGCGGCGAACCGTGTAGTGACTCTGCCCCTATCCTGGCCGACCGGATTCTGCCCGCTCTGAGGGAAGTCCGATTTGGGACATCAAGCGAGTAGATACGACATCGTGCCGGACACTTACAAGATCCGAAGAGTGTCTTGGCGGAGATGTCGTCCGGGTTGCCTCGGATGGAAGCTGTTCTCGTTACTGGCTACCAGCTTCCGCCCATATGATTCACGGCGAAGGAGCGATCGGCGTGGTCGACAGATGGGACGTGTAGAGTAGCAAACTTAAGCATGCTGACGAATCGTCAGCAGGTATTCAATCTAATTATGCAACCACTCAATAGAGCCGAAGACCCGTCAAATTGCAGAAGATCCTGCTCGCGAAAAGCCTGCGTGCAGATTGAACGAGCATAAGCTCTCGATCAGGCCAATTCAAACCTGAATAGCTCCTAAGATGCTCTTTTTGTATCTCCGTTTCGTAATAGGTTCAGACGCTTGGTCAGCCGACAAAGCACCAGTTCCACACATCATCATATATGCGATCTCTCCTTCCTATCTCCTTCAGCCGTATCCACCCTTCCTATTTCGCATTGACATCATTGTTCTCCCCCTTCCCGCTCCCCACGCCCGTCAAACCCTGACTCCCCCCTCCACTACCAGTCCCGTCCTTCATCTCTTCAATCCCCGCAGGTAGAGGGGTGCCTTTGCCGGAGCGGTCGACTTCGGAGGTGCTACCTGACTAGACACGAAGACATGAATTAGCGAGAGGCTATCAGGAGAGAGAGGCAAAGTTGGGGGTGGCATGGCAGAGAAGCTTTGAGCATACGTCGGCGCCAGCGATCTTGTTCTCGCCGGACTCGATGGGGTTGTCGGATTGGACGGTGGGACCGTCGCTGTATTCTCCTCCACGGGGCATGGTGGTGGGTTGGTTTCTGGTACTGGCAGATTCTGACTGTAGGCTGTGGGGACAAATTGAGCGCCTTGGGTCGTGTTTTAGTGACTTGTGGGACTGGTTCAGACAAGGTTGGCATTGGCGAGAGATGACGTCAAGCTGTAGGGCTGACATATCTCGTTCAGGGGTTCAGGGTTGCCTTACTCAACTCTACCTTGATTTCCCGACGCACGCCTAAGGTATTTGGTCACAGCCATGCATACTTCAGCTTCGTTGTCATCATCCTATGAAATACTAGGTGATTCGGTTTGTGACGGTTGACGTATCACAGCCAAGCGATTGCGCGTACAAAGGCAGTCGAATCGCCTGACTTCCAGAAATAGCTAGCGTGGTTTCAGTGGTCGTCTACCACAGCCGACTTGCTCTCTCTGTCCTTCTTCTTCTCCATCAACTACCTAACTTCTTCCAAACCTCTATCATCAGATTACGCTGAAGATAGAACACACATAATGCATTTCTCTACTTTCCTTTCAACGACAGCGTTGGTGTTGACCGCCAACGCCTTCCTTATCCCTCAGGAGATCGCCGATGACGTCCAAGCGGCAAAAGCCAAAGCCTCCGAGTTTGTCCCTCAGATTGTGGACCACGACTCGCAGAGCCTTAAACTGGACTGCGCTTCTTGCCCCTTCGCTCTCAAGACTGAGCGGAATGGCATCCACGAATGGACAAACGATGTCGAGAGCGATCTCATCATGCACTTTGCCGCCAAGGATAACCACCTGACACTGAATGGCCAACCTTTCTATCCTGTTACCATGCAGGATATGCCAGGCTTACTTTTTGCCCCTCAAGTGAAGAAAGCGTCCTCTCCAGACACCGCGTTCGAGGGTTACGAGAAGGACTTGAAACTCAGCTATACGCTCGAATTCCAGGATGAGAAGACCGAGGACGGAAACACCGTCGTCGGCATCCTCATGACCATCCTAGGCCTCGACGGACAGATGATCAAGATTGACAATCTCAAGATCGAAGCGATCAAGCACGCTGATGGCTCTGTAAGCCTTCCGTTCCTCGCAAATCTCAAAACATCCACTAACCACCTCCACCATCAGCTCTCCCTCGCCAAACTCTCAACCGTGGCCCCCTCCCCCTCGGACCCCGACGCCAAGTGCACCAACATGGTCTGCCGTGTGATGACCAAGCTGTCCGCCGCCGTCTCCACCGCCCGCGCCAAAGCCGCCGCCGCAGCCCATTCTACCAAGCACGCCGCCAAAAAGATGAAGGGCTTCTGCATGCGCTGCTTCCATCGTCTGGCAGGCCACCCCCACCATCCCCCACCAACTCTCGCCGAGTACGACAACGGAGGCGAAGACGGCAGTGTCATCAATCTGCCCACGCACAATCATGTCGTCCCCGGGCATTTCCGCCAACCTCATCACGCCGGACACCGTCACCATCATGGAGGGTTCCTCCGCAAGACGATGCACCTCGCCCGCCACCTCTTCACGTTTGTCCTTCTGCCAGTCCTTGTCGGTGTCGCGGTCGGCATGACCGCCAGCGCGATTGGCATGCTTGTCGGCCAGGCGGTTGTCTTCCTTTGGATGAGATACCGTCGTTCGGGTCGCCAGGGCGCGTACGAAGCGGTGCAGAGCGAAGACAAGGAGGACGGACTGCCGTCTTATGTGGATGAGGGTCTCCCAGCTTATACCGAGGAGACGGCTGTGGCTGTGGCTGACGAGAAGGAGGAAGATAAGGCCTAAGCACCATGCAGAACGAACAACAAGATAAGAGTAGTACGGTGCCAGCTACTCGAGACATGAATGGACGGTTTTGGAAGCGGACACGACGTGGCAGGCGGTCATGGAATGAAGCAGGGGGCCCTAGATTTCTTAAGTGTACATGTATTCTATGGCGTCCTCATCAAGCGATCAATTCTAACACATTCTTTTCCTTTCCCGTTGTCATACTATCAACTTGCTGTGACAGCTCTCCAAGCTCCTTTTCTTCCCCATGTTCCTTACTATCCCTAGCGCTCATCTAAAACCGAAAGGCAACGCCACCCGCTTCGCTCTCCACCATTGGTCTACCTAAAACCCTTTACACATCTCACACCCGCATCCATATCCAGAACCTCGCTCCCTTTCGCGAGACAGCCAAGCCGGATTCGCGCATGCGTGCGCATTTCCTCGGTGTGAAGTCTTTTCCCAGAGGAAAGGGGGGAGCTAGATCGGGGGTTTGGGGAGGAGGGGTTGGTGCGCCCGCGGGGGGGGGGGGGGGGGGGGGGGGGGGTGGGGGGGGGGGGGGGGGGGGGGGGGGGGGGGGGGGGGGAGGTGTTGGTGTGGTTGGTATGTGATTTTTGGGTTGTGGTGGTACGACGTGTCTTGTTGTGTAAAGGACGTGGCCAACATAGCTACGGGAGGAAGGGGGCTGAGGGATGGATTGGGATGGGTTGTTGGTATGTGGTGGTGGAGGGGCGGGGGTGTTGGTGATGTCATGTGGCAGGGTCGTGATTATTGTGGAATCGGGCTCGGATTTTCTTGGGGGCGTGCTTCACCGGATGGTTTTGTGGGAAGGGAAGGATGGGGGGGGGGGGCGCTTTAATATGGTAGGGTAGCTCAAGGGGAGATTGGGATGTCTAGGCAGGGGGTGTGATGGCTGGCGTATGAAGGATTGGAGGAGGGAGTTACGAATGTGGGGAGGAAAGGGAGGCTTGTGAAGGGTGGGAGCAGGTAGTAGCTGTATGATGTAGATTTTGCTAGTTGGATGGATGTGATGGACTTTGTTAGGCTCTTTGCCTCTAAGCCTTAGAGTGTAAACGCCGTTCCAATGTCCTGCAGTGAACGGCTTTGCAGCGGTTCCAGGACACTTCTTTACATCCAATATCCATGTCGAAAATTGATTAAAATGCCTCCAGCGCCAGTAGCCTCTCCCAATACCGATCTGATCATAAATGAGGGTATCTCCAGAGCGCAAAGACCGTTGGTACGCCATATCCATGTCGTGAGACCCGTGATTATAGTCCCGATATACGCCGTGTTCCCTTTATATGTACACGTCTAGCGTCTTGAAGAGAATCAGTGTCTGAGAGAGGGTAGGCGAGGTCTCCGGATGTGTTTCGATATCCCGTGGAGATGAAGCGATGTGGATGAAGTCGATGGAGTAGAGGAGATAGATGAGGAAGAGGAGGATGTCCTTGATGGAGAAGCAGATATTGGTGACGCAGGCGTCTCTTCTATGGCTTGCTCATCCTCGAGCAATAGTGATGTTGTCGCCTGTGCATATGGTCGCAACTTGCAATTCGAGCGGCGGTGCTGCAGGCGGAGGGTTGCGCAGTCGCGACAACGACCTCCAGGGTCGCTGGTCCGCCCTCTGCAGCCGCAGGAGTGGTTGACGCACAAGTAGAACATTTCAATTAGCGGCTTTGGTGGTGGCGGTGACTGCTGTAGGGCTTCGTGGAGGGTTGGGAGGAATTGGATTGTGCCGGCACAAGATAAGTGGGAATGGTAGCGGAGAAAGAATTCTTGACGGACTGGGCGATTGAGGTGCGGCGAGTAGGTTTGAAGGCTGGGAAGGAGGTGTACGAGGTTTCCATCGTATGTACAAAACAGCCAAAATAGGAAGGTTCAAAAAGAAACACAGAAGTAGGAAATGTTTTTGGAGAGGCAGTATGAGGATATGGAAAGTGAGGCATACATTGGGACTTATATACTCAGGGCCCTGATACTGTGTAGACTCAGGTCGGCCTGTTCGTCCACATGGAAGACCCAGGAAGGAACATGCCATTGAGTGACCATGCAACAGGCCGCGAGGGTTTGAGGAGGGCACAGCCGAATCACGAATCGGGTTCGAAACGTTGGCATTGATCCGCATGTTTTATGCTTGGGTTCGGTGCGACTTGCGCACCCAAAGCCCACAAGAGGCACGGTGCACAAGAATCAGTGGCTGTAGTATGTAGTATGCAGACCAACATGATGCTAGTAGAGGTGTGCATGTCGTCACGGGATGGGGCGATGCTGTTTGTGGATTCGTGGCAATATGTTTCGAGTTTGGGTTGTGAGGCCTTACCGTTGGAAGGGTGTCGGACAATGTTTTGCTTTTGTGACGCCATCAGACAGCCCGTCGTATAGCACAGCCAATCCAGTCCGAGGCGCACAACAGAATTCGTCACGAATAGATGAGATGTTTTATCAGCTCGATCCCGTATGCTATTTATTCGTTGCCGAGATTCATCCTGATACGCATGTTCCAAAGAACGCGCGTACGCTTCATCATGGAACCATATCGCCCCTTGTCCCCAGCTTCGTAAAGAACAGTAATTCATCGGAGCGCCCGCTCGCGGAGCATCATGCGACCGCGAGAGTGCTTGTATAGAGTGTGAAGCGGAGGGAGAACGATCAAGTGATCCATATCAAACCTTCAGTGGGAGTATCATCTTTGCAAGAGAGCTCCATGCGCACCCTCTCTATATGACTTCAGTCATCCATAGCATCGTGTTGAAGGACGGCGCCAGTAAGTCCGATCTATCTAGGAGCCTTAGGCCCCTTTCGCTCCGGAATAGCAGGACTTATGTAAAATCGCGATTAGTGTTCCGTTGAAGCTAAAGAGAAGTACCAATCCTATAGTAGGCTTGCGATGACCCACCATCCACCGACTATGCCGACAATGGTAGCAAGCAATACGATTCTTCCTTCCCAGGTAAGACTGAGAAAGGCGCCCGCTCCGACAACCAATTCCTTTCGTCTGGCCATTGCTCGCTTTTGCCTCCATAGAGGATCAATGCTAAACGGTGGGTTGAGCCTCACGTCGTCCGCATCGACTTCAGAATCTGGGAGGGGAATAGCCCGGAGCGGGATTGAGAGAGACAGTGCAACAGGACGATGATCCGATGTGGACATAAGCGGAAGGGCTGTATACCTATGGGTCTGGATCTGGAGCCTACGGTCTTGAGCTTTCAGGCGGGACGGAAGCCCCAGGTACAAGATGCGGTCACACCAGCTTGGCCAGCGATGACGGGCCCATTGCCACTGATTATCCCCATTGACCTTTGCAACAGCCCGCGCCTTGTCCGAGTACTTGTATGTTGGTGGGAAGTCAATAGGCACTTCGCAAAGTCCATGACAGGTCCTCTGTGCCTTCATCTCGCTCGATAACTGATCCTCTTTCAATAGGTTCGAGTAATGCCGTGAGTCCGTAGTATCTTGAGTTGGCTTGGGGAACACCCGATAATCAATAGGTGACGGTTTGGTCTTTGACGTGCGATAGTTAAGATCGCCAGCGAGAACTAGGTGAGAAGTTGGTGCATAGATACCAGTCGTCGGAGCAGTGGAGTTGTCCGGTGATCCAGGTAGTAGTGGAGCGCTGTCTTCGTCGACCTCTTCTCGGCCGTGCTTTCTAGTTGATGTACGATCGGCAGTCCCTCTTAATGGCGTGAAGACCAAGCCCCGTACGAGGTTTTTCCAGTCCTCGTTCCTCCTTTCGACTGCGTCCTCCATTGGTGCTAGATGCGCAGCAACAAAACACAGCCTTGTCTCCTGCTCTTGCGCGACATGACCGAATGTCAGACCCACCGCTCCCTTGTTGCCCATCCCATGCAAACCTACGCCCACTCCCGCTGTTTCTATCCAGTCGATGTTCTGTGTCTGATCCTGGAGCACGAAAGCCATAATCGCTGTCATCCCTAGATTTCTAGTGATGATATTGATGTAGCTGGCACCGTCAAACGAACGTGCTGCGGTATTGACGGTAGCTCTGATTCTCTCGAAGTAGGGCTCGAGATAAGACCCTCCGAGGAATGAGTATGCGATAGGAGCGATTTCCTGAAGGGAGACGATGAGGATGTTGGGGGCTTTGGGTCCTCCCAGGCCATTGAAAAAGTGTTGGGCGAACACATCTGGACTGACAAGCTCCCGCGCGCAATTGAACGTGATTACATATACTTCTAGGCTTCCCATAGCCACTGAAGCTTGTAAGAGCTGCCGTCACAATCTCATTATATGGTTGAGCATGAAGTGAGGGAGTCAAGGAGAAACCACCGGGACGATTCCACTCGGATACGGAGTCACGTGATAGATCCCTTCTTAAGGTAAGGTACGTAAAGGGGTGAATCACCAGGAAGTCTATTGCTTTAATGCGTTTCGGCACTACCCTGGACTGGAGAATTATAGGTGTATCTAGTCTTCTGTCAGATCACCGTACTCCCACATGCCACGCCTCTCTGCTTTCGCTTCGGCCTCCTTCGACCTCATACCCTCCAGCACCTTTGCTCGCCCTACCTCCCAAGTTCTCAATTTTCGTGCCACCATAGCACATCCTTCAGCCACAATCTCCTTGTTGAGGCTCTCGTCTTCTCCGGCATCACTGTCAGGGTCGAAGAGAGTGATCCACAGTGATCCATCTTTATCTGTAGAATCCACTGAAGCGACAAGCTGCTTATCCGACATTGTTCGGCTGATGAATTCAACGGCATCCTCCAGATACTCCGAGCTCGATGGAAATTGCAGGAAGGATAATGCCGCATCGACAGCTTGGGGCTTCAGGGTCTGGGTCGAAAATTGGGACTGGTTTAGAGGGCGGAGGGATGACCAAGGCAGGGTTTCGCTGTTCCCATAGTCGATGAACAGGACGTCCGCACGTTTCGCATCGCGGTCATTGCGCCGTATACGTCCGCGGTACCATTCGCCGTCTGCGGAAAATCTTGCTGCTACAATTTCGCCTGCTTTCGGTGGTCCAGGTAAGGCGGCAGAGTTGGATGATGTTGCATGGAACTTCTTGAAGGAAGACATGAGTGTGGTGAGATTGGCCGTGCCGGGGCCTATCATCTGAAGTTTCAAGCGCCCTGTAGGCTCGACATGGCTGATGAGGACATCGCGGTAGTCTTTCTTTTGAGCAATGTTGCCGTTCGTTGCGGTACCATTCGTAGCAGGCTCTTCGGCAGCGGCGTCCGACCCTTCTTCCGCACTCGGATCGTAATCCTTCCATATGCCCTTACGCTCGTCTTTAGCTTTTTTCTCGGCCGCGAAGAGTTCGTTGGCATTGCTCGTCTGTTCAGCCGAATAGACATGCACGCTAGCATATCCCTCTTCGAGTAGTAGCTTAGCGAAGTTCTCACGATTGACGTAGAGTGTGCCGATGAAGCCACCAACTTTATCAGTATTCTCGACATCGATTTCGACGTCCCGCTGCATACATCGCCGATTGGCGAAGTCGTGAGCCTCTTGGCCAAAGGGTTCGGATTTCTCATTCGGATTCCGAGCTGAGCGTGGGGCGCGAATGCCGGATAACACAAAAGTCAACTTAGCGTTCTCCCTTGGAATGAGGATTGTGAAACGTGAGCCGGATTTGACGTAGTCTACTACTGCGGGGACCTTCTTCTGTCGTTGTAGGACAGATGCTTGTATCTTTGCCTTCTGTAGGTTTTCAGAGTAGTCCTGGTAGGTTTTTGCAGCGGGCGGCTCGAGCGACCACATCCCCTTTTGGTCTTTTTGGGCAGTTTCTTCTGTAGCTAAAAGCTCATCATAATATGGGCTGCGATCCTCTACGAAGCAATCAATCTAAAAGCCATATGCCATGTTTAAGAAGGGGACGTACCGTCATCTCTTCGATGCCTTATCACGGAGGCATAGCCCGCTTCGACAAGTATCATGGCGACATTTTTATTGTTGATGGTGACAGTGACGACCTCTCGCTCCTCATAGCCCTCTGATGCCGCCTTCTTGCCATCAACCGTCAGTTTGACATGCTTGCCGATCAGCTTCTTCCTCAGGAATTCCTTGGCGTCAGCTTGGAAGGCCGATTGCTTTGGATCGGTAGGTTTCGGTTGCCTGATACTGCTGAGACTAGCACGCTTTTCTTCACCTGATTTGGATCGAAAGTATATAGTATCAGCGGTCTGGATGCGGGTGATGGTGGCATCCTGATCGGCTGATGCTGACGGCTTTGTGCTTGTGAGGCCTTGGAAAACACCCTGTTTTCTGTCCTTCGCTTGCTTCTCGCACTGCCGCAGGGATGTCATTCGACTACCAAGCATGGTTGAGTGGAAGTCTGTGCAACGTGCTAGTCCAGCTTTGAGCAGGAATTCAGCAATACTGCCCATTGGATGCTTCACTTCGGCCACTAATGTGCCCTGAGGGCTGACACCAAGCACATTGACGACCACATTTCGCTGCAATAGCCGCGTATCCACGAATTGATGGGACTCTGCACCGAAAGGCTCGGCAAGTTGCTCTTTACCATCTGTAGGATTGGTCCTCTTCGTGCTTGGTGCACGTATGCCAGCAATTAAGACCAAGGTTTGCACATGCTTTGTCTGCGAGAGAAATAGGCGCAAGATCATGCGGTCTCCTGTAAGTACCCGCTCAACAATGGCGTCTAAAGGTTTGTCATGCCATTCCTCTACAAAGCTTTTGGCGCCGGGTATCTCGTATATGTTTTCTATCTTGCCATTCTCGGATCCCCAGACACCTTTCGAGTCATGTTTGGCTTTCGCTTCTTGCAGTTCGAGCTTTTCCAATAGAATCCTCGATTCTTCTGACTCATCTTTGCGCCCAGCATCGTCTCTGAGTTTAACCCAGCCATTGGCGACCGCTGCTTCGGGTATTGACTCCCCACCCTGCAATATGACGGTACCGTACTCGCGTTTTGCGCCCGTTGGGATCGTGTACAAGACCTTGAATTGGACCACTTTCCCAACGGTCATACGCCTGACGAAGTCCCTTGATTGAAACGCGAATGGCTACAACTGTAGGTATCAGCCTTCGCCCGCAAAGAGAAGGGTATGGCATCGGGTCTGAACAATCTCAAGATGCGCTCCATATCATTATGGTATTTTCAAAGCAGAGCAGTGATCCCTTGTCGACCATCGGGATCTCAAAGGGTGACTGGACGCATTCCTGAACCACTCACCTCATCGCCCTCCCGCCGCAGGCGAGGTGCGCTCACAAAAGCAAGACTCAAAGTCCGTTCCTGACTAGGATTGTTCAGGCTCGCAAGAACCAGCGTGTCTCCTGATAGTACCTGTTTGACCTTTGCTTGAGAGATTGGCATAGCGTGTCTTCAGGATATCGCTTTGACTGTGATTCGGCACAATTGGTGCGGCAGATATGCTCAAGACGATGTATACAGAAACGCTGGAGGTAGGATATGTAGGGCGGATTCCTGGATTGCTCAAATGGTTCTGTATAGGCGCTGCTGTATCGAAAGAAATGGCTTTGGCAGGACGGGAACAATCGCCGGATGTTAATTGCGTCGTTGAGCGTCCAAATAAATTATGAAGATCACCTTGTGGGGGAGCAGGAGATCGTCTTGGCGCTCACGTGGTTGGTCTTTTGGACCCTGTGCTGTGGGCTTGTCTAAGTAATCTCTGCTCTTTTCACCTCTCTCTCAAGCCATCCTGCTATGCCATCACCGTCTTTCCGTTCCTATAGCCAATGCTTAGACAGCTGCCATCAGCTTAAGCTGTCTCTTTTTCTTACTCGTGCTACCCAGACAGGGAAGAATGGATGTCAAATACTCCCTGGGCTGGCAACTCTTAAATGAACAGAATGGCTATGCAGGAATTGGAATGGTATAGTCACGTCAATGACCAGAGGATGTGCTATCTCTGCAATACTATTATTCAAGATTTGCCCTGGAGAGGCATAATCCTTGTGCTCTCGTGGTGACCTGCCTATCATGGCAACGAAGGTACAAGCTCCTTATCAAGCTGCGGGGTAGAAGATCTCTGCTCTCTTTGGTGTGTCTTTCGAGCCGTTGCTCCCTATTTTAGGTCTTGCTCTCCTCGCAGACTTCATTTATGCATCCCTTCACAGAGCCAGAAGGCTGTCGAGCTCCCCCCCTGTGCGACAGAGCGGTAAACGCCACCCAGGCCCCAAGATGAACCCATCCAAAACGGAGAATCACGAAGAGGATGCCACTGTCCAGCCCTCCAAAGCCCGCGCGCTCATCGGCCGTCCTCCTAACCATTGGCTTTGGTCATCCTCGCCGCCAACTTTCGACCTCACACGTCCATCGCCTCCGGACTACCCAATTCCTTCGCCCGCCTCTTCTTTCAAACTCTCCACAACCACGACACCCATCCTCATCGACCCCTTCAAAGCTGCTATCGTGATTATTGACATGCAGAACTTCTTCCTCTCACCCTCCCTTGGCCGATCTCCCACCGGCGCTGGAAATCTCGCAGCTAAAGCTCTTCTCAACGACGCTATCCCTGCAGCCCGGAGAGCAGGCATACGCATCTTATGGCTGAATTGGGGCCTTACAGACGATGAGATCGCCGCAATGCCGCCCAGCACATGCCGCGCTTTCGGTTTTGAGGCAGCGCTGGAAAAAGAAGCAAAGGAAAAGGCTTTACCGGCTTTGGACCCGCATGGCGTAAACCAGGCAGCGGCGGAGCATTATATGGCCAACAAGGGAGGGGAGTCAAAGCCGGAGGACATGACCGAAAATGGGAAGCCAAAAAGGATATTCAAAGGATTGGGAAGCAAGATTGGGACTGTGAAGTTGGAGGACGGGACGGTGGTCGAGGCGGGGAGACTGCTCATGAGGGACACATGGAACGCGGCATTGACGCCGGAGCTGGACAATGCGTATACAGAGGGATTGAAATTGGATATGAGGCCAGACGTGTGGATACACAAGAACAGGATGTCGGGTCTTTGGGGGACAACGACGCCTTTGCAACAGTTTCTAGAAGAGGAGGGAATCAGGACTCTCTTCTTCTCGGGTGTGAATACAGACCAGTGCGTAGGAGGCACACTGCAAGATGCTTTTACGAAAGGCTGGGATTGTGTGATGCTGACCGATGCATGCGGGACAACGAGCCCTGGCTTTTCTAAGGAATCTATTGAGTTCAATTGTGCCAGAACTTGGGGTTTTGTGAGTAGCTGTGGAGAGTTGAAGGACGCGATTGGGAATATGACAGCGACACCGTAGGCTACCTGCGTAACATCGTCAATTCGATTTTTCACTGTATCAGAAGACTTCGAGATCAAGCTGGAGAAGTAGACGAGAAACGCAATCTATATAGTGTGTAAGATTGTGCATGATGGCGGTCCTATTTTTGTGTCTGTACGTGACGGATGTTTATAGATCCATTCGTTTTCACTCTGCCGCTTCGTCATCCCGATCGAGCGCTGCCTCGGAGTATCCGTCTTCAAAAGCATTTCAGATTTGAAATGGTTCGCGTCGGTAGGATTGCCCTTCCTTGTTGACAGGCGCCGAACAAGCCTGGCTCTCCTACTCCGCTTACCTACCATTGGATCTGCTTTCTGCTGTTGATAAGGCCTGATGGATTCCGCACGAGCTAATCATATTGGCGCTGCATTGTACCTGATATATCAAGGGTAGGATAACGGCTTGGAGAACCTTGTCTGGCTCTGGGTTGGTGCACATTGTGCACTCGCTGGGGCTGGGTCCGCGAAGGTACATGCCGCTGCATAGTTATTTGCATCTGCGAGAACTTTTCGATCGTGTAGGTATCTTGGTATGAATCGCGGATTGCTTTAAGGCTTTCTAGCACCGGGATTCTGTGCTGCCTTGGTTCGTAGACCTCCCGACCTTCTTAGCGGCCTTTTTGAGGGCTCATCGGAGTAGGCAGCTGATATACCTCCCCTGGGCTGTCGTTGTTAGGACGATGCTAACGTGCTTGAATGCGTCATTTCTGTTGGCATTCAACACCGCCCGTTCGGAAAGCGTCGGGCCAAATGAATTGATATAGTCATCGAACTGTTGCGAGGCTTGGGCGATTACGGTGAGTTGACTTGTGGCCAGCGTCGCGTATACTGGCCCCTCTCTTTTCTTTGTGCCTCTCTTCAAGTGCTTGTTGCTGTATTTTTGGGTCTCGTGTACAGCGAGGAAAACTGCGGTGATTCTTATTTGACGACCATATCAATTAAATTCGGTTGGTTTGCCTTGCGCATACCTTCGAATAGCTAGGCAAAATCCGGTGTGCGAGTGGTTGACCAGATATCAAAGGACTTCGTTCGATGCCATCTCTTATTCTTTCCGCTAGAAGAACGTCTGCTTTACCGAGTAGTAGTACACAGCCCCAGGACTGTGCCAGATGAAGTTTCCCGTCTGGTTCCCTTTCTACGGACTCTGCTGTGATACCCAGGTCTCTTGGATCGCTTGGATTCATAGGGTCATACAAACCGGATTTCTGGCCAGACATTCATGTGCCTCTCCTTTAAGAGCTCTTGTATCTCAAAGGAAAAGTAGGCGTTCGTTATCTGAGGCGGTTCAACAAGTGCACTACTTTATGAATCCCTTTGCCGCGTAGATCTTGAGCCTTACCTATCAGTTAAGGACGGCAACTACGCTGACTCAGAGCTCCTATGCCAATCTCAATTCTCTCATAGGTGCTTGTTGCTGAGGGGCCCGACTTTTGGTTGGTATTGCTTCCTTCTTAGCAATGGGGTAGCGCAGGGTGAAGGCGGTGAAGCGTTGCTGTCTTATTAATCTACTTAGATTTAGGACTGTGTTTAAGGTATGATAGGACGTGTATATGTCTGCTGGACCGTCCACAAGCAGTGTGGTGACTATGTACAGAATGTGATCCAGCCCATCAAGATCGATCAACGTTCAATTCGGATTTCCTCTGAGTTGTTTCTCCTTCTAAGGCTTCTCTGACTTGGGAAGACAAGCCTGCCAGCTCGTGACTAGTTTCTTTGGCCGTCATACCAAAGCGCTCGCACATGGCCATTGCCCAATTAACGAGCCTAGCCTCTTGTTGGTTGCCAACCACTCCTGCTTTGACCATCGGGCGCATGATTATGCGCAAAGTCTGCAATGAAGGGCGCACGACCAGTTCTCGATCGTCCAATTGAGAATGTGCAGCTGGGGCGTATTCCTTATTCTCCCCGGCAGGAAGACACCAGAGCTCCCACATCTTGTGACCCTCTAGACTCCCGTGGGCCTCGACCACGCCCTCGAGAAGGATATTGAAAGCTTCTGTCGGAATGTGCCGGAGAGCATTTGCACGGCCGACATCGCCGAACGTGCAAAGAGGGATTTGAGCCAAGCTGTCAGGGACTGAGTGTAGGATGCGGCCTGTCTGGGTCAACAGGCGAACGTCAGAGTAATCCCTGAGCGAGGAGGGGTCGCGAAATTGGTTGTATGCTCCATGTAGAATACCCCTAAGAAGATTGCAAGCTCGATCAAGCGAGTGGGAATGAACATATAGCTCTCTGTTCGTGACCTTTTCAGAGATAGTTTTGTCTAGTCGTAGGATAGCCCTGGCCACCGACATTATATCCTGTGCTGTTAATCCCATATCAGTGTCACTTTCAAAATGCCTGAAGATTTCTTCAGCTGCCTCCCATTTGCCTAGCGTTATCTGACATTGCAAAAGAGTCCTCAGAATCTCTGGACTTAACGGTGCTTTCAGCTTCGCACTCACTTTGGCGAAGAGCTCGCCGTTTGCTGTGGCTTCAGCGAAGCGAAGAAGAGCTGGCTGCAAAGCTTCTTCTGCATATAACGATTGAGGTATCAGTGGACAGTCGACTTCGTCACTGTAGAGGAGCCATTCGCCAAGCTCATACTGGCCTGTTTCAGTGATGAGTTTTAGTAGAGAAGCCAAAATATAGACTGGTATTTGTGAATATACGCCTGGAATCAGATTCTTAATGCTTTCACTAGCGAGCGCGTTCCCGTGACCGTCCTCTCGTTCTCCTCGTCTAAGTGTCTCAGCAAACTCGTAAAGGCACCTCCTGCGAAGGGCGTCCACGAGACTTTGCACCTTGACGAAGGATTGCAATGCACCCTGCAGATTATGCTGTACAGCAAAATGGTATAGAGTCGTATGTAGGAGACCAATGCATGCAGCTGAGAATTCGGCACTGTATGGCTGAAATGCAGAATCCGCCGTTTTGGGCTTTGTTCGATGAGAAGGCGCCATTTCAAGAATGCGTTGCAGTGCCCCTGGTGTGCTCTGTGGGTCGGTCATGCCGGACTCGACTATACTCAGAACGCTTCTGTCCAACATGGTTTCTTCCAGACCCAACGAGCTTCGACCCAAAATGGACCGACAAGCGCCAAGAGAACGCACGATCATTGTTGGACTATAGCCTACGGATAATGGGCTAATAGTGTTGCTAAGAGCATCCATGAGCGCAAGTATGACTTCCTGGCTGACAGTGCGATGACCCATTTCGACATAGGGAGGCGACCCACTCTGGCCTGCAATGCCAATTCCACTCGCGATCTGATTCATGCGCGAACGTGCTATTTCGAGCTCGACCCTGGCACTCCAATTGAGTTTTGGCTCCGATAGATTACGGAGAGAACTCCAGTCAATCGCACTCCACTTCAAATCGCCTTTCCTCTTCGCCATCTCCCCCACAATCCATGCTGCTTCTGTAATGAAACCTCCTTCCACACAACACCAGAGCACAAGATCGAGCCACATTTCCGTCCCCAGCATGTTCACGCGTGGCTGAAGGGTAGGGCCTGTTATCTCGTGCCCTTTGTACCAGTCTTTGGCTCCAACGGATTGGGCCTCTCTGCGTACTTCTTCGTCGTGCGCCTTCCAAGCGCTGTCCGAGAGAATTGTCATGATTCGGTACGCAAGAAGGTATAGCGTTGGTGGTTTTCGTATCACTGAAGGGTCCTTGGCATGACTGAAATTGTAGATCGCACCTGGTAACATATCTGAATGGTGGAGATGAGCAAGTATCTCTAGAACATGAGACATGATTGTCTTGCTTGTCTGGTCATCTTTTGGCAGATCTGTTGCTTGTAATATCATGGACGCAACGCTTGCCCAGATCTGACCGAGGCCCCCCAGATTACCATGCAGGAAGGATGGCGATGATTGTTTCGTGGTCTGGTCAAGGCTCTTTACATCCTGATATGATTCATTCTGATCTTCCAATCTGATTGGGCCTCGGCAGATGTCTTCCAGCGATTGCAACCCAACCTTCTCATGCTCCCATGGCGATGGGTGTGATTGTTTTGTGCAGCCATCATCGTCAGGCCTCTGCAGCAGTCTCTTCACTAACCATATAACACCATCCCATTTGCCCTCATGTGTACCAAGGTAGCTCAAAAGGTCCAACTTCAGCGGGGTAGTCTTTCGCGATTCTGAAAGAAGGGAGGGTAAGGTGTGTATGGGTTGCGTAGGTGGAGACTTGTGATTTGCCTCTGGCGTGTATGTCGATATGGTACGTAATTCATCAGGTAGATAAGGATCTAGAAGCGCTAGCCACGCTTCTGGATTATCATGGTTGAAAGTGATACCCGGACGGACCGCTCCAAGAAGAGCGTCCTGTGACTCTGGTGTACTGTTGATAGTTTCATTGTGGCCTTGATCTAGGGCTAGCTCTGGAGTAACCAAAGAAGTGTTATGGTCCTTCTGAGGGACATTCCAATGAACGTATGGATTGGAAGGATTGAGGACATTTGTAGAACGGGAGGCAAATGTTGCATTTGAGCCATGGCTGAGGCAAAAGGCATTCTTCAGTAGTCGCGAAGCACTCTTATGCATGCTACTCCGCAGTTGTCGTCTGATCCAAGAAAGCGAGCTCTGCACAAAGTATCTGAAATAATGAGATCATGATATCTAAGGCAAATTATTAGTTCACCTTCCAGGTATGAGAGGTAGTGATGCCTACGGAGAGAGTTCGAATGATAAACCATTGTCCTCAAGAAGGCAATTTGCGAGCGCCTTACGGAACATTCTTGTGCATTGGACACAATTCGATGATAAGTTCATAGACGTCTTACCTGTGCACACCTGGGCTCACGGTTCGGGTACACATCGAAGGTACTTTACCGCTATTAGTAATTTATCCTACTCTATCGGGCTAGCGCCTTGTGCCTGAAGTTGACGCGTTTCCCGAACATCCATCAACATCTCGATTTTTTGATGATCTATTGTGGTGAAGCTTCTGATTGATTCGAAAGACAATCAGGGCTTTTCGGTCTGCCTGAGCACTGTGCTCGGGTCTAGTCGTCGACTGCTATTAAAAGAAGCCAGCTCCTGACCCGGGACCTTCTTGTATCCATACTACAAAAAACCAACGCGAGTGGAGAGCAAACAAATGGACATGTCGTACCGTCTGGGTAAGTACCCAGTCTCTTAGCAACTCCGTACTACGACACAGTGCATCCCCAATGTATCTTCTCATTTTTCTTTTGCAGTGTTGCATACTCCGTGCGACTGTTCCAACAATCCACCCACTTATCCGGACCGTGAACAGAGATTTCGGCGAATAGTCGCGCAACCTGTTGCAATAAGGAATGCAAGGATAAAGGTGACAAGTGCGTCAAAGGTACTCTACGTCACGGGACCATGGTCACCATCTTCGAGCACCAAACCTGGAAATGGAGACATTGGTAGTCCCCTGCCCTCACTACTCCTGAAGATGTCTCTAACAGATCACAAGGGGTTGTGTGACGCCAGTGCAGATCGCCAATATGAAGGGAAAAATAGAGGACAATCTTGAGTACCTGGATGGGTACGAAGAACTTCCAGAAGACTTGCAGGAGCAAGTTCGTCGGGCTATGGAACAAGGCCATGTTGGCGATGAAGACTGGAATGGGGTATTTTCCGCCCACTGTTCCACTGCTGCTGCTTTTTTAAGATCGCATAGGACGTGGAAATGAACCGACCAGGAATGAAGGGATTCCGCTCTCCAGCCACAAAGAAGGTAGCCAAAGAGCACGAAGTAAGTTCCTCTATATTAAGAATCGTTTAGTAGAGAATCATTCCTGCCACACCAGCCGCCTTCTATGTTCGCTGCCGCGTATGTGCAAGCAGGGTATTGACTCTCTGTAGGCAGAGAATGGCGAGAGCAGCGCGAGTCCCAGCAAGCCTGCGGCCAAGAAGAGGGGCCGAATTAAGAAAGCTGAAGACGAAAATGCCGGCGATACTCAAGAGCCTCCGGCGAAGAAGCCTAAGGCAGCTGCGAAGAAGCGCAAACAGATGAAAGAAGAGGGCAATGGTTCGGAAGTTGCTGAGAAGCGAGGCCGAATTAAGAAAGATAAAGACGAAGATGCCAGCGATGCTCAAGAGCCTCTGGCGAAGAAGCCTAAGGCAGCTGCGAAGAAGCCTAAGGCAGCTGCGAAGAAGCGCAAACAGATCAAAGAAGAGGGCAGTGATTCGGAAGCTGCTAACGCCGAAGCTGGCCCTACGAAAAAAGCCAGAGCGCCGGCAAAGGGCAAAAAGACCAAAGTGGAAGGCTCGGGCGCAGAAGCACCCACTGCTAAGACAGCAAAAGCACCCTCAAAGCGCAAGAAAGCCACGGAAGAAGCTGATGATGCGGATGACGCGTCGAGTGTGGAGGCACCACCACCCAAGAAGGCCCGTGGAAAGAAGAAGACCGCCGAGGCCAGTGGAAATGACATGCCTGCCCCGGATGGAGGTGGAAATGGAACCCCCAAGCTATCCCCAAAAGTCAAAAAGGGCCGCAGCAAGGCAATAGCGAATGGAGCTGGGGACATTTCAAGCCGCCAAAAGTAGGGTACCTGTCAAATCCATTAGCCAAGCGACTGCTGATAGCGCTTCCAGCAATAGTACCGCCGAAAAGCCTCGCCGTGGCAGAAAGCCTTGACTAGAAGAGTTTGTCTCCTAGCTCAAGCCGCCTAAGCTCAGTGTAAGGAGGTCTGTAGCGACAACGCTCGATGTGGGCAATGGTTTGCGAGCGGAGTCTTTTTGCTGGAGAATACGTTGCAGCCGCTGTCTTCTTATTTCATTTAGTATCTTAGGCATATTGCCCACCTGCTCGATACCCAGTGCCCGTTTGTGCTATCCCCGTCATGTAATAGCATGTCAGCCCTTGCTGCTAAGCTCAAAGCGAGCTTGATTGTTGCTTCGCACAGTTTTTCCGCATTATCAACATATATGGTAATACGTGAAGCTCCCTAGCCTTGGAATCACCGGCGACTTCCCTACTGGATAAGCACGAAAAGGCAGCCGATCTGAATTAAGATCCTAACAGCAAAGATAACATCAGCTTGTAGGACTTTCCGAAAACGCTTCCATAGGCTCATGATAGCCGTAGTAAATTGTATGATTGGATATGAAGGACATCCTCTAGCTGTAATAATATCCTTTCTGTCTCTCGACCAGAACTAGGCTACAGTACTGGCTTCCTGATTCGTCTGGCATCTTAGGAACAGTATACTCTAGGCTTACACTGTAGGAGTTACCAGCATGATGGCGCATAGCACATATCTAAGGGAAACCATGGTCTGCACAAACACGGAGGCCCACTGCCAAAGAGCCGATTCCAGACTTATGACACTTCATATGCAACACCTCATATTGCATTCCTTCGAAGTTTGCATCTTCACCTTTGTGTTGAAGCAACGCGCCTTCACCCACGTGATCTTATCTGTTAGCGTTTGCGTAGAAATGGAGCTGAATAATTTATGCCTCGTTTCCTCTTGTTCGTCACGACAACGGACAGCAACGCAACAGCGTAACCATCAGCGCTACGTTTACTTATCTCATGATGAGCCGCCCGAAAGGTAAGCAGCTCTGAGACACACTATCAAGTGCCATTCAGGGTAGTACCGGATACCTGGCACTCGGGGCCGCCCTTTTTGGATGTTGCTGACCTTTCTTCAGCTGAAAAAAGCTTCACAATCATCCAGGCGGCAGAGGCTCTCACCGAATCCTCTTTACCAACCTTGCCTCGTCGGGACTTATGCTCCAAACATATTGACGGCCTGTGCCGCCATGGGGAACGTTGCCCTTTCACTCATGCCATATGCCAAGTGGAATCTGAGAGCGTGGGATCTGAAAGACCTACAGTAGACACTACGCGCAACGTCCTCTCTCTTACAGCCCGGCGGCCGAGATACGACAAGTCTAACTTTGAGATCGATGGTCCTGGAGAGCTTTCCTCTAGTCCCCGTCATGATAATGACTACACAGACATCTCGCATGTAAAAGTGCTTCCTACAACAGACGAGATCCTGAACCTACGCAGACCCTACATGCCGGTTAAAGATTACGCTAGTCACGCAATTCCGGGTGTGAAGAGACTGACCGACCTCCATTTCCGTCACTTACGCTATGACAACACGGAGCCTCTCATAGACATATGCTATCATGCGATACAGAGCATGGTCTCCTTGGGTACCGAGCTCAACATCACGAGCTACGATGATCGGATGCAGACACCCCGAGGCACTCAGTATTCGATGTTTCGAAATGTTGATTTCGTCGAGACGCAATTCAATGATCAATACAGTCTTGCTTTCCGCATCAGCTTCGCTTGTCCCGAAGCCCTCCGAAGGAAGAGCATCTATAAATCCAGTTGCCTTCAAGAGGGCATGATGGCGGCATTAGTTGGCTTTGATGCCACCAAAGGAAGAGTTTCTGTGACATTCGTGGAAGTCGTCCGGCGCGAGAGCACAATGGCTATGAAATATAGGACGAAAAATGACCTACGAGGTTCGTGGGAATCACACATGTGCGAGTGGTCTGCTGATTCCGAAACAGCTTCTTGCGTTGTTGCTTTAGCAGATCCCAGCGATCTGTCCGCAGCCAGAAGACTACTCTACAACAAGCATAGCCTTTTGTCAGAGCAATTCGTGCTCGTAGATCTGCCTAGTGTCCTACTTCCTGGCTTTTCTTGGTGTCTAGAACGACTAAAGATGATTTCCAGGTCCAATGACCAGATGGCTTTCTCTTCACTTATAGCTCCAGACCCCTTGTTGACGTCCGACAACTTCAATGAGCCGCCTCTTTACTGCGCAACGAAAGACCTTACCTATGACCTCTCCGTGCTCCGTAAAAAAGATATTGTAGGTGGCGTAGAACCACTTACCTTGAAACCACATATACATCTCCAAAACCAGCAAGCAAAACAGTCTTTGCTTGATACTTTGCGCCGAGAGACCACCTTGGACGAAGGACAAGCGATGGCGCTGTGCGAGAACTTATGTCGTGGCCTTGCGTTCACCCAAGGGCCACCTGGAACGGGAAAGACGTATGATACTTACTTCGACCGTCCCCAGCGAGCCGTTTGCTGACTTCGCTTAGGTTTCTAGGTGTATCGCTTACCAAAACATTGCTTGCTTCTCGAAGACCCGATCGCACAAAGCCTATATTGGTTGTCTGCCAGACGAATCACGCTCTGGATAGCTTTTTGGACGATCTACGCAAAGACGGAATCACTAAGCTAGTCAGACTGGGTGGCGGCAGTCAAGAGCAGTGGATCGAACCATTTCGACCACGAGCGATACTGCGTCGTGTCAAAGGTCCGCCTGGCGACGCGAAGAATTATGCCGTAGGAAAAACGCAGTGCGACGGTTTGTCCTTCCAGACCACGTCATTCACTTCAGGCTCGGCTTGCTAATGCTCCTAGGCCTCGGGATTGAAGGAACAGGAATGTGTACTTCCCTCAATCAAGGTCTGATGAATTGGCCTGCCGTTTCTGGACATCTGGAGCGAAATTACAACTCCGTCTATCGCTCATTTGCCGACGTGGAGCACGTAGATGTCGACCAGAAGCTCTCGGAAGTGAGGATCTCCCGCCAGGCGGGCGGGTTTGCCTTCGAATTCTGGTGCAGTGGCGGCGACCTGAACGATATCGAAAGCCTTCTCGAATCCTTTCATACTATGCTAGGCCGAAACATTACCCAAGGAGCTTCCTTTGACTCAGACTATGATCCTCAAGCAACATCTAAGGTCGTTAGTCAAGTCTCGCAGAATGCCGTGCAACTTTCTGGAATTGCGGGAGACGATATCTGGGCAATGTCCCTTACAGAGCGGTTGCAGTCAGTCACGAAATGGCAAGAAGAGATTGGTCCAGCGATAATCGCGGACCAAGCGATAGAACTTCATCGGCGCCATCAAGCAGCCCTTCAACGTTTGAATCAAGTTCGAGTTGACGGTGGTGTACATCGGTATGGTTCCCAAGATGTGATCGGCTTGACAACGACTGCTTGTGCAAAACATTGGCCACTGCTCAGCAAGCTTGAATTACAAACCGTAATCTGCGAAGAGGCTGGCGAAGTCATCGAGGCACATAGTCTTTGCACGCTTTTTCCCTCCATCAAGCACGCCATTTTCATTGGAGATCCCCTGCAGCTTAGAGCCCAAGTCAACGAACCTGAGATGAATATGGAGAAGAGCAAATCATACAGACTAGATCAATCGCTGTTTGAACGAATGATGTTCCCATCCCTGCGAGAGATCGAACCTTTTCCGACTAGTCAACTGAACATACAGCGCCGGGCCCACCCGGACATCGCCAATATTATGAGGGCTACCTTATATCCGAAATTGAAGGACGCAAAATCAACAAGGCAACATCCAAAAGTAGCGGGGATGGCGGAGCGTCTCTTTTGGCTCGATCATCGACATAAAGAGGAGCGTCCCCATCCTCGATCAGGACTCCCGAAGTCGTTTATAAACACCTTCGAGGTTGACATGATCTTTGGACTAGTTCACTACCTTGTACACACGAACGAGTACAACTTCGGCGACATAGCTGTTCTCACGCCATATAATGGACAGCTCGAGGCTCTGAGTCAACGTCTGCGAGGTACATGTTCAATTTGGCTTATCGACAAGGATAAAGAGAAGCTTCGAGATCTCCAAACACCAGACGGTTATGAACTTGATGAAGAGCTCAATGAAGACATTGACGGCAAAATCACGTTCGATATGTCGAACATGCTTCGACTTGCGACTATTGACAACTTCCAAGGCGAAGAAGCTAAAATAGTCATCCTCAGCACAGTAAGAAGCAATTCCGAACGTCGTGTGGGCTTTCTTAAGACGTTAAACCGCATCAACGTCGCCTGCAGTCGGGCCAGACATGGATTCTACATCATCGGCAACGCATCACTCATGCAGACAGTCGAAATATGGCACTCGATTATCGAGCTAATGACGCAGAAGCGAAAAATTGGAATGAATTTTGAAGCATGCTGCTCAAGGCATCCAATCTCCAAACACAAGATCAGTCGTCCCGAGGACTTTGCAACTGTTCCTCCTTGTGCCATTGCGTGCGATGCGATCCTACCGTGTGGGCACCTATGCAAAGACACATGCCACCCACACGCCCTTCACGCTCGAAAAGTATGCACATACCCCTGCGCTAAACGCCTGGACAGCTGCGGTCATCCTTGCCAAAAGCTTTGCGGAGAACCTTGCGGAGACTGTACTCAAGACTCAGGCTCGGTGCTGCTTACTTGCGGACATATGTATACACCGACTTGCAAAGAGGAGCAAGAAGGCAATAAATTCATCTGCGAGTCTGAACTCGACCCCGTTGAGCTGGATTGTGGACACAGTCTCACCCGACGATGCGGATCGGAAAGTGAGCCCCTAGTCTGTCAGGAAACCTGCTCGACAATTCTTGCTTGTGGCCATGAGTGCTCTGAACGATGCGTAAAATGCCATGACCGTGGAGCGCACTCGAAGTGCAGCGGCCGATGTGGGCGGTTGGGCGATTGTGGCCACATGTGTCAACATCCTTGCCATCAAGGGGCTTGTTCTCCATGCGAGATTACTTGCGAGAGGTCATGCGAACACGTCAAGTTCAAATACAAGTGCAGCGCCATTCCGGACCCGTGCACGCTGCCTTGTGCTCGTGTTGTTGGATGTCAAGGGATCTGCTGTTTGCCGTGCACCCGAACAGCGTCAAATAATCCATGTTCTCGAATCCTCAAGTGTGGTCACATTTGTCCTACATTGGAAGACGAACGATGCCCCGGAATGTGTTTACAGTGCACCACCGGCAGACTGCCTCAGTACATTCAAGTCTATCTACCATGCACTCATACGATCGATGTTCAGACTTTGGATCGTCATTGTGGAATAGTTGATCTTTTCGAGATCGATGACCTAGGGATGATGGGAAAGCCGAACTCGCCAGCTACAGACGAACTATCAGGATGCCCCAAGTGTGGCGAAGCAGTCGAAGAGACTCGAAGATACTCGTGCATCAAGAGGTTACGAAACCTGTCGACTGCATTGGACGAGCTATATGTTATGTTGGGTCAAAAATTGAGAGCGTTTATGTCGTCTATCAACTATACGCGACGTGAACTCAAGGATGATCGAAAAGGTTTTGCTCGACGACTCAAGTCCGGCCCTCTTGGTGGCAGGAACAACGCGACCCTCATTACGTTACGGGGAACAAAGACTGTAGAGATAGAGAAGTCCATCAGGACATTCAAAGGTAACGATATCAGCTGTCCCTATTTGCAGAGTGTCTACTAAAGCGATATCAGACAACGTTGTTATTCCGTTTGAGAAGAGCATGTCCAGTCTGGAGGATTTGATCGGGCAGAAGTCTCTTGCAAATTTTCTACCTCGCGCAGGATCAGAAGACGATTCATTGATGCAATTCAGCCCCGTGGATCAGGAATCGTCTACGACGCAAGACCTAGCTCCTAAACAGCACCAAGAAGACACGCTAAGTGACCAAGATCCAATTGAAAATGGCAATTGTCCTGACACCGCGATTACTCGAGAGATTATGAGACAAGCTAGAGAACGAGAGAAAACGCAGTCATCCTGGACTGTGCCCAGGCGAACCCGACCATTCGTTGGCTCGAAGTTCAGGCCTCCTTTGACCGGCACAGAGGGAGGTTTCAATGTAGCCAATTTTCCTTTCGTTTTGCGATTTGAGTCCCTGTATCACCGCTGCCGACTCCAGATCCTAGAAGATGCAATACTCACAATCGACGAAGTCAAGAAGCTAGATGAGTCAAGACACACCGACATATTATTGAAGGGACTTCATGCCCTAATTATCACTGAAGCTCAAGAGCTTATACCGCGCTTGCACACCGTCATCGCGGAGTCTGCGTCCAAGGGTCTCAAGCGACTAGAAGTCGAATTCCGACTTATCCAGCTACGATTCCACACCGTTCTTACCTCACTTGACGTAGGCAGTGATGTCGACGTCCAGGCTTCCGTCGGTATTGCACTTGATCTATGTCACGAGTACCCCGACACCGCTGGAATTTTCCTGCCTTCCTGCATTGCCATCAAACGAGGCCTAGATAAGGGAACCCGAGATTGGAGCATCGACATCTACTCCAAGAGTGCCAGCATGCTCTGGAAGAAGTGGGCAGCGCACGAAGTCGGCTGCTTGAAACACTGCGTCAACGGGCATCCCTACTCGGGCTATACCTTTGCAGAGTGCCCAGAATGTGGCCGCCGTGTGGAGCCGAAGGCGAAAGAAGAGGACACGACTGATTATGCATCGTTCTTGAAAGAAGACGAGTTCGTGGCGAAGATGAAGGCTATGAAGCCGAAACCTAAGCAGACGAAGAGCCCCACGAAGGGAACGGTGGCTGACAATGAGGCATGAGGATGGGAAGGAGTGGTTTTGATACTTGAAGCGGATTTCGCCGTGTATGGCTCAAGATTGTTTCAGAGCGGGCGATGATACCTGAGCTGGGGTTAGCTATGAAGGCTCAGTGATTGAAGCCAGGCAGATTGACTTTTCCGACAACTTTTCCAAACGCAGAGGCAGCACGTACGTCTGCGAGGAGATCATCCTCAATGTACCTATTCCCCGGCGACCGCTTTATCAAGCGGATAGCCGTAGGTAGGCAGAGCATTAATAATCCAATATATGCAAACGCAACCCCATCGTTTTCTCTCTCCCCATTACCAAAAAGCCAACACGGCAAACCTCCTTTCCCTCTCTCAGCTCCTGCCTATCTCATCTCCCGTCAGCGTACCCTTTTCTTGGCATCAGAATGAACGCTTCCTCCCCAGCAGTTCCAAGTAATCCGCTCCAGTATACACATCCCATCATCTATTCCACAACAGCCTCCACCTCCCTGCCACACATTCCCTTATCCATCGCCACCTCCCCTCTCACCCCCATCACCCTCCACTTCATCGCATGTCCCGCATCATTCATTCATCGCAGGCCAAAACCCCACACTCTCCTCTTGATCCCAGACTACATTGCCAGCAATGTTGATACACGGACTCACCCCCTCAGCAACGCTCCTATAATGAGCAGCCTGCACCCCCCACCCATTCCCATCCGGTCTTTAACTATTCGCACCACAGACCCGGAGGAAAGGACGATCAAGCAAAGGGGGTATAGCAGCGACCACGGCGCTCTTACGCAGACAACTTCCTTCCCTCACAGGCCTCAACCCCCCCTCCTCCTCCTCCCCACACCCACAAAGCACGCACCCCCTCCTCATATCCCTCCCCATCCCACGTCTCCCCTCCCCCCCCGCCCCACCAAAAAGTCTCCATCCA
>JAABUS010001502.1_pt1 | contig 50349 bp, 42 predicted proteins | sample 5560161 | NCBI WGS metagenome assembly JAABUS01 (sample SAMN10711885, study PRJNA513376) | rock metagenome | isolation source: Antarctica rocks | place: Antarctica: Victoria Land, Trio Nunatak nord | collected 2016-01-04 | reverse complement strand
TTTCTATCTTTCAGATTTCAATTGATGAATCTCTTGATTTAGAATCTGACATGAGATTGACTGCAAACTTTTCTTACGTTTCTATCTTTCAGATTTCAATCAACAAATCTCTTGATTTAGAATCTGAAATGAGGTTTGCGATGAACACTATTTCTTACGATTCTATCTATCTCTAGTCGAATCGATGAATTTCGTAGATTATCACTATAAATTGAGATAGATATCTGATAAAATATTCTGTGCTACGAAATAAATTGTGCAAGTAGCTCACTTCAATATCATCATAATAAAGTTTCTTTCTTTTTATTTACTGTCTCTAGCCTAACAGATTGATGTACTTTTCAAGCTCTTTTCATATTTCAGTCTACAGTCACAGTCTTTTCATTCTCAGTTGTCATGATAGTAGATAAATCGTCTTTTTCAATTGAAACGATGATAGAGAGTGATCGCAGATACATGACGATAGTATTGAGATGAAGCACAATGACAGAACTTTTCACAGTGACAGAATCTTCTTTTATCGATCGCGAGCACTGTCGTTGTGTGAGCTTGACGCATCAATGCATAGTCTCTTAAACACAGACATTCGCATCTCTTGCTGCACAAAGCGAATAATCTGAACACATTTTTGTCCTGACTTATAGATTTTCAGAGAATTCGAATTATTTGAATTCTTAGAATTCAGATCATCGCATTCAACCTTCGCTGCATGTATCAAACTGAAGTCAAGATTGACGTCAATGAACACAGAAATGATCTCTGTGTTGAAAGACATGATAGATTTTGTATCTTTGTGAGATACTGCAGAATGATCTAACTAGCCTTTAATTCAATTAATCATGCTCGAGAAAAAGTAGTTGAAAATCACATCTGTTGCAATTTCTCGATAGAGTAGCGTTTGCTTCTTGATGAGAATATTGCAATGAGAGACAAAGAGCGAAGTAAGACAAGCATGAGAATATGGCTTGAAATTCACGTGAGCTGATGTCGATCGCGAGTTATGCAAGTAATGCGCTAGTTGATTGACTCAGACACTTTAAAATTATCGCAGAGTATCATCATCATACATCAAAGAAAAAAGAACAGGTCTCGAAATCTTGCACTGCTTTCGCTATTGTGACATCTGCAGCTTGAGCTCGCTGTAGTGACGATGAGTGATTGACACTCGTTGATTTTTGCTTGGTAGAAAGATTCTGATACTTTCTCTAGCGACTGACGTCTGAAGACAAATGCATTAGTCTCAATCTCTTCAAAAGCGTGTATGATTAAAGAAAGATGTTAAGACAGATTGCAGCTTTCTATTTTCAAAGTGTAGACAATCAGACAAGCAAGCGTTGATCATGAAAGACAAAGAGATAAAGAGATTCAGACATGATAAGAATCAAACGAGATAGCAATCTCTTCTGTTCTGATCAAAGCTTCATTGCTTGAATGTCATTTAATGTGTGAACGAATGATATCAGTACGCAGAAAGATACAGTCTCGACAAAAGTGTTAATTGTTCTCTTGAATCTGAATACTATCAAAATCTTCGAATTCAATAAACTCTTCTTTCAACTCGATTCAGCACTGATCTTCTCTTGAAATCACGTCTACTTCTTGACAGGTTTCAAAAATTCTTGATCGTTAGAATAGTATTACGTTGTTGATGTTCTTCAGTCGAACTTCATTAAAATTTATGTCGAAATCAATCTTTGCACTCTAAATGAAAGAGCTTAAGTGCAGATAACTCGACTCACAAAATCAGTGAAGAGTTTGATGAGATCAGAAATGAGCTAGAAACATAAAAGTCTCTGACGAATACTCGTTATATTTTGCGTAGATGAATGCTGACAGCGATATTACTTATCGCTTATCATAGACAAAGTCACTGCTCAAAGAGAGTCAACAAATCGAAGAAGAAGAAGGTAAAAGTGTGATGTATCTTCAAAATCACAGATGAATATATCTCGAGATTGTCAAGATGCTCTTCTCATTCAACTTCATATCTTTGATAGCTATCTTTCAGCCTTTCACAATTTATCAGTGCGCGCGCTCAAGAATTGTCTTATAATCTTTCATGACGAGAAATCTAGTACGTTAGAAGCGTTCATCATCGTGATCAGATGATGATACTCACTTCTTGCCTCGATAGTAAGTCTCTTTCTTCTTTGTCTCGTCGTAAGAATTGTCAATGAGGTCAACGATGACTTTATTCTCTTTACTTGAAATTTCCTCATCTTTGTCTTTCTCTAAGACCTTTCTTTTGACACTCTTTATCGATCAAGTGTGAGAATCATTACGAAAGATGATAATGAATGAAGTGACGACTCTTGATAATTCTGCGAATGTTCTTAAGAGAGAGATCTCAAACTGAGGTGAGCATGCACTTAATGTATGAGAAAAGAGAAGAAATAAGGCAAGACAAGCAGAGTGTATACAGTTTGATTCATTGACGATAATCGAAAGATGTATTGCAAAGCAAAGCAAGTCACAATTGTGTCTCATGAGATTTGAGCACTTTGCACTGAGTCAAACTTCGTTATCATTTCTAGTCTGTTCTTTCAATCTATCGTCGTTCTTGACTGATACAATTTTCATTCTCGCAGATCATTCATGAAGACATTCGTATGTTCAAAGAAGCGATAATGATGAATTTCAGATCATTTCACTTGACAGAAGAGAGTTGAAGCATCACACATGTTCAATCGCTTCGCACAACTCGTGCTTGACACACTTGCTTTCTTTACGTCTTTTTCATCAGAGTCTTTAATACTATTGAGTCTCTTGATCTAATGTCAGTCTGTTCTAATTGATCTATTTTCAGAAGAATTCTCATTGAAAAAGATGATGAACATCACGAAGCAGAGTGTCAATTCTAGTAAGCTGGTTTTAAATGATTGATGATTGAGCAAGAACAGAGATCAATAATACGAAGACAGAAAGCGACTAGTATGAATAATGTACTTACACTTCAGAAAACCTGATAGAATAAAAAGTCTCGGCAAACATCTCAGAGAATCATGCAGCATGCAACGTATCGAAATTCTTCATCTATCATAAAAACACATCAGAAACTCGAATACAATACAAAGATCAGACAGCATTCAACCTATCGAAACTCTGCGCCTTTCATCACAGCAGTAAGTATAATATCACAAGTGATGTGCAAGTGAAGCTTAATAGAAAGAAGAGCAGACGAATGAAAAGATGATAATGTGATTGTGTGACTGACAATTGACTGAGTCGAGGAAAGAGTTCTTTCTTCGCTCAACGTTTTCTTTCTATTATCATGCTGAAGTGACTATGCGTTGCTAGAAATGAACGGAAGAACATTAATCAGAATCAAATTTTCATGATAGAGAATATCTAAGAAAACAGAAAGGAAAAAGACTGTGATTAATCACTCATCATTCTCTGCGCAAGCGCATCTTTCTCAAGTCTGTGCTCGTTGCTTTTGAGTGAGAATTTCTTCGAACATCTTTCTTCATCTTGATGTTCTACTAGAGAACTCTTCACTTTGAATTCTCGATTGCAAAATTCACAATGAAATCATTTTGAGTTCTCTCTGCTGAAAGTTGCTTTCTTGTACGTTGATTTGATTGACTGCTTTATAGAAGACGACGATAAGATACGAAGATGAAGTTGCTTAGAATTAATCGATGATGCTTTGAGCAAATTTGAGCGAGCGAAGTAAGATAATAGTTGTGCATCGTCAAGAGAAGAAGTTGAGTCTGCACATGAAGATCTATTGAAGTCGTTGAATTTAAAGTCTGATCTTTAAGAGTTATTCACTGTGAATGTAACAAGTTAGAATGAGTGCATTCATACAATACAGAAAGCTTACGTTGCTTCTGATGCTTGAGAGCAGAGCTGTTCAAGCTGTTTGACAAGCTCTGATTGAAATGCTTGAGATTAGAACTGTTCTCGAGATTTAACAAGTTCTGAATGAAAAGTGAATTTCGATGTGTATACATATTCAAAGCTAACAGTGAAGTAGAGACTGCGAAAGAATCAAAATCTCTGCTCTTTGACATGATTAAGCTTGATCTTATTCAACAATCTCAGATTGCACAGATCTTGACGATGATCTTGTATTTGTGATAAATCAAAGCTTCGAAAAAGAAACTCTTGCTTCTCTGACATGAGTTGAAGTGTGTCGAGATTGAGAACTTCGCTGATTCAACATCAACATCAGAGATCAAATCAAGACTTATTGACTTGATGAAAACTCTTTATTCCCTTTCTTTATCGAAATCAATTGACGTAAGCTGAGATAAGCTGCACGCTTACTTGACGCAGAGTGTCGTTCTGTAGAACTTGAAAGGCGTATGATGAGCAGTCATGCACTAAGCAGGTCTGTCGTTGTCGTCGCTATTGCTTCACAACATTGATGAATGACGTAGATATAGTTCGAGACAGAAATCTCGAACAATGAAATGTTTCTGCTAAAGATCTTCTGAATGATCGAGTCGTTCTCAAGAGCTGAGATCTTTTGTCGTGTCTTGAAGCAAGATTGATTCAGTTCTAAGATGCTTTCGCAACTCAGACTCTTCATTCAGAATTAACCTTGATTTGAGCTAGGTTCAAGATCGTATCAACAAGCAGATCTTATTTTCATGATCATACTCGCTAGACGCTACAAATCACTAATAAATGCGAGGCAAACGTCATCAGACAACATATGTGCAATGATGATAACTCAAGAACCAGTTTACGACAAGCTAGATGCAGCTGACTACGATATCGACGACAGTTCGATTTCATATCGAAGTGACTGTCAATCTAGACAGATTGATCAGCAGTGATCATCATGCTCAATGATTAATTGTCTTACTCATAATCAAAAGTGTTATTGATCTCGACTGAATCTCTATCAGAGAGAATATTGCTGCATTGAATCAAACTCGCTAAGTCAGAAAAACGATCATTTCGATGACAGCAGAAATTTTCTAATTGTAATCTGCTTGCAGAAACTCTCATTCGTACTTTTCACTGATCTCGTCGAGAATGTGTGTATTCATCTTCGATTCTTTCAACGATGACAATAGAGTCTAATCACGAAAATAAAAAGAAGAGCGTGAAATGAATGCATCTGTGATGCTCTTTACACGTGAGGCTGGCGAAAAGTCTACTAGTAGTATGTCGTCGTAATGACTTAGCTTCTAACTACTTTCTTTATAGTTAGCACTTCGACAGCTGTGTCAAAGTGCTAACTCAAAAGAAAACGCTCATAATTTTGGGAAAATCTCAGGTCGATCAGCTAACTCAAGAGCTCATCTCGTCGTCATAGTTATGAGAATGCTGCTTCTGAAACAGAGTTCGAGAATGAAAAACAACAACAGAAACAAATTACTGAAGAAAATTTAATCAACAACGTGTCGACGAGAAGATCAGTGATAAAAAAGAGATGCTGCTACTATATTATACTCATATATTTGCATCTTCTACAAGAAGTCTGTCATCTTGTTGTCTCGTTTTGCCTTGTGAACTCATTTTCTGCACTTCGTTCGACCGCGTCTTTCTTTCTTGCCTTGCTTGTCTTCTGCAGCATTATCTGCGATTCAGCATCATCTTCATTCTATCTTGATTCATGAGTCAGAATATCAAGAGTGAGATGAGAAAGCTTCTGTATATAGTTTCACTCACAGAAGTTTTCTAATGAAGAAAGCACTTACTGCAGTGATCATCACTTCGAACTCTTTCATTGCGAATGCATTAAAGCATCGATCGATTTGCTTCTTTGAGAGAAACCTGACAGTCACAAAATACTCTGACCATTTCACGTAATACACATCTTCAAATTCGATGACAATGTACAAGAAATTAAAAGGGCTGATTTCTGAGCATCGAATGATCAAAACTCTGTCGATCGATTTTCACTGCAACGAATCAAGCTTTGACAAAACGCATAGTTTCAATAACATCGATCATTGATTGCACGCTTGTCAAGATGTGATATACACTACATAGTCAACGCATGCTCATGTGAAGTTACTGAAAACTGCGTCTTCGTTAGTATGATTGCTCGAAAAACGTCATTACTAACTCACTTTCCGTCAATTTCATTGCGCTGTGAATGTTCAACAGACAATCAGACAAGACTTTAAACTGTTTGAATGTATTGCAAAAGAGAGTAGAATAGAATGTTCTTTATAGTTTGACATGCAGATATTCTAAAGAGTCTCTTTCTCTCTGAACAGAAAAATCGTCTCTGAAACTCAAGATGAAGATGATTGATTTCTTTTCTCTGTATGAAGATCTGAACCTTGTAGTTAAAACTGAAAATAAAGATTTCGCTATTCATTGCACTATCATGACATTAAGTCAGATTAATTTGTCAATCTCTTTCGTGACGCAAGATTTACAGAAAAGCTGTTCAAAATGAAAGACTATTCTTCGTATTCAAAAGAAGAATGTCAACAATTGACATTAAGACTCTTGACTTCACTCGACTTGATTTATCGTCAAGATGTTTTCAACAAAGAAATGCGTTGTGAGAGACTATGCTGCTTAGATCAGAATTGACGATCAAATTATAAGATTGTACAAAGCAACAAAGCACTTGAGAGAAAAGCGCAAATCGTGACACTCTGATGATATCTTAAGATAGATACATGGTAGGTTCGACTAGTATCTTTACAGCTAGCTGCTGTAGACGCGTCGACAGCGACTAGTCTCGAATATTATTCAAATTGCTGATCATGAGAGAACTAAGTGCAATCAACATCGTTCTCATATCATGTCAGTGCATCAGTTTTCGAAGATTTCATTCAAGAGAGCTAGTCAGTAAGTTTCGTCAAGTCTGTGCTCAGTCGTTCAATGCAGCAAATATAGTTCGTTTATCAAGATCGATCATGAGTACGCACTCATCTTACAGCAAAGAAAAGAAAGAATGACGAATATCATGTATCAATATACTTCTTCTATAAGAAGCGAGTTCGTTTGCCTTGTGAACAATCACTTTTCCTTTCTCTCTCATCTGCTAAATTTGTCTTCTTTGTCTCGTGCAGGCTTGTCTTACACAGCGTCAACGAATGATTCGATAGATCTCATACCTTACAAGATGTCGTCAATGAATTGCTAACTGTAATAGCGATATATCAATAATGAATGAGCTTTCTCTTTCTTGTCGTCTCTCGTTGACTACGATAATCTTCTGCAGCATTGTTTAATTTAGCTCTACTGATCAAAAGAGACTTCGGCAGAAAAGTCTAAGATAACTGAACAAATAATGTCAGAAGACGAGATGACTTATATTATCAGAACACGACGAAATAGAGACAGTTATCTTCAGCAACGCTACATCTCTGTAAGAAGAGAGTGGTACGATACGATGAAGATGTCTCTAGCTGAAGTTGATTCGAAAGTTCTCGATGTATGGAAAGAGTTCAAGACAACAACACTCAATTGACCTTTACATAATTTAGACATGATAGACAAGTGACAGACTGAAAAGGTCGCGAGAGAGCTTAGACAGGATGAACATGAGGCGCTGAAGGTTGAGACTGGCTGAACAAGGCTTTCTTGGCTTTCTAGCGTGTTTTCTTGCATATTTCCTACTTATCCTTGACTTCTGTAATATCACTAGGAAGCATTCACGTCTTTTACCAATTGAGACGTACATGAAACTTGAGCTAGCAGTCTACGAACGAGGATCAAGATCATACGTAACAAGAAAGGTTCGAGTCAAAACGAATTTCAATCATCTTCATTACTTACGTTGTACAACATTAGGCTCTACTTCCAGCTCATCTTCACCCCCGTTTCCACGAGACGACGCCAAACCTGATCCTAAGATCGTCGAGAATACGAACGATGTGAGTGATCGTCATGAGGGTGAACAAGGCGACACATTAGACACAAGCTAGCTGGTATCATGCATTCAGATTGGGTGTGTGAAGCATTTGATTATCAAGGCAGCGTCACCTACGAGCAGAGGGCCGCGTGAACCTAGCTCATCATTTGTTACTATTCTCAGTTCACAAATGTCGTTCGACATGAGACGATGACAAATATTGTTCCCGGACGCTCGCTCTTCTTCTTTCACCGATGTTTGCCCTTTGAATCCTCAGCTCATAGATTTACGAGGTTCGTTTGATTTATCAGGCAGCCACTATTCAAGACAGGGAGGAGTTCCTCGATCAAGTACGCCTCTCGCTCGGTCTTACAGGTCTGTTCCGTTTTCCTAAAGATTCTAGTGAATTGTCGAGTATGAATCAACGAATCAGTCAACCAGCACCTAAATACATTGTGGTAATTGAGGTTTCAAAGACGTGAAGTGATCAAGATATTGCAATGTGAGATTGGGCTAACTGAAAGATATGAGTAGAGCAGAATTAGTGTAGTACTAGCTGAACAGACCTTCGTATCCTCGACTGATCATCTCTATAGCTGCTTCTTCTTCTTGTCCTCCTTCTCGAAAGATATGAGATTTCCCAATTCTATCTCTGTGTCCGAGCTCTGCGTCTTGGAGCTCTGCCCTGTGACGATGTCTTCCCAATCCTTCAATTTTATCTTACCCTTCTTAGCTTTGAAGCTCTGCCCTTTGTCATCATCTTCCGAGTCCTCTTGCTCCTCTTCAGGTCGCCCTCGGTTGAAAGTCTTTGTACCGCCTCGTATTGTTTGTTCAACTTGTTTTGTTTCAAGCCATTTCTTGTATATTTTAGTCTGTATCTTGCCAAGGCATCAGATCATTCTATCAGCGGCTTTATGCTCTCAATGTCTTACACTTGTTCTTGTTTTTGTTTTCCCTGTTTCTTTCCCATCATTCCATATTATGCCTGTGATTGTCATTGAAGCCCTGTCGCGGAAATGATTTGGATCCAGTGGTTTGAGAGGAGTGTTCTCGTGATCTTGAATCATCTATCAAACCCCTCTGCGTCAACACATTTGCCCGCAACCTGAAGCGAACGGGGCGGAAGGCTGGGCTCCAAGGCAATCTCTGCCAGAAGTACCTCAGACGTGGTCTCCTGAATGTTGTGAACAGTACGCCTTCCCTTCCGTACCTGAACTCGAAATCTCGTTTAGCCAAGAATTGCTAACCCCAAGGACTTGAACAGGGAAGGCTCCCGCCAGCGTACGGGATCAGCTATTCGACCATAAATTAGGCGCGGCTGGATACTATCTTGATCAGGACGTTCAAGTTGACACCAAAGCCTGCTTCTTGAGGCGTCCGTCCAATGAGATGGTGCAGAAAATGGCCCGACTTGCCAGTTTGACTGCCAATTCCAATGCCCCGACCGAGTTATCGAAGAAGCAGAAAGCAGAGTTCCGTAAGCATCACAACGTCATCCGCCTCAGCAACAGGAATAAGGCTCTCACTGCCAAGCTGAAGTTGCGGGGCTACAAACTCATCAGTACCGCAAAAGGAACGCCACTGTATGATCAGAAGATGAAAGCGCAAGCCCGATTGAATTCGTGCAAAGTCAGACTGCGACATTCTATGATTGAAAAGGTTCGGAAGCGATATTTCCGAAAGGTCGATACAATCTTCTTTGACTCACAGTTCTCCGCCTCTTCGGGTCGAAAAATGCCAGTAAGTGGTGAACCTGCGGCGCGTCGTAAATACAATATTCCTGAACGAGCCGAGGTTGTGCGGTGAATATGCCAGTCAGCGGCGAACCTCACAGATGGGAAGATATTCACTCGCAGGATCAAAGGCATTGAAGCTCTGGCGGCCTTGTGTCATCGGCAAGAAACTCAGCGTCGTGGCCGACCAAAATGAAGCGTCGAACAAGAAGGATCGAAAACATCTTCAGGTGAATTGGAAGAGAACATCACGGATCCTTTTCCCATGGAGTGCAAGCCAAAGCAATGCATCTTTCGCCTGGGCGAGGAAAGCAAGCTTTACAAGGATCGAATTCGGGAATATAGTACAGCAAACAAGATGATGAATGTGGTTGAGAAGCGTTTGAAGAAGTTCGCACCAGATGATAAGGTCCCTTGTTCACATTCCGAAATGCAAAGCAGCCAAAATGGTTCTGTCAAGTGTCATGGCTTTCCAGCGTCATACTGCGGAGGTGCATAAGATATCGTTGCGTGCGTAGACTGTATTTGCTCTTCTTGTATTCCGTTTATTATTTTTCTGGGTAGCGATGGTTAAGTACTAAGCACGACTCCTGGAACCGTGAAGGCGAACAAGGGATTTTTGCCGAACATGGGAATTTTTCCGAAAAGGTGTAACGTACTTATATTGGCAAACTCGACGCTTCATGAACAGGCGAGGTGGGAGGGTTCTGCCTTCCAGCATCTCCAACTATATCGCTCTCTCCTCTACTCATCCCATTCTGCATGAATGGCACCTTCTCCAACGCATCTGCCTGCACTCTCCATATCTCTCGTCCCAACTTCACCAGTCTTGGCCCAAACTTCTTCAACAACGCCGCTATATCCTTTGTGATCTCAATGCTACTGAGTCCCACATCACCGTCAAACGTCGCCCGATGCCACAGTTTCCTATACCGCTCCAAGGCAAGTTTTGCGTTCACGTTCTGCGGCTGAATATTCGTCGCGATCATATAGAACGAAGACATGATTGCATGCGCCTTCACGGATTTGAAGAGTTTGATCTTCGCGAACATGCTGAAGGATCTGATCAGCATCACTACGTGCCAGGTCTCAAGCCTGTGCAGAAGGATTATCAAGGTCCCACCGGGTTTGATCCGTTGTAGGCCTAGTATCAGCTGTGCGTTCGTAAGCCGTGTCGGCTCGCACACCTCGCGATAGGCCTCGCGTTTCTGAGTACGCAGGACTTGCCCGTCGCAGAGCACAAGATCGTACTGCTTGCCTTCGTAGGGTCGCAGAGGCTTAAATTTTGCCGCGTCAGGGTGCTCGGTGGGTATGTTGTTCATATCCACGCCATATTCAGTAGCAAGCATCGTGATGTCCGTGAAAAGGATTTGTACGCGAGGGTCGCGTCGTCCGAAAGGAATAAGAACTCTGTGGCCGCCATCTTGATGAGGTAGGAAGACGACATCAATGCTTGCTGTGGGGTTTAGGTCAAGAACCGCGGCACTGTAGCCTTCGGGGGCTAAACACAGATCTAGCACTTGCATGCGAGAATCATTATCACCCTCGAGAGAGAGTGCAGCAGTAACGTTATTCATCTCGACATCAATTGTCTTCATCATCCCATAGAATCCCCAGCATCGTTTCGTGTCGACCGTGTCTGCTTCTTTGCGGCGTCGCTGGAAAAATGTGTCGTCAGACTTACGTTTCCATCCCTTGATTGAAGGAAAAGGTTATCTTCGTGCATTTGAGCGTGGGAAATTCTATATTACGCACCTCTTGCTGCAGCTTGTACAACCTGCCGAACTCAGGCTCGTGACCGAGGAGGTATTTCCTAATGAGCGCTTTCGGGCTGCATTCCTCTGCCGTAGTTTCGGCCGTCAAAGCATCAGGAGACGTCAGTTCTGCAGAGGTGGGCATTTTTTTCTGCAACCCCAGCCCACCTACACAACTTCGACTGCAACTTCCTACAGTGTGTCCACCTGCGGAGGAGCGGTGATGGGCGCGTAGTGGGCCTGATGGTAATGGTGCGGAAACTTGGGCGCGGTGCTGACACAAAAGATTCAGGTTCTGAGAAGGGAGGGGGAGGGGTTTTCACGTGTCAGGCTTGGACTAGGTATCCGGGCAGTTCAACGCTAGAACCAGTTGAGTGCTCGGCAATACCAGGACCAAATAGTATAACTTTTTGCTTAAAGGCGCAAGATTTTTTAAGGCTTCGCTCAAACAACACCTACATTCTCGTCTATTAAAAGAGTGGGAAATATTTTGTGCGGACCAGCGCATGAGAATCGGCGCACGCTCGCCTTCTAGGCTATAAATCACCCACAGCGTTTGGTATGCAATTGCACTTTGCAGACACGACGGTATCTTTACACTGTCTCGAGAATCTGCAAAATTCCTTCCAGCAGAATTACTGAAGGCAGCCTGCATGGTGATTTCATACGACAGGTGATGTCGTTCATTCCGCACTTCGAAAATAACGGGCATAGCTGATCTGTTTTGTTATTACAGTGTTCACACCTCTACCCCCTTTAGATTCCTCGTTGGGCCCGATAAAACAATATTCACGGTTCATTCTACACTCATAGCCCACCATTCGAAACCCCTTGGTGTCCTTGTAAATGGAAACCTGTCGGAAGCGAAGGAGGGATGTGCCCTGCTGCAAGACGTCGATGAGGGTACATTTGTCCGATTCAGTCAATACGCATACACAGGAGAGTACATTGCTGCGGATTCAGACATTCTGCCTGATTCCTTCACGATTACCTCTACGCATCTCGTTCCGAACGAAGCTTTCAATGCGCAGCCGGAGCCCGAGCCAGAACTAGATCCCGTGCGGGACTTGTTTGTTTTTGATATTAGTAATGACGGCTGGGGGTTTTCCAAGAAGGATAAAACGAAAGCGAAGGCCTGTTCAAAGAAGTCCGAGTTATGGGGAAATTTCAAGAGCAAAGCAAATTCCACCTCGAAGCCTGCTTCTCAGCCTCGGAAAAACCGCGAATCATGCGAAGATTACACTGAGGTCTTTCTCCGTCATGCTAGGCTCTATGTATTCGCTGACAAGTATGATGTTGGCGGTCTTAAAGACCTTTCTCTTCACATGCTTCAGCGGACTTTGGCCGAGTTCACTAGGCTCGAAGATTACTACGATTCACTCCGACGTCAACCAGTTACCCTTCGGGATTGATTTGTTGCCTCATTAGTAGAAAACTCAATGTCCGTGACTAAGATGTAGAACGGCCTACCGCATTCGAGTCCCCCTTTTCGTAGCTGATATAGCCGGAATCATATCGCCTACAGCACTAATTCCCCCTATAACATTTATTACCTCACCACTCATCGCCGCGCTTTGCAAGAAAGGAGATAGACCGAGTTGCGACTGACCCCATTAAAGCTTGCCATCCCGCAACTATATTTTCGGCAACTGGTGAGTATTGCGGGAGTCGCCGAAGTGAGTGCAAGAGCGAGATGCTGCCAAAGATGCCGGCTGCTTTGAATGGGTCGGCACAAATCCAGTTAGAGAAACCCAGATTGGATATGAAACGGCTGTGGTATGAATGGAGGCATGATTGTGTTACACAAGCCGCGGGGTCATTCGTATGGGGCAACTGTCTGTAGTCTAGACTGAAACAGCTTGGACAGTAATACAAGCTGCTTTAGGCTCAGGCCCATCTCATCTCTCTATATTCTTACCGAACATGAGACTGCCTGTCTTCCTCAGGAATGGTTAATCCATCTCACAGGACCATGTAAAGAGCGTGGCTCTACAATGTTTCGGATATCATGAGAAATGGCTCTGCTGCACAGTGCCTCTAGCACCCCCTACACCATATGGACACCAGTACATGAGGACCAATTCGTGAAAACGGTCCAGGAAGTATTGAATCTATCCGGGAAAGTACCAGGAGAGGTTCACGTTTATGATCAAATTACAAGCCAGGCATGTTGCGAGAGTTATCAACTTCCTCAGAGTGTTGAATACCAGCTGGCACAAGATCTAGCATTCATCGCCGCCCATGAGGAAGGTGTGCACAGTGTTTCTGCAGCAACAGTTGAAGAGACGGCTACCCAGCAAGGTCTGATATTCAACATTGCCAGCAATTCGGGCATTGGAGCATCCGTTAGAGAGACTTTTTTGGGGATTGGAAATTTTTTGGAACAATGTGCTCGAAAAGGTAATGTAGCTGCTAGTCTATCGGATCATTTGCTAAGACTCGCCGCGATATTAGAACTACGAGGATCAGAATGCACAGAAAGCATTTTCAGTTCGGTGGTACAACTATGTGAACATCGGGTAATCAGTAGGCTTAAATGCAAAGACTGGATCGCCCCAGCATACTACAGAAAAAGAGGGGATCCCATGCATAAGGATTTGAAGGATGCCGTTGACCGCCACTTGAGAAGAAAAGGGGGGCAGACTGACGAGATGATAACAATAATATCAAGGCTACAGGACTTTATAAAATTTATGACCGAACTCGATCGAGAGAACTCAGCGCCGACTTTTGGGACTCGGCTAGAAGCTCTCCGGCTAGCTGGCAAAGTCTGCGACACGCGATCATCGCTCGAAAAAGCTTTCGAACGAGCAGGCATGAAACTAGATATCGCTAGCCAGAAAGCGATCAAGGCATTCGATAAATTTGCCAACTACCAGCATATCAGTGAACGACTATCACGCATGGCAGCAAGCAGCAGCTTCCGTCATCTTTTCAAATCAGTTAACTTCAGATTCCTGAATCACTACGAGTGTCACATAGTACATGGGCGAGAGAGATATGTGCACGCTGAAGTTCAACTTGCCGTTTTCCACCGGCTGCAGAGGACTCGCCCTTCACCTAGGACAATAGGAACCACTAAGGCGGCCTGTTATCTTTGTAATCTCTTCCTTTCACTTCATCCGCAATACACAATCTCAGCAACTCATGGTGTAATTTTTGATGCCTGGACCATTCCGGACGTCATGTCGTATTCAGCAGAGGACAGGAGAGAGCTTAGGAGCATAGTACAAAATATGCAGGACACGTTGGAAGCAAGAGCTGGAGAACGGAATTGCAGGTTTTTGCAATTTCCAATTCAGAGCGGTATATATCATGTTCCAAGTCTTCCAAGTCTCGCAGGAACGGTCATTGGCCCAGCCGCTTCGGTTGTGGGTGAAAGCCTCTCCACCGTTCCAACTAATCCAAGAACTCAAGGAGCGGTTGAGATTTCCTTAGTGGGATCCCTTGCTGAAGCTGTCACCGTTCCTTTGGCAGATCACCATGCGGAGTCACCATTGGAAAAAACCATCAAAAACCCCAGTCAGCAGTCTACGGTTGCGGACGAACACTACAGCACGGACAAGAAGCCTAAGCTCCAAGAGAAATCGAGCTTCCTTCAGGAGTTCAAACTTGATAAGAATGCTGAGCACGAGAGAGGGGTAGAACCCGACGAGAACTCCGAGCCTCATACAGAAACCAAGCTAAACGGAGGCGCGGTGAACGGTGAGGTCTCTGGACCTGAAGGGAATCTCAATAGTAAACAAGGTTCGAGGGCGGATGAATTGATTCACGACATGGATTCCACCATAGGGCGTGACAGCGAACGCGTGCTCTTTACGGAACGATCGCAGATGCCCTGCGCTGTCGACACTTCTCCTGAATGTCCTAAGTCAACGAGGGAGCCAAACGGAAAGAGCACTAATATTTCACCACATGATGACGCAGATGACGGCTGTGCAGGCACTGTACATCTCTCCAGCGTCTACTTGGACCGTCTATCAAACGTATCAGTCCCAGTGGTGATAAAGCCCGATACAACTCAAGAATCATTAGGAGGAGCCAAACAAGAGGCCCAAGAATCTTCGCCAAAGCGCTCACGCAAGAAGCGCCAAAGGCGGCGTCACCGGTTCAAGAGTCACCACGGAAGTGGTCGAAAAGATTACGACATACTTAGATCGAGGCACTCAGGGTCGGGCCACTATAAGAAACCCCGAAGAAGTAAGAAACGAGGATACTTCAGCCACGGAAGCAGTAAGACAACACAACACAGCTACCGCTTCAAAAATTCAAGAAGCATGTACAGCTTTGTGCAAGGACTTTTGAGAGTGGTCCGTGGAACTAAGAGACTGTTTTGCGGATAAAGAAACCACGAGGACGAACGGGCAGGGCCACTGGGCTTTAAACGGCTGCGTGGGGTCTTTGAGGCAAGAAAAGAAAAGCACCGTTCGTAACTTGCTTAAGTTGGCATCATGGCTGGAGGTAGCACTTCGTACAAAATGTAGTAGAACATTTGAAGTCTCCACTGATCAAACCAAATAATCTCTCAACTGCTCACTTATGCTTTTGCACCTTAAGCCGCTCAACCTGAAATGTTTAGGAAGACTGAGAGTATTACAGACAGTATCCGGCTGTCCTCCCTTACCTTTAACTTGAAACAGTGCTAAGGGATTGGCGTGTTAGCTCAGCCACATTAATTTTTCGACTCCAATTTTGACTGCCTCTACCAATACCTTGGCCATCCCCTCTCTTCCCTAGTCTTTTATTCTGTTTTGACTACCGGTCCCCAATCTTGACTCTGACACAGGGAGCCAAGGTGAGATAATTAGAATTGTTATATTTGATTGTAACGAAACATCGTATTAATATCTCGTAGACGAGCCGATCATATTTGACGAAAAGAACTTGAAGGATGGCGATCTCGAACTTCCTGAGCTTGAAGTCTTACAATCAGAAATTGCAGTTTAGTAACATATAAGTAAATTGGTACGCCTATCTAAAAGGGGTGATCTGCCAAGGAAGATAACTAACTAGACCTAAAATAGTAAAGCACAAGTTAAGTAAGTAAAACAAAATAATTATAGTTTTCCCCTCGGTTATGATGCGCTAGAGCTAATGACTAATGTCATCCCCTGGTGGTGTGTCGATGTAGTGGGTAGTCGGGAGAGCAGCGCTAGAGGCCACTTCAGACATGCCGGCTGAGTAATCGAAGAGCACGAACTCGACGCGAGATCTACGGGCAGGTCTTAGGAAGTCACATGCTGCAGCAGTAACTATTGCCAACCTAGAAAGATTATATATAGCAGCTTGCAATTCTTATTCTACCCCACCATTACACTTTGATGTTTGTGACCCAGAATTCGATGTCATTCACAAACCGCATTGCAATGCCTAATTTCACGTCTCTCTCACTGAAAACCGTAAAATCAAGCTTTCGATGTATCAAATTAAGGTCAAACCCATTGTCTAAAGCAATGTCACAGACCTTCTGATATCACCTCTCTGCCTAGTATCAAGAGAGCATATCACGCGACTAGATTATTACAGTTAGCGATAACGACTAGACTATTAACGAACTCGAAGTTGCCTGACTACAGCACTTTGTTGCGCATACAAAGAATCGTAGAGTAGGCGCGTAACAGCTGCTCGTACTTAATGATCATGAGAGTCACAACTCGCTCGAGTTTCAGACGATCTGTGAGAAGAACAAAATCTATACTCTTTGTATATTGTCACATTCGTCGCATCTCTTGCAGTTGCTTGACGTTGACTGCTTCTCGTCGTTAAAGCGCGCGTACGAAGATTCGATCAGCAGTCTAATTCAGAGTCGCATCAATCATATCACGAAGCTCGAATTTCTATCAGCCTTCTACGCAGTCTATCAGCAGTCGATTACGAAGAATAATATCTGCGCAAGCTTTCAGAACGCTGATCTAGTCTCACATGATTCAGAGATGATGCTCTCTAAGCTTAATGTGAGACTTCGTACGTCTTCGTGATCGAGTTAAAAGACATCAAGATTCTTCTTCTACGTCGATTATTCAATCAGTCGATCAGCTTACTAGAGACGCTAAGCTAATCTGTCATCAGCTGATTCTACTGCATGATCAAGTCTCTACTCTTCAGACAGCAAATGAGACAGTCTCAGCGCGTAAAAATCGCAAAAGAAAGTGAATCTAGAAGAAAGACATCTTAACAAAGACAGAGAAAGAGAAGATTATTGCTCAAAAGAAGACAGTGAAGCAGCAGAAGAGCAAAAGAAGTCAAGTTGAGAAGAAATCAGATGTGAGTTGATAAACTCTTGCACGCTGCACGCGTTGCAGAAAGTCAGAGCACAACTTACGTACATGTAAGAAAGATACTGTAGATACTACTTGAACTAAAATAGCTATTATATTGATAGTATTTTGATGTGTTGACGATCTACAATCTCTCTTTTCGCTGCTTCATCATTATTTTCAATTCACTTCAATGTACAACTGTTGATCTCAATAAAACTCACATCAATCATCATCATCATCACTAGTGCAAGATACTCACACAGTCATGTTGAACTGAAATGATCATTCTCGACTTTCTAAAGCGAGTTCTTAAACAGAAAGTCAGTGCAACAATGTTGTCTTCGAAGCAGTCGTTGTTTAACACACAGTACAGCGTCGACTTTGATATCTTGATGCAAGACTCAGAATGAATGACGTATCAAGACTTCATTATTTCTCAACTATCTCAGCTGCTAGTCTCTCTCTTCAACTCACGTATCTATATCTCGACACTAGAAATTGAACTTGACTTGAAGAGTTTACTTGAATATCTTCTCGATTGTCTGAGAGAAAAGATCAGAAGATACACTGCATTCGAGTCTAACAACTTGTTTATCACAAGATTGAAAGAATAACTTTGCTTTATCTTTGAGACGAAGTTCTCGCTGCTTTGTCTGAAAAGTCTGCTCGACATTCATCAAATTTCATTCGTTCTGAAGAACAACATAGAGAGCGATATCAATATCAATACAAGTGATGACAATGAAAAATACAACATCATTCTATTCTGTCACAGTATGTACAACATGAAGCTCAAACAAAGATTCATTGAACAGACGCTGAAAATACTTGTTGAGCAATCACAAGACGAAATGATGACGATTTTTCATCACAACAAGACTCTGCATCTCGATGACTTGATGTATCATCGAACGACTTCTTTTTCTATCGAAGTCGTTCATGTGACAAATGATGATAAGATACTAGACTGTTTTGCTTCTTTCGTCGCGAGATTTGTCATGCAGAATGTAGATGTGAACAAGACTATTCAAGTTAAGTGACGTAAGATGTGCTGCGCTTTGAGTCGTTGTACAAAAGCTCATTCAGATCATCTTTTGTTCAGCTCACTCAACGTCATGATGATCTTTACTCAACATGCGATCGCGTTATCGAAGCTGACGACGCAGATGTCATTGATGAAGAGATATCAAACGATTAAAAATCGAAAGACTCGTCTTCATCGTTTCGTCGCGATTATTAGATTAATCGAGATTTGACACGTTCAGCAGTGCGTTCAATGAGTTCTGAAGCACGAGATCAATCTGATCATCATTGACGAGAATCATAGTGATCACTGTCTCTGACTCAACGTTGTCTCGATCAACATGAGCGTCTTTGACCAAGTAAACATTCTCACGACAAGAAAGAATGAAGAAGATTTCGATTTCGATTTCAATTTCTTGATCATTGTCGAGATTGACTGCAAGACGAGAAATATCGTTCGCAAGATCATGATGACAAGCGTGACAGTATTTCTGAGAGCTCGCTCAAGCGTAGATGCAAGACTGTGACTACAAGACAACATCGAGCATCTGACTAAATTGCATGAGCTCACATGCAACGTCATTGTCGATGTCGTTGTGATCAGCGTTGACTCTGACCAGATTCTCTGCATTGATCATGTATCAAGCTCACATCGATCGATCAATGTTGTTCGCTTGAAAAATGAATCGAGTCTGTTATGAGCAATGAAAGACGTCGAAATCAACTTTGACATTGTGATCAGCGTGACTTTCAAGACTTATGCAACTTCAATCTACTTGACTTGAAACTGAGTGATCTCGCTAAGTGACAATCTTGAGACGCGACTCAGACTCAGTGACTTTGATAAACTCGTTGTCAGAAAGCTTCTTCAAAACTGTTTTGCAGACACGTATCTGTACTAAGATGTTGATCAGCTGCATCTTGACGTGATCATGTTTAAATCTTTCACGACTAGACGCGTCTTTGCGACACTTACGCTTACGCTCACGCTCGTAGATGCAATTTGAGAGTCGAAAGATGATTTCAAGATCATGAATGATGTTGATTTGTTCAAGATCGACATGTACATGTTTGAAATGCATGATGAGCATGATCGCGACAAAATCTTCTCATTCAAGCGATGTTCATTCTTAAAAGACATCGAAGAAGCGAATGTTGTTGATCGCTTGATAGTGATCGTTGAGACTCGTCTCTCGTCACTTTGCTATCTTCATCTGCTGCAAGATGATGAAGCGATCGACGACGTTGCGATCAATGTCACTGCTTTCGACTGTCGAGACTGAGACTTTGCCTGCGTGATAATCAATGTCTAAATTCGTGATCAAGATGACATCGAAGTTGCACGATCTGTCGTGCAATGAGTTTACAACATCATTGAAGACTTGTTGTTCTTGAGTAGCGAAGCTTACGACGTCGACCTTGAGTTGAACTCTTGAGATGTCACGCTGATGATCAAGACTTTTGAGTTGAATCGATCACGTTTGACTCATCTCAAACACAGCTTGAACTCGCGTAACGTGCTGACTTTCGTCTGCTCACTTTCGAAAGCACTCATGAAATCGAAACTTATTATTCTTGTCACGAGCGAAAGCTGCATCGACAAGAACTATTGTGTCGACGTCTGAGTCTTCATGTTCATCAGATGCACTCAGAAGAGTCTCACAACGCATGCAATCAACATTAGCGATGCAATCAAGCGTGAATACGTGATGACTATCAATGTCGATCTGAGTCGTCTGCTTTGAAATCATGTTTACAAGAAGCATCATTGATCAGCGTTGACCGCATTTTTTCAGAGACAAGTGTGACAACAATCTTGACTGTCAGAGAAGCATTTTATGAATGTGATGTACGACGTCGTAGATGTGAACGTGCTGCTAATCATCGAAATGAGAGACGAGATGCTCGTTGCAGCCTTGTCGCATTTGATGCTCGATAGCTGACTACTCAAGATTCACGTTCAGGCTAGTAAACAGACGCGACAGATTCGTCGAGAATGCAATGATGATGACAACAACAAGAACAGCAACAATAGCAGATCAAATTTGATGATCTTGAACTATTGTCTCAGTCTCATCTTCGACAATGACATGATCGAAAACGAGATGACAAAAAGATTTGTTGAACATTGTTTGTTTTTCTTCTTTCATGAGAATCTGCAGCGACTGATCAATATGATGCGCTCGATATCTGACTTTTCACGCTCAAGCGTTAAGTTTTGTCACATGCTTGACATCTTTCAGCAGTCGAGTGAGCTGACTTTGTGCATGTCTCTGCTACAAACTCACTTCATCGATGACTGAATCAAAGTCGATGCGATGATGTGTTGCAAGATCGATGACTTTGTATATGCATCAACGTTGATCTCGCGAATCGATATGCTCTTGATGCTGATTCGCGAAGCTGACAAGCTCTCTTCACTCATCGTTTCTGTTATCAAGCTCTTGTCGCATATCTTGTCTTTGTCATTCAACAATTTGAAAAAGAAGCGAATCAAGATGAAGCAAGATGTGATTCTCAGAAACGCGTCAGTGATGATGATGAACGATGTGCTTTTCGCAGAGAAGATGCTTTGTGCAATGCTACAGCTATTAGATGAAGCTGACATCGACGTCAAGAATGTCAGCATCATGATCATGATTGAGTTCTCGATTCATCATGATTGAAAACTGTTGCATCAACGTGAGTTTGACAGAATCAATATTCAAAGTCTTTTGATCTTTGACGATGCTTAGAAAAGAAAGAAAAGAATCTTGAAATCTTAAATTTTTGATAAAGATATCTTGTGATAGATGTGATTCAAGCAATTTGAAACTTCTGCTCTATCGTTTCATATGCAAATTAATCAATCTCGCTGTCACGATCAGAGTCGAGAAGTGAGTCGTCAAGAATCGACTCAAGAGAAGAAAGACTTCGCACAGTCACAATTCTGACAGTCACATACTGAGCTTACCTGATTAGTGTAAGCGATCACTGAATGCATCATACTTTACTATTCAAGATGTATCTTTCAAAATGCAGAGATGATGTTTTGCAGTGTCGCTTTATCAAAAACTCTTAATATTTTGTATATTAATTACGAGCTCTAATGTAAGTCATGACGTAACGCGAAGAGATACTCTTGCACTCAAATTTGTATGTAAAGATACTTATATACTAATTTCATAACTCGTATAATAGAAGTGCTCAAGTCTCATCACTTCAAAGAATCTCATTTCATCGCTCATTCGATCAATCATAGTGTTCAATAAGTTCAGACAAGACATTTAAGACGTTCAGCTTCTGTAAGAGAACATTTCTTTCGTTCAACATGTCGTTCAAACTCTTTCTTTTTGAATGCAGATCTTATGACAAGAATTTGAGAAATTTCAGATCATGACGTTTCGCGATTCTCTTGAGAAGCTGTCACTCATTGAATTAGTCTTTTTCTTTGAAAGATATTGAGTAATATTCTTTTCTTAGTCTTGTCTTTTTGAGATGTAAGATGATGAGTGATTGCGTAGCAGACTTAATTGTAAGTATAGTCTGTTTCTAGACAGATTTAAGCTCATATGTGATTGACATCAAAGAATAGAGTTTGAATACGTAGTCTGTCATCACGAGTAAACTGCGAAGAGAGCTGCTTGAGCACAGATACTTTGTATGTTGAATTCATGATGAAAAGTGAGTATTGCAGTATTACAAGCAGTCTTGAATCATCTTAATATCATTAATGATACTCTCTGCTAACGCAGAAAGTGCTAGAAGACTTGACGAAAGATACATTCTGAATACGAAGTATAACGATTGTACTGTGAACGTCTGTCTTTGCTCTTAAAACATCAGAAAGTGAGCTTGATGAAAGTGAATTATCAGTCTTTAAGAAAGTAATATATCATTTAGCGTCGATGAGCTGATTGATGAGTTTTTCGTCTGCAATGCGTTGCAAAGATTGAAGAAATGATATCTTGAACTTAAACATGATACAGTTTATCTGTCTCTGAAAAGACTTTAAGCAATGTTTGTATGAAATGAAAGCAAAGCTAAATGATTAGAAGAAGAAAAGTCTTAACGTGCTGTATCATTCAATTGATCTCTTTCTGTTCATTTATTTCATATGCTCTTCTCTTTCTAATTTCACAAGCTACTAACAATAAAGCGACTTTCTCGAAATCTCATAAAGTATATGATATATTAAAGCAGATGCACTCATAAGAACTTCTTTCATCTCTTGATGAGCAAAGAAGTTCTGCGTCTGTAGATAAAGAGTTTGTATCACGTGATCGAACTAAGAAAGTTCTTTGCTCGAGAGCAAAGAACTTTCATGTCATGTAATCTAGCATCTCTTTGCGACGAGTCTAGATCAATGTTCACTTGACTATTAGAAAAATGAGTTAGATATTACGTGATGTGATCTGAAAAATTCTTAGCTGACTATTTGTAGACTTTAAATGAGATACAAAACCTGAAACAATCTCATGTCATCATCTTCATCATCATTCTTTGAATTTCTTGTCTAATCTAAAACTAGATAGCAAGTCAAGTGCATCGTCTCTATCAGTTGATACAAGGTCAAAAAACTAATTATTCGAAATACGTAATTGACTTTCATAGAGTTAACGTAGTTTATTAGATAAGCTTTTATACTCATCATAGTTATATTCAAAAATTCATCACATTGTCATTATACTATCTTTCAATCATCATGTCAACTCAAAAACGCGATCGTGATGTCAGTTCAGTCACTCATGAAACTATTATCTATGTCAAATACAAGAATTGATCATCTTTACACATCATACAAGCTCGTACAAGAATGTCTTTGTCAACAATCTCAGATATATGCAATCATGCTTATAAGCAGACTAAAATTCATGAAACAGAGTTTTTTCATGATGAGAACACTGCTTCTGAATCACATTCTGAAAGACTCTCAATGCTATGTCAAGAAAAGATTGATAAGATGATCAAACTGATCACATCTAGCTATGAATGAAGACGAAAATTCTGAATGAACGTTGCTTGAGAATGTAAGATCAAAGATCTTTCATGAAGCAGACTATGAATGATACTCATCTCGTTCTAAGCTTTGACTCATCAACATCATGAAATTCATACGATTGCAATGATGTAAGAATTGAGTGCATTGAGATTTCACAACAGAGAGCTGAGATCAAGTGATTTATACAGATGAAACAAGCGTTATATTGAGTGAATTCAAAGATCGAAAACGCGTTACACGAAAGCAAAATAAGAAATGAAATTCTATGTGTCTTGAAAAGATCTTTAAAGAGTACTCTACATTCATGTTTTGAGAATTCATAGCTCTGAATTGAAAGAGATCTTGTTATATATATCGATTTGAGAATAAAAAGAAACGAGCTGTCTTCATAACTGCTCTTGCTGCTGCAGATGTACTACGAAAATCTTTGAATTAAACAGCTCATGCAATTCAAAGAGCAAAGCTCTTACGTCAACAAAAGAATCATGAATGAATTCTTACTTATGCTCTCACATTCTTCTTTGCTTCATGTGAACGTTCTGCACATGAAGAAATTGACTGATATTGCGATAATAAATGTATTCTTCAGTCTCTTCTCTTACTCGTCTATCAGAAATTCAAGACTTCACACACAAACAGTGCTTTATTAATGCAGAATGAAGTCTTAAATCACATCTTGCAATGAAATAGATCTTTATTAATGAAGCAAGAAGTGAATTTGTTGCTTTGATCTGATAACAGCTCTGATCTTAATCTCATAGAGCATATATAAAATCTCATAAAGAATCAAGTATCACGTCAACAATCTTTTATATAAAGTAAAATTGAATTGAAATTGATCTGATATGATGAATGAAATAAGCTGAATATAAAGAAGAATATTAATTCTCTTATAATAAAGCAGAAGCATCGAGTGAATCAAGTCATTGAAAATCATGATGATAATCACTTTCATGAATAGATCTATATTATAATTCATATAATCTAACGTTTCTATGTATAATAAATGTTGTTGTCATTATATTTGAATATTTGCATGTTCATTGATTTTCGTGAATGATGCAGAATTGATATCAAAATTGACAGTATCGTCTTTTACAGTACTGATCTTCACAGTGCTGACTTTGACAGTATCAATCTTTCAGTGCTGTCTCTGTCAGTGCTGTCGTCACAGCAACGTTAGCATCTTGAAGCACAATTTTCTACGATTATCACAGTCGTTCTTTCTCGAGCATCAGTCAAAAGTACTTCGTTCAGTACTGCTTCTATCAGTAATGCTTCTATCAGTCTCAGTCAAGACACGTCGAGATGATTCAGAACCTTCAACATGTTACACAGCGCAATTGCTCGATCAAGCAAGAATCTCGATGAGTCATCTACTCGAAGGGTATTACTGTCAGGAAATCAAGGCTCAGTACACAAAAAGAAAATTTATCGCATGGTAAACAAATAGTGTTACTCGCGGTCGAAACAACAAGCTTCTATTTCTAGATCAATGCAGATCTTTACAATTTCTCTCGGCTTCATTAAAATCGTCACGGCATGACATTACTTATACAGCAAAATGCATTCCATCAAGGATTTACCGGCCCATGTTTATTTCGCTTTGCAATGCGATATCAGATCCCGCAAACCTTACGGTGCCTTCGAGGACTGATTCGCAACCGAATCAGACTCCTTGTTCGACGGCTCCTTCGCCTTTGACTTGTACCGGGCTTCACGAACAACGTGGTCAAAGTCTGTGGACAGTAGGTTAACAGGCAACGGGTACGATGCTTTCTAGGCTCGAGTCAGCTCAAGATCGATGTATCGGGGTTCATACGTACGATTTCTGTTATGGTAGGAGGCCATCGTTCGTGATCGGTCGATCGATAAGTATAATACCTTCCGTTCTTGCGGATGATCAGTGCAAGGTCCGCGTGACACAATCGCGCCAGCTGATCTGCCTTCTTCACCAGATTTGACTTTCTTCTGATGAACTGCTGTGTCTTTGCTTTTGCTGCGTAAGGCATACTGTATGTTTCCGGATAACTCGAACGCGACAACACGCAACTCATCCGAGGAAACTGTCTTTATCTAAGACCGAGTGAGGGGCTGGTTCTAAAGACAAGTACTGACATATCTCTGAGCTTCCTGCTTCGCTTCTGGATCGTCTCTATTCTATCTTGCTGGTCCCTCAAGGCTCCATTTCTGACGCCCCTCCCCGCTCCATTTCTAGCCCCCCCTCCCCGCTCCATTTCTGGTTCCCCCTCCCAGCTCCACTTCTGGTCCCCGGGGAAATATTTGTGGACGGGGTTCACAGGGTTCCCCTAGATACGGTAGCCTACGAGGCACTCTGACACGGCCTTTGATTGGAGCGATGAGATAGTGCCCAAGTTTCTAAATGTGTACACTTTCTAATTTTATATACCCTTTGGACAACGTCGGCTTGACTATACATTAATGGGTCAGATATCGAAAGATCCATCTCTGGTACGTGATTTGAAGTTTCTGGATCTCAGGGCATTCAAGATGATCTGCGAAGGCTTGTGCGAGGCTATTTAGATGAAAGATTGAGTCTGTTGGAAATGAATTATCAACCAAATAAATGATACATTAGGATTAGCTTCTGCGTAGATAGATTCAACCAATGCAGTGGCCCGAGTCTCGCTTTGTTCTCGGTTGAATAATTCTGCTCAACTGTACTTTCGGGTTAGTTTTTAAGATACTACGCTACCGTAACCGGCGACTATGCAACGTTCATCCGCAACGCTTGTTTAAATCTAACCTGAAGATTTAACAGGTGCATAAGAGTATTCCTCTACACTTTGAATGATTTTCTGCTCTCAATTGCGAAGGCTGGTTCACAACGTTGGTTCTGGGGGTTGTCGCTTACAGTAGCGTGGTATCTTAAAAACTAACCCGAAAGTATATAGCCAAGGTCTCTGTGAGTTGCGGTCCACCTTCAGCCTCACAGCAAAGTCTGGCCCTCTTCTAGCCCTTCTGATTCAGTTTAGTAAGCATCACCTGCGTTATCACACTGTATGTCTGTTCTAATTGCTAGTTATGTCAAATCCATTTTCCGGTCAAATAATTCGGAAACGCTTGGTCGAAAACATCACGCTGCTATGGACATTGACCGAGGTCCCTGAGCAGCCAAAAGAGCACAAACTAAGCTGTGGAAATGACAAGGCACGACAGCTTTCCTCAGAGCGAGAAAGGCAACTTGCCGACAGCTTCGCGTTCATTTCAGCCTCCACGGACGATATGCTGAGGGTCATGGCTATCTGCGTCGAAGAAGATCCCGATAAGATGGGGATGACAATTCGTCTAGCCTCGAACACTGGAGATCTCTCACGCATTACAGAGGGTTTCAACGGTATTGCAAACGCGCTTGAAAGGGCAGCACTAAGGGGTATGGCTGGACTCGCTCAAGACAAGGGGTTTTGCTAATTCACGCATTTCCAGTAGAGTCGAGGACGGATATCAGGCAAAATGTATTCCGACAAATCGTCGTGCTAGATACCACCCGTATTTTATCCCGCCTAAGGTCCAGACACGCTGAGAGAACGAGAAAGACGGCGGGGAAGCCTGTCCTCTTAGCCTTATTGCGCAGAACAATCAACGACCCTTCAATAAACCCCCAGGGAAAAGTAGCCAAGGCCAAGGTAGCCAAAGCACGATTGGACTCGATACGACTGTCCGAGACCTTCGATAAATTCGAGGCTACTAGTGACGACCCTGCTGCTTCAAGTCTCTCACAGGATGTGCTTATGGATGTTCTTGTTCAGGCTTACGATTTTGACGCAAGCAGTCTCCAGATAGCTCTTCAGTCCTCGTTCTCTATCGATCCCACTCTGAAGAACTTCCTACCTCAGGCGATCAGCAAGCTCGGACGTTACTACTGTATTGCGTGCGATCTTGTTGATGCCGCGCGAAGCTCGAGATATACGCTCTTCGGACGCATTTCGATTAAAGCATTGAAAGAACCTGAGTTCAACACTGCCTCTATCACAGACGAACTGGCGTACTTTGATGAGACCTTACAACGGGTCACTCGCTCGTCGCATCGACGATATTGTGAGAATTATACCTCTGGGTGTCTCTCGGCAGCGCGAACGAAATTCCAGTCACGCTTGTCCAGCCGCGCCACCCCTTGGAAGATTCATGCCGAAATTCAGCTGCTGTGCTTCTACGAGCATAGCCCTGATATACCTCATCCACGGATAATCTGTTCGAGCAAGAGCGCTTGCTATCTGTGTGATCTGTTCATCAAAACCCATGGCAAGTTTCAAACCCCTCGGACACACGGGAGGCTCTACGATAAATGGATATTACCAGAATGGCCAATTAGCGAAGCTCCTGCCAATGAATATATCCTTCCAGTGGTTGAGCAATTCAACGCCGCATTGGAAGCCAAAATTCTACACACGTTGAATCGGAAACGACTTCCGTGTCGGCACCCGAATGAGAGCACTTTGCCTTTACGTGAGCCTTGGTCGTCAACTTCTACACTCTCTCGAGCATATACACGGTATTCGACTGCAGAGGCGTCAGACCATGCTTACGATGACGTCTTCGAAGACCAAGAAGAGCCTCCACCTCAGAACTCCGCGTTCGCTGATACTGGCTCTTTCAAAACCGCCTTGGAGGATAGCTTGTATACTACTCAGACACCTCCTGTCAAGCGAGACACGCCAAAGGAACAACAGCGTAATGGAGAGAGAGGAGCAATCGTGATTCCATTAAGACCAAATGCAGCCTCTCAGCGCTTGACTCGAGGTGACTGGGCGTATCACAAGCTTACCCACCCATGTGATACCTTTACTGTGCAAACAGATGTAGTAAGTCTACATGCGTCGTGGGATTACAAGGCCATGGAGGCTACACATGGTCTCTTTGCCGCCCATAATATCTGCTGGGTCCAAGTCAAATGGCTTGGTTGTGGTAGTCAGGGCACTCAAGAAGATGCAAGGTTTGGATGTATTGACCTTGATACGTTGGAAAGTAATCAAGACAAGACTGTTGAAAGCGGAACGGTGTCTGGTGCACAAGAGCTTTATCTCAAGAAAGGAGAACATTTGCTACTGATAAAGTACACATTTGAGGATCTGGGGCAAGGATAGGTTCCGTTTGAAAATAGTGGGTAGTAGAGAAAACGCAAAGTCCGGGGGAGGCGTGGGAAAGTGAAGAGAAAGAACGTATTGACAGACTTGCACCGACCACCTGAAGTCCATGCAGAATAAGAGACATGCAAGGCGACAGGATGGGAGCATTCTACGCTATGACACCAATCACGAATCCCTGCCCTAGAGTAGAAGCCAAAAGTGGGAGAAAGGCTGCGAGAGCCTAAACAAGACGGGATGTTGCCAAAGTTGTGTGCTTGGGTTCAGTGCAATTTTTGGTAGACATCCCAAATTGGCAAATATAATCCTGTTTAATCCTTGGAGGTCCCGACAAATAATCATAGTACAAACAGGCTCAGAACTCGTCGATTGGTGAACGGTGCTTACAGTCTTGGTGGGACAAATGGGAGGGTGCAGTCTCTCGAATACATATGCAGAGCAGGCGGGCCAAGCCATGTGTACCCAGCTGATTCGTGGAGCATTCGCTCGTCGCGCAGAACCAATGAAGTCAACTGATTTGAAAGGAAAAGCTATGTGCAGTAAGAACAAGCCGTAAAGATCGTCGAATCCGTCCTTAGCACGCCTAATGCCTCCTGGGTACTAAGTTGTCCGATTGGCTCTTATCGAAAGCCATCGGCACTCTTTTGCTTGTTATTCCTCGATATGCAGGACTTGAGATCACGTAGTCAATCGAGTATCACTATCTTGATAGAGAGATGAAGAGTTAGGCTTCTAGATTTGACCGGCAAAGACTCCTTGCTGCATCTGTACCTGACGTATGATGCGTTGGTCTAATCAGCTGCTGATGAAATCGCGCCCATATATGGGTGGTCATTCTATCGAGTCGCTCGCTTTATTTCCCCGCACCTTGCATCCTCATTGACTGCAGGCGTCAAATACTCGCGCCTTCGCCGACAACCAGATTATCTTGCTATCCCTATGCCATTCAGAGCTCAAGGCGCAGAAGAACGACTCGAAGACGTGTTAATCGCCTACGCAGAATGCCAAAACAGAAGAATTTCGAATACTATGCGGTCATTCGTGGTTTCTACATCACTGTTCCAACGATTTTCTCGTCTTGATAAGTTTTGGATAGACGATGAGATCAGCGTATCCTCTGCGTACTAATAGATGGCATTGACTTCAGGGGTGATGCACACCCTTTGGTGACCGGCTTCTCGAAGCCAGATTTCCTCGGATTCAAGACTCTAGCTGATGCCGAGGATTACATGGACAGAGAGGGTGTGACGCTCTACAATTACGATATCAAATATGGTGCTGGAAAAACGAATCCGATAGATGGTCAGACTGCTTACTACGCCGTCGCGAATGGTCGTAGACCAGGAATTAAGCCATACCATCAGTAAGCTTCCAAATACCGCATACAGCCAACTCTTCTAATGCGAATAGTGGGAATGGCGGTACGGAGCCAGAGGTGACGAACTTTCCAGGCGCTTGTTACAAGCGTTTTCGGACGCTGGCACAGGCAAAATCCTTCATATCGGATTGGATAGAAATGTTTGCTTGTGTCGCAAAAGCCAACATCAAAAGAGAGTTGTTGAATGATCATCGGCCAGAGAATATGCAGGAATGATCTCTCCAATTCAAATTGAAGAAAGACACGGACGAAGTTGAGCATAACCTTACGAACGGCCTGGGGAGTATCAAACTGAGGAGTTCCCACTGAATCTTATATACTCAAAACCGCCCTATTCTCTTCTGAGAATTTCTTAATTGCTAGGATTGCACTTATCTCGCGAACCATATATTGGTAGGCACATCAAATTGAATGAACTCTATTCTATCACGCGCTAGAGCGGCAGTCTTCACTCGCCAACGAAGTCAGACATGAGCTCACGTAATCGGTAGTTCTCTTTCCCGTTCTTGCGGTTGTCCTTCTCGCGTCCGATGAGAGTGTCCCTCACCTTTGTCCTTCGTTTTGGGGGGTATAATACGGTTGCCATCCGCAGCTGAGGCTGAAAACTTGGAAGCCGCGGTTTTAACGCTCATCAGTTTGGTGAACGCGGTGTCAATGGCTTTAGACATCCTACTATTCGTTAAGGACGTCTAAGTTGTGATCGAATAGAATCAGGTGTGAAGTATATAAGTATCTACTCCTCTGGCGGGTGCTTCGTCGACGAGTGCTCTCCCAGCAAAGCCCTCAACTTTTGGATATAGGGAGCTCGTTGGGGGAGGAGGATGTGCATTACAGAATTCACTTGCCAGGCTCAGGTATTCTCTACGGATAAGCATGCAATTAAAGTGGTGTGCTAAAATTTCATAATAATAACGTTAAATATTCCTGAACCGAAGGTTGTCTCAATATTTATCTTTTTCGAAAACTTGCATGTCCACATAACAGTGCTGCTCGCCTGGTCCATCACCTTGCCTTAGAGCGACCGATAACTTCCTTTTGCTCTGTAAAAAGCCCTCAAAATATCGTGCTTTTGTGTCTGGCCAAGCTTCTGGGTCCCCGTACATTTGCGATACCTTCGGGTTTCTAGGTGGTCTGCCCTTACAGCCTTTCCTTACAATGTTCATGCTCGCTTCAGTCCTTCCCAAACGTATGATCAGTAAAAATCTTTCCGTTTGTTTAGAGTTGACTTGACTGAACATAAAGCCTGCGTAGCCCTCACCGAGGGTTAGATCCCAATTTTGTGGATCGTATAACGTGAGGGATGGATGTGAACAGTAGAAATCTAAAATTTGGAGCCCTGATTTGCGTGATTTCTGCGAAAATAGAAAAGTCTGGATATTAAATCTCGGAAGTAACTCGTAAGAGTCTATACGATCATGGGCGAGCTTTGGGCGAATATAGACTTGCCGAGGCTCTAAGGATAAGGCTTCAGGCGACGAATCTTCCTTGCCATTGATTGTACTCAGGTACTTGGATAGTTGACTCCCTTCTAGAGGAATCTCACCCAGTGCTGGTCTGGCCAGTTCGTCTCGACTTAACCTGACTAGCCGGATGCATAAAGGGATATTGTCAGAGGTATCACGAGCACAGTTCAAGAGAGCCAACTCGAACCGCGAGACCTCGGAGGATCCCCCAATGTCTTTATTCAAGGCTGCGTTGACGTATAGACTGATCGCTAGGCCCCTGTTGGTCACACTCCAAGGCGGCCTATAAGGTAACGGTAACGAGACCGGCACTATATTTCCGCTTTTAGCGAAAAATTTAGGGGACTCCGCGAACATGCCCGTAAATGTATTTGGGAGACCGGAATCTGGGTCGTTCCAGGCGAAAAGAGACTCGTCATCTGTTTTCTTTGCGATTTTCTGCTGTAATCTTATAAACGCCTTCGACGCTTCTCCATAGATCGGGGTCATGTTGATATCGAAAAGACCTAGTAAACAGTATGACTGGTCTTCAGTCCGAGTCGTTTCTCGGTTTGATACCCAAGACATCTTCTGTGCTGTACTTGCGTCACGAGGGTTGACCAGGTGATTCCATTCTATACCTGTCGCGGATGAAATCTCGGACCGCAGAGTGTCTTTAGAGCCGAGCTCCTTCCATTCGCAGTCGTAGAATATCATCTTGTAGGGTGCAAGAAGCTCTTGAAGAGTCCATCCTCTTCTAAACCATTTACTGTTGTGGAACTCAGATCTCCAGTCCAGATTTGAAGAAGAGACATCAGCCAGATATACATAACAGACGGTAGCACGTTCGTACCAACGAAACATCGAATTGATCGCTTCCGAAAGCTCGGCGCTACTGGTTTTGTCGATGCAACAAGTATCAATCCAGACATACTCGTAACCTTGACTTTGTGCCAGGCTGCAACATTTCAGGATCTTGTGGTATCCGGCTAATGCTTTTGACTCGGACTTATCCATATCTTGAAAAGAAACCTCGGATTCATTGTCATACCATGTATGAGATAAAATTGCGTATTCTTGGATCTCGTCATCCCAGCGATGGGAGAATTTGATAATAGCGGTATCGGTATGGAGGAGTCGCATTTTAGTTGGACGGCTGGTCGTCCGTACCGCTGTCAATTATTTGGCACAATTGAACTGAAGCAAATTGCCGCCCGGCTCCTTGGCCATCTTAAAAGAGATCGGCTCGCAAACTGCAACACACTCGTATTTATCCACTCTCTTTTTCAAAGCTTACTGAGCTCCCAGCTGCCCAGTTATTCATAATGGTTTTTCAAGGTTGATACTGTAGGTCGTGTGCAGAACGTCGTAGATTGAGGGAGGTTCGAGTAGGGATCTAAAGCGAGCAGGAGACTCTGAGGGAGCAGGATCTGTGAGCGCGTAGGATTACAAAGTTTGATAGAGTGGGATTATTAAGGGAGTAAGAGTTGGACTAAATCCCCCAGGCTTTCACACCGCAGGGGCTTTTGTGGCGCAAGGGATGCTTATGCCGCAGGGACTCTTATGTGCAGTTGCGAAGACTAGGGTAACGCGCAGACAATTGTCTCGAGACCAATAATGTCTTGAGACTAGTGTCTTTAGACGAGGAGTGTCTGCGGACAAGTGTTGTCTAGAGACACTATTCTCAAGACACTATTGGTCTGAAGACCGTTGTCTGCGGACAAGTGTTGTCCGCAGACACTTCTTGTCTGAAGACACCAGTCTTAAGACATTATACGTCTGGAAACGGTCGTACAGTGAAAGGCAGTACAGTGAAAGGCAGCACTGCAAAAGCCAGCACAGTGAAAGGCAGTACCGCAATAGCCAGTACTGTGAAAGGCAGCACTATAAAAGCCAGTACTGTGAAAGGCAAGTCCCCCCTCAGGCTCTATGACTCATATTCTCGGCGCAGTCATGTTCATATTCTAGCTGAAACGAGTCTGACGTCAAACTTAGAACTCACATTCTAGAAGCTTCTCAACCTCCATTTATCTTGTATATGTTCCGCTCAGAAGCAAGCCGCGCGCTTTAAGAGTTAAACATGACCTACGTTACACCTTCAACATTCTATATTACTGGCTTTTACCGTGCTACTTTCCCCGGTATCGCCTTTCACGATACTAGCTCTTGCAGTGCGGCCTTTCATGTCTTGGCTTTCGCTGCGCTTTTATAAGGCTGTCTATACCAGTGCTAGCTTCATTCTCTTGCTATTTATATATTGAAAGTTTCATGTGATTGACGGTCAAAACAGAAGCCTTATTTTCAGGGTCAAACGGATGCTCACTTCCTTTCCCATCTTTCTGCTTCTGTACTGCCTTTTACCGCAAGCCGGTACCTGTAGTTCCTGGTTCCAGCGTTCTAGGGCGAGTGTCAGCCTTACCGAAGCGGGAATGATCTATGACATCGAGTGATGACTAGTCACTAAGAATTACGAAGCTGAAAGAAACAGCTTATGACTGGTCACACTGTCTGATAGCTTCTGTGCAAATTGCAGCCAATCAACAGTTGCCATCTGGCGACCGGTCTCGATTGAAACCAGTCATTGATTTTTGGCTCCCGACAAGTCAGCTTATAGATCTTGAACGCCTTCAAGTTCTTACTCGCTCAAACATTCTCATTATTCAGACTCTAGTTCTGCTCATTTGATTTAAAACGCTGCGAAGAAAGTAGATAACACACTCTAATCGTGCTCTATGTTCTCATGAACTCTTCTGAGATAAAACAGTTCCGTTACGATTTGTGATGCTACTCTCTTCTTCGCTTTTGCTTCCTGACCTTGCGCTTTATACATTCGTAAGAAGAAACGCAGAGGTTTACTAGCGAAGTAAAATCTCTAAGATCGTGCAGAATCTCAACGACCTTGAGCCTAGACAAGAAATTACCTTATTTTCGAAAATGATCGCAACTTTCTTATCTGTCGTCAATAAGAAAAGTTCTAGCGAAACGACTCGTTATACAATCGATCTTAGTGTATTTGAGATTGAACTAAATGACTTTTATAGAGTAAGTTTTACAAGTATCAAAGTTCATTTTAAACGTAAGACGTGAAAAGCTATAAACAATTTAATATCTAATTCAATTTGTAAATTATAATTTAACTAATCAATTTCAATCTCATCTCGATTCGTCGAATGTATACTTAATCGACACGATATCTTCTTCTCGCCTCAGGTGAAGTTCTGTCGAAGTACATGTAGCGTCAAGATAGAATTTCATTTCGATGTCATAGCTTAAGCCTTTCGCGTTAATCGCTTGCGAGTTAACGTTTCTGATCTCGATGTCTTGAAGTCATTTGACTCGTATCAAACAGCGACTACTAAAATTAGAGACTATGTCTGAATTGAAAGACGCAGTGATGTCACTTGACAAGTGCAGATTGAGACGAGTGATGCTGACGTTGATAGATATGTTTGAATATGAGAGTGAGCGTCGAATGAATTCGTCTTCGATTAATTCGTGATGCGATTTTCATGATGCTGTAGAAGAAAAGCTCAGAAGTGAAAGAGAAGATGTGATAGAGATATTTGTAGATGCGTCTCGTGATGAGAGTTCTCTTGTGATCATAGATGCTTGAACTGATGAATGAAGAGTTGAAGTGCTTGATAAAATGAACGATGTTGCATCAGTTAGAAGTTCGCCTTGTAAAGATACTTCGAATAATAATGAATCTGAGCTCGTCAAGTCTAAAGAAGCAGAATCTTTCGAGAAGATCGAAAAATTGAGTATAACTCTATCAGATAACTGCTCTTGAATTAGTGTCAAGCGAAGATCAGTTGATAATTAGAAAACTGAGAGCAGTATCTGATTGATACGAGATAAAGATCTGATCAGAGTACTCTCATTTGAGTGATCAGCTCGTACTGACTCTCTATCTGAAGCTACTCTGATCTTGACTTTCAGAATGTCACTGAAATTTCTCAGAAGAACATCAAAGTCGCGTCAACGCATCTCTGATAGTAATATGTGTCACTCTGACAGAGTTCATCTGTGATAAAGATAATCATGAGTTCTAGAAACGTGATATTGATCGTGAAGTCTGAAGAAAAGATCACAAAGATAGCATGCACTCTTGCTGAAACTGATTGTTCTTGATTGTATTCTTTTCAAATTCAGCTCGTAGAAGAAGAGAAGCTGAATCTCTGCATGCACTTTGACAGATTTATAATAATCTGCGATGATCACACGAAACTCGTCAAGTATGACTTGAATAGACTTTCTCAAACATCTCTCTAGCGAGAACTTAAGTGATCTTGATTGCACAGCACTTTCAGATCGAAGTATGTTTTGAAGTGCTGTAAGAGAATCAACATTCTTATCTACATGTGAAGATTGAAAGAAACGCAGAATTGAAGAAGTCTCAATTGTAATGCTGTTGAATATAAAGTACTTCTCGCTTTGAGCGACGCAAACAAGCTCGTAGCTGATTGAATAGTATCGATCAAGCTTTTTCACAGCTTCAGAAAGAAATGTTTTGAGCTCAGAATTTAGTCTTTTCGAGAAATTGAGTGTCAAATTAAGCTTCGTTTGTGAAGACAAATCATGCATTTGAGTTATCAACTTTATAATCACATCTTGTATCTTGAAAGATGCTGCAGAATGCTCTTGAATGTCTTTTAATTTCATGAACAAAGCTTTGAGAATCTTTATCTTTGTTAGAATGTTTGTCAATTGCACAACTGTGATATTCGAACTGAGCTCTATAAATTGATCTTGTATAACAGTATTCAGCAACGTGATTAGCGCAGACTTGTTCTTGTTTCTCGAGGTTTTCTTAGCATGTCTTGATCGTAGTCAAGATAGAATATGATAATAATCTAAAGTGACTATGCATCGAAAAAGAGTCTTCGTATCATCATCTTTGCTATTCGCTAGAACATCATCAGTTTACTATAATCATGTTTAATCAAATGTAAAGTGTACATCTCTTGACACTGCTTGTTTCAAGATTTTTGTCATAAGCTTGAATTCAAGCACTATCTCATCAATGTCATCATTGTTTGAAGTCAATCGAATTGTACAGCTGCGACGATCACGAGCTTTCTCAAGGCAGATTGTCGTGACTCTAGTCGAGTTATGTGTAGTAGCTGACAAGAACATCAAATTCTTCACAATCTGTTTTTCACACTGAAAGAGTAGTTGATATATGCTCAAGAGAACTGAAAGTGCTTTTGATGACTGATTGTCTTTTGAACTTTCGAAACATTCGTTCAGCATGTATAGAAGAGTGATTGTCTTCATCAGACTTTTGTGAGATGTGTCTCTAAACATTACATTGTTCATGATGACATTGTATTTCTGCGTATTCAAGATTTCGTTTACGAAAGCTTGCAAAAGTCGAAGATTAGAATTCTTTGAAAATAGAGTCTGACTTGATAGAGCTACAATGTTTGAATTGTCTGAAGCATTCTTTGTCAGCTTCTATCAAGATATGAAAATCTGATGTGACTTTATCTATAGTTGATTGCTTCGACGATGAACTCAAGCTCAAAATGACTACGAACTCTGATTGCACTTGTAGCTGTTGTCATCTACGTTCGATACGCTTCTGCGATGCATATTATGTCGCAAGCAGATCTTGTCTATTCATAGTCGAGATCGAGCTAAGAAATTAGTAGCTGTATCGCTGCTCAATCGACGTGAGAACTTTTGTCAAGAATTTCACAGCTTTCTGCATAAGCTAAAAACTTTAGAAAGAAACTATAAATGTTGTCTGAGTGCGTGCAGCAATGTGAAAGCAAGTATAAAGACTTGATAATAGTCTTTATTTAAAATGATAATAGAACTTTTCTTTCTGTGATCGTATGATCTTGAAAATCATACGATTTTTCTTCTTTCTGTTTTCGTATGATCTAAAAGATTATACGACTTTTCTACTTCTTTTATCGTACGATCTAAAAAATCATATGATCTGAAAATTTACACGATTTTCCTTGTTTCTGATTATCGTTCGATCTAAGAAATTATACGATTTTCCCTCTTTCTATTATTCTATAATCTTGAAAATCATACGATTTTTCTTCTTTCTGTTTTCGTAAGATCTAAAAAATCGTACGACTTTTCTACTTCTGTTATCATATTATCTAAGAAATCATAAGATTCTTCTTCTTTCTTTTATTCTATGAACTAAGAAATTATACGACTTTCATTCTTTCTGTTATCGTATAATCTATGAAATTATACGATTTTCCTTCAAGCTTAGAGATCGTCTTGATCATTCTTAGAAGTCAGTTCAATTAATTAATAAAATGAGTTCTATTCTTTGTAGAAGATAAACAGTAATATTTTCGTTCTTTCAACATTTCTTTCGCTTGATCTACGATGTACACAGTTCGCATCATCGCTGACATTTTATTTCAGTTCGTTTTCTATGCTGAAAATCAGACAGCATGCTATATGCAACAAAAGCGAAGTCTTAACAATTTATCAAAAGAAAATCAAATCTCGTAAAGAAAGCAGATCAGCTGATACAATTGTGTCACGCGAATCTTGCACTGATTATTCGTAAGAATGACAGATATTATACATATTGATCAATCGAACATGATCAATAATCTTCTACGATTACAGATGTTGTATGTATTGAACCTGATAGATATATTCATCTTGCGCTGAATCAATCTTAGAAAGAATCGTATTCTTTGTCAGTGAATCTGCTTTCTTGAAACTTTGACAATTGCAATCATAAAAGTCAGCAAAGATCAAAGAAGTCATCGACAATGACGTTGAAAGTGACGAGACTTGAGTCTTTGCAGAATTGATAGACGATGCGAGATTTTGTACTGCATAGTATATTCAAGTCGAAGAAAGACAATCGCATGAGAGATGAATCAAGTCTCTATCTCAACGAAGAAGACAGTCTGAATCGCAGTCTACTGTACAAGATATCTTTATCATGATGATTGATTACGTATGCGCATGTCAATGTAGAAGACGTCTGAAGTGCATATAAACTAGCAAAGAAGAACATGCAGATGTGAAATATGCATGACTATATCTATCAGCAGTCATCTTCTCACTCGCATATCTAAACTTCTCAAACCGTCAGTCGCGAATAGTCGTTCAAGCGAGCAGAATCATGATATTTCGAACTCTCTTGACAGTCGAGATGAGCTATAATTAGTCAGATCTTGATGAACGAGTCGAGTCTTAAATATTTATCTCGCTTCATATGATCAGCTCTGTCTTAAAAGTCTCGTTATGATCTCTACTTATAAAAATCATTATCTGAGTAAAGTTTAGACTCAATGCAGATTCGATATAAGAAGCAGAATGACTTTTAAGCAAGATTGATGATTCTGTCGTAGCGATGACAAACATAAGAGCATGCGTCATAAAATTAAAGACGTGTTTGAGCACAAGAAAAATATGATTACATCACAAGAAGAGTCTCAAGTGACACAGTCTGACGAAGACTCTAGCGTACATCAGTCAAGAGTTGTGATCTAGTCAAATTCTAATATTTACACAGAATGACTTGAAATTGTTGCAACCTTCAAAGTTGAAGATGTCGTCAGAGAATTTGCTTAATCGTCAGAGAATTTGCTTAATTGTCAAGAGTCAACATTCGTCACAGATCAAGAACAACGTTCATCGTCAATTCAGCACGATCATAACAATGATGTGATCGCTATTAAAGATGCAAAGAAGTCGAAAGATCTGTGACTATAAACATATGAGACATTGAAACTTTGAGAATTGAATTTGATAACAGCTTATAAGCGTATGTTGATTTCTATCACTATCAATCTCGCAGATTCTTCTTCAAGCTCTGAGCTTATTGAGACAATTGTCAAATCAAAGTTACAAAATCACGAAGTCAATCAGTTGATTATCAATCTTGATACAAAATCTGTCAAAGCGCGAGAACAGAGTGAAAAGATCATCAAATTCATTCTCTGATTCAATCAAAGTCGCGATCGCAATCATTGCATTCAGCTGAACAAGTATGAGCTGTTGAGATCAAATGTTGTTGCAAAGTAGATTCACTGTCAAACAAATAATCGCAGCTATCGCAATCATAAGAAGCAGCGTAAGCAGAAAAAACAAGATGCTGCTGAAGTGATCTTAGTCAGTTGAAATCGAGTGAAGATGAACTTGAGCAGAAGTTACAAAGCAAGATCTAAAATGATTTAGCTTATAGTTTTAGCGAGTGCAACAAAGATGCTATGCTCACTATCGTATTTTAGAATAATGCAACGCTTGAGTTAACACAGTAGCGCTTGATAGTCTACATCATATGACTGCAAAGAATTCATTTGATGTCTTGCATATTAGTCTGAACGAGTATGCTCTTAGTCTATGAGACTGATGATTATTTAATGCTAATGTTTTCAGCTGTTTTGACTTCTCGAAGTACTCGAACCTTATTATTCGCTGTGAGACTCAGAAGTTCAAAGTTCACAAGATAGTTGTATGCGATTAATCAAAATACTTCTTCAACATATGTGATGACGACTGAAAGATACGTTTGAGAACAGAATATCTTGACTTCATGATTATTGATATCGCGCACAATATTAATTTATGATCACTAGAAAGCGATCGATGACATAATAGAGCTCAAAGAAGACAATGTTCGCGCTGTTGAAGCAATGCTTCGATTTATGTACACATTCGATTATGACGATAGCGACAATGATCATGAACGAATCTCACTCATGTTCTTCAACGTGAAAGTGTATAGCACTGCGAAAAAATATGATAATTTGACTCTGAAACTACGAGCGAAGAAAAAGTTCAACAAAGCTGTGAGAACTTGCTGAGACATGAACGACTTCGCTCATTGTATCACTGAGATCTACAGCTCGACATCTTCAACAGATCAAGTTCTTCGTGACACAGTTGTTGAGATCGCTTATGAGCATATCAAAGCACTTTTAAAGAAGAATAATTTTCGAAGTGTACTTGAGAAAACTGCTGAATTCGCGACTGATGTCATTCAGCTTATGACTCAAAGCAACAACTCATTTCTCAAAGAATACAATTGTTCAAATTGTGAGAATCTTTGAAAGACAATGCTTTCATCTGAGAGTACGTACTATTGTATTCATTGTGATCATGACGATACACACTGAGATAATTATGTTATGAAATAAGACTCACTGAGAAAACTTAATTAATAATATATCATAATCAAAACACGTTTTGTATATCACTACATAAATGAGAGCAGTCAAAGTTGAATTATAAATTTGAGAGAGCGCTGAAACTCGCATTCTACTAGTACATATTGAGGCAGAAACTGCAGATATACACAGAGTCAGTACATCTTGAAGCTCTATGACTAAGTCGCTGACATTTAAGACAACTATGCGATTCTGACTTTCAAACGTATTTTCTGATGTATGTCATCAGATTAGAGATGTTCATAAATTCTTTCAATGATAGTCTTTGTGCATTCTGAAGCGAAATTTTGGGTTTTTATGTACGAGACGTATCGACTGTAGATCGTGACGAGAAACTTTTCAACCGCGCAAGCAAAGACATGAAAGAATGAATAACAGCTCTTTCATCTGTCGAAGTACAGATGATGTTCGCTAATATTGAGAAATCTAGTGATACATTAAAGAAGAAGACAGAAAATATCGACAATCTAGCGTCGATGTAAACAAAAATAGTAATGCTCAGAGAAACAGAGCAATACAACACATTGATAATAGCAGAGAAAAACTAAATAGATTAAGCTCGATATGAGATCGAAGCTTTTGAGAGAATAAAGTGATTGAAGAGTGTACGATGATCTCTGAAGAAGTTAAGAGACATCTGATCTGTTCGCGACAGCGATTAACGATTAAGTGAGTGTTTTATGCATCAACTTCGCATGATTCTGTAGATGCATTTTGCTTTTCAGATCAACGTCGCATCTCAAATGAGAGCATGCGATCGACTGATTGTTCGAATGATGACGAAGATGCTTTCAATGAAAGTGCTTTTTCAGATCATCATGACTGCGAAAGAACTTCAAGCGTGTCTCTGTTGACAGTTCTTCACAATCGAGGCAGAAAATACATTGAGTGAGCTTGCATTCGATTGAAATGACGTTCGAAAGACTCGACGTCTGAAAGACGAATGACGACGTCAGATCTCATTCGAGCTTGATATTCGCAAAGAAGAGTTTTTGACAACGAAAATGACGACTTTTCTGCAAGCTGCAAAGAACTGTCAAGACGTTGATGACTTTCACTCGTCGTTTGCACTCTTCTTTCGAAGATAAAGTGATGAAGACGAAGAGCGTGTCAATGACTCTGACGCGTTCAACAAAGACGTAAGCTTCTGCGTTTATCGTCTTCTCAGCGACAATCGACAGTTCTTTCAGTTGTTGTTGAATATCAATCATCGACTGCTCTCTTTTGTATCTGACTTTGATCTCTTTCAAGAGAGATTTCTCGAGTTGTCGTTTTTGATTGCAATGAGCGCGATAGACTTTCTGATACTTCTCGTGTATGAACGTGCTCTTGATGCTGACAATGAATCTTTTTTAGTCTTGAAAGACTTTCTTCAGTAATCTCAGCTTTCGACGTAAAAGTCTCATCTCAGAGTGATGATTGACTTTCGCTTTTTGAGCGACTTCAAGTTTTCAAGATCGTCGTCGATCAATTGTGCGACTCATTTCACTGATGACTCTCATCAAGGTCGTTTGTGACTCTAAGTCGCGATACGCTGCCTGAGTGTCGATCGTGATATATCTTGAGAGATAGCTCTTCTGAAAGACGATGAAGTTGTGATGTTGCAGAATCAGATTTCGTTGCGACTCACTGATGAAGTCTGTACACTCGTTAACTGAGAGCTCAACGAAAGATCAACGAAAGATCATGTCACTCACTGCTGTTGTCAAGAGTCTCGTCATTGTTGCGTTGAAAGATATATGAATCGATCGAAAGCTTCATGTCAATGACACTTTCAAGCTTAATCATCTGAGAGCGAAGAGTGCTATCTGTCAGAGCTTTCTTGTTCGAAATTCTCACTTCGTTCAAAATGCTTTTGCATCGACGAAACAGAGAAACAGATTGCATCTTCTTCTTGATAGACAGTTCTAGCTGATGCTGTTTGAAGAAAACTCGAAGATGAAAGAATTCTTTGACGAAAATCAGTTCGAGCACGACGAAGACTTGATCGACGAAGATCAAAGTCAGCATGATTATGTGAGAACAGAGTAGTAAGCATGACTCGTTTGACACGTCAGAAATATCGAACTCGTTTCTGTGACAATCATTAGTCAACACGTCAAGTCGCTGCATGACAGCAAAGAAGTATGAAAGAAGATACTTACAAGTCTTTCTCGTCAAGATAGTCTTTCGTATACTTGTATGCAATTTTCACTAATACTTGAGATCATTCTTCTTCTTGAGAATTCGAAAGCAAAGTGATCTTGACGTGTTCATAGCAGATCGCTAAGAGAGCGACAGATCAATTACTCGTGATCTCTGTCAGCTGCATGATCAAGATCAGCTGCACGCGATGTCGCTCATGATTGAAATTCATCTCGATGAAGAGATACAGCATCTTGAGAAGCTCAAACTCATTCTCGACTCGCATGATCAACTTCTTCTTCTTCTTCGTACATAGCTCATGTTTGATAGTCAGTCGCTGTCTCACCTGCTGCTTGTTAGCAAAGACAGATGTGAGAAGATGCTTGTCTACTTCGTGCATCTGACTCTTGACGAGCGAATCAATCTTCAGATAGCTCGTCTTCTTCTTTCGCATCAGGCAAAACACATTTTAATATGTTTGCAGAGTGCTGATTGCATTCACGATATTCTTTCAACTGAAGAGTACTCAGTCAAAGAAGACGTAGAGAACGTTGATAGAAATCTTCTTGAGAGTCGTAAGAAAGTCTTTTTCAGTGAATTTGCAGTATCTGTCAGACATTCATCAGATCTCGTCAGTTCACTGATTGATAGCAGAAAAGATCTTCTTACTTGCATCAAAGATTCTTGATTCAGCTCTGCAAATTCTCGCTGCTGTTTGCATAGACTCGTTGAGTGAGAGTCAAGACGTTCAACTCTTTTTTCATCTGCTTATAATATTTCGTCAAGTGTTTTCTCGTATGTTTCATGACTTCGTCATATCTTCGAGAAGTCATAAGCTCGACATGCGTGAGCGATATGTGATCGAGAAAAATGTTCAAAGACAAGAACAGAGCTGTGAGAGCGATTTGAAAGAGAAAGAGACGAGAGATAGAGTTACAAGAAGAACAAGATCATCAGAAATGATTGAACAAGAAGAATGACTGAGCATCAGAAGTCAGTTCTGAAGATAAAGAGAGAAAGAGAAAGAGACGAGAGATAGAGTTACAAGAAGAACAAGATCATCAGAAATGATTAAACAAGAAGAATGACTGAGCACAGAAGTCAGTTCTGAAGACAAAGAGAGAAAGAGAAAGAGAGACGAGAATATTATATATGTAGCGTTGCACGAAAGAGAAATGAAAGACTGAATCAAAGCGTCTTGCAAGATGCAGAAATGAAAAGAAGCATGATTGTGAAAGATGCAGATTGCAAGATGCAAGATGATCTAGTGAGAATGTGATGCTGAGAAGAAGCAATAGAGCGATGAGAGACATCTGATCAAAAGACTGTCAAAAGCAGCATTTGAATCTGTTGAAAACAACAATCTTTGCGTTGTCTTCTCATTAATTTTTATTATTAATGATTAAAAACACATTGCAAACAAAATATCAGTAAAAAAGATTTAAAATGCTTTGAATTATAAATATAAAAAGAAGTTATAAATTATTGAAAAATAATATTTAATAAATTTCATTAATTATAAAATGTTGATGAATATTTTTATTAAAAAGACATGAATACATTTTGTCAAGTTAACTTGAAAAATCATTGTAATACAGAAAAACATAAGTAATTTATTTAAATTAAAATGTCACTTTCAAGTTTTACTTCAATCATTATCAAATAAATATATAATCATTTGAAATATTATTAATGTGCAGAATAAGTTAAATATCAAGAAAAAACTTTAAAAGTTGTTGAGAAGTGCAATGACAGACTTGTTTCTAGCAGCTTATTGCGATAGCTCTGAATTCAGTCTGAATTCAGTCAGACTTGTTTCTAGCAGCTCTCTCTAAACTAGCGTCAGAGATAAAGTTGTGTGTCGCAGCTTTGTCATGCGTGACAGTATATAAATAGAGCAGTCTGTGACTTCTCTTCACAATCTAGAAAGATTTCATCATATGTGATACTGTTCGCTCTATTCTTTCAATAAATTATGAGCTCAATTAGCAAGAAGCTTTCAACGTAATTAGATCAAAACACTCTAAGCATTTAATGCTCAGCAACTCGATACGAAATCTATTCAAATGAGCAATCAGCGATCACTTACTATGCGTCTCACAAGAAGACAAATAAGTACACTGACTTAGAGAAGTTCAGTGAAATTCGACAGCTTACTACGCATCTCATGAGAAGATAAATAAGCACTCACATCAAGTCGACAGTCTACTACGAGTTCTCAAAAGAGCGAACAAATAGACACACTTGATCGCGTCAAAGAATGCATAAACTTTCATCATCATTGACGAGATTAAATTCTTTTCACTTCACTCGTCAATCTATCTAATATCTTTATTTTTTTTCTTCGATTCTAACAACAAGCTGAGTCTACATTGCATGTCATGAACTTCAACGACTTCTTCGTCAAACGACGATCTGTCTTCATTCTCACTTGCAAGAACTGCGATCAATGATTTTCTCTCATGAAGAGATGACTCATTGAGAAAGACTTGTGATTCGTTATTGAAGACAAGTCTGACTTAAACACACTCGACAGCATCATCAGCATCATCAGCGAAATTCAATCTCTCGACTTTGAAAGTCAAAAGATTGATGCAAAAGCTCATTACTAACTGATCATCTGCATCATTATCAATGATCAAGAACACACTGCAGACAAGATGTCAGCAAAAGAGATTTGAGATGCTCTGAGCTATAAATATAAAGAGAAGCTACAAATCACTGAGAGACAATATCTGATGAACTTCATTGACTACAGAATGTTGACGAATATCTTCATTGAAAAGACATGAACACATCTCATCAAGTTGACTTGAAAGATCGTTGCAACACAGAAAGACATGAGTGATTTATTCAAGTCAGAACGTTGCTTTCAAGTCTTACTTCAATTGCTGTCAGATGAATATACAATTATTCAAAATGTCATTGATGCGCAGAATAAGTCAGACGTCGAGAAGAAACTTCAAAAGCTACAAGAGAAGAAAGCATAATTGAAGACAACAGAGACTGCGCTATGAGTCAAGCGAAGAAACGAACGCGAGCGCACTGATCATGAGCAGAACAAACGCAAAATCAGTTCTCATCGCAAAAGTCTTTCAAGCTTCGACAGCGATCAATCGCATCATCGTCAGTTGCAACGATCTCTAAAATGTTTTCTCTGTGAAGATGAACATCGTCTAGTCGATTGCTCTTATCTGTTTGCAGTTCAAAAGCTTGTGAAGAAATGCAAAGACAAAGACAAAACAAAGCATAAGAATGCTGATGATCTTCAAATTCTCACTGAGTTTCTGAAGAGCAAGCACAAGAAACATAGAGTCTACAACGTGAAAAGTGATGACTCTGAAATCTCTGACAACAATGAGAAAGATGAGAACGAGAAGAGCGAGAATATTGCAGCTCTGTCAAAGAACATTGTCAATAAAATTTCTGAATTCAACTGAGTTGCAGATTCTGATGTCTTCTCACACATGACTGATCAACTTCAACTTTTTAGTGATTCTCTAGTTTGCATTAAGAGATGCATCATCAAAGTTGAAGAAGAAAAATTGTATGTCAATCACTGTGACACAGCAGTCATGCAAGATCATCACGAAAACTCAGTCAAGCTGTCTTCTGTTCTTCATGTTTCTAAGCTCGAAGTGAATCTTCTTTCTGAAAGAAGAATGTGTGAGAAAGATCTGCAAGAAAGTTTTGATGATAAAGATCTGTACATGCACGACAAGCAAAGAAAGCAGATGATTGAAACTCTAGAATGCGAAGACGTCTACATAGTAGAGAGAATTGCAAACGATCTTGATGAATTTGCATTACTATCAGCTATGCAGCGTGACGTCTCATCAGCATTTTCAGCGATGCACAGTTCAATGAATCTCGACGATTCAATGAATCTAGATCACTTCGCGCCTCACACTGACGTGATTCATCATGAGAACGAGATCGAAGTTGATCACGATCAACTTAGTTTTGCAAATGACAAAAGCTTCAAGTTGTACAAGCTGTGACATTATTGTTTCGCTCATCTCAAATCAGCAAAGCTTTGTCAACTTCATAAGATCATCACTCTGAAAAAATCTATTTTTATCAACGACAGTCATGAGAATGTGTGTGAGATATGTGCGCTCATCAAGTTCATCAACAAACGAGAACACAATGTCAGTGATCGAAAGACAAGTATCTTGACTCTCATTTTCATAAACATCTGTGAATCACTATCATCGTCTCTCGATAGCGAGTCGTACTTTCTAGAGATAGTTGACAATCACTTCAGAAAAACTTGATGCATTTCTTTGAAGCAACGATTCGATGCATCAGATGCTCTGCGAAAATGAAAACTCAGCGTAGAGCTTCACAGCGATGTCAAACTTCTCTCAGTACACAATGACAACGTCACGAAACTTAAAATTATCTTGAATGACTGATGCTCATCAGTTGACATTGTCTCTCAATACACTGTCTCACACATGTTGATTCAAAATGAAGTAGTTGAAAGAGTCATACACATCACAGAAAACTTGATGCAAGTCATGATCAAGAATGCTGAACTTCTCATTGAGTTTTGAGCAGAAGCTGCGAAGACAGATGTTTATCTGCAAAATTGAATCATTATGAAATTCTTAATCGACGAAGTTCTCACGATCTCGAAGAAGACATTCATCGAAATCAAGCTCTCAATTGATCATGTATGAGTATGAGAATGCAAATGTTACTCATACGTTGATCTCAAGTCATTGTCAATCGAAGACAGACGAGACAAATTCATGAACAGAGACAGACTTGACATCTTCATGAGATATGTGATAAATATTGACAAGCAATATCGTCTCTGAGTCTCAGATTTCAGTCGAGTCATCAAGAGTCACGCTGTCAAGTTCGCTGAAGATGAAAAGAATGAAAACATGAACTTGCGACTTTGCAAGCAGACATTCAACGTTCTTTCAGAGCGAAAATCTGTGAGAAGATCATCAAAGAATAATGTTTCAACTAATGTTTCAAAATCTGACACTTTCATGATTGATGTTTCATCTGAATCAACTGATGCACTGAAGACTATCGTGATCAACTTGAATACACTCAATTCTAAGATCACGTCACATACATCAGATGAGCGCAAAGCTCACGTGAATGTTCAAATCACTCAAAAAGTCTTTGCATCAAGCATATTTAAGTCAGCAGCTCAAACATTTCTGCATGTAGTCATTTCAAAGAGAAAAAGAGACAGCGAAAATCAACAACTGAAAGAACGCGCATTCAAGATCTTGCGAGCTATGATGATCTGATTCGTCACAGAGAAAGTTGATGATGATGAGAGCGATTCTGATGCAAGCATGTCATAAGCATTATTCGACGTCGATGAATCTGACTCTTCTAAAGCAATAAGAATTCTCATGTTGAACATTTACAAAGACGCAGTGCAGAACTCAGTTTGAGAAAAACATTGAAAAGAAGCGATCAACGCAGAACTTGTGATGCTAGTTGTCAATAAAATCTGACAAGAAGAAGTGTCGCTCAAAAAGATCAACATTGTGACAAGCAAATGAGTCTTCAAGTCAAAGATGCACATCAATGATTTTCTTGATAAACTGAAGACAAGACTGATAGTCAGAGATTTCTTTCAAATTCATGAAGTTGACTATGAGAATACTTTCACGTCAATCATCAAGTTTGACACTCTGTGAGTCTTTCTAGTCATTGCAACAATGAAGAATCTTGAACTTCATCAAATAGATGTAAACAATGCGTTTACTGAATCATTTCTCAAAGAAATCATTTACATGTTCTCTTCGTCAGAAGTGAAAGTCAGACTCAACTGTGCTCTGAAAGTTCTTCAAAGTCTTTATGATTTCAAGCAAGCTGCATAAGATTGACATGATCACTGTGTAACAACGCTGTCTGAACTCGACTTCGTTCAATGCGTTGCAGACTCATGTCTTTTGATTCATGAGTCAAAAGAAATCATGTTGCTACTATACATTGACAACATAGTCATCATCTTCAAATCATTGAGCAACATTAAATGATTTAAGCATGAGTTTCAATTCGTTTTCAAAGTCAAGAATCTGAGAAAAATGAAGAAAATTCTTGACATTCAAATCACTTGCAACAGAAAGACACGAATCTTACAAATGAATCAAACTCACTATCTTCATGACGTTCTTAAAAGACTCAACATGAGGCAAGACAAGCACAAGACAACAGATCTTTCAATGAATGAATATAATGCTCTTCGCTCAGCTGAACTCGAAGATGTGAGAATCAATCAGCATAAGTATCAACAAGTCATTGAAAGTCTCATGTATGCTGCAATTCACACTCGTTTCAACATCGCTTTTGCTCTCAATCAACTAAGTCAATATCTCAGCAATTTTGCAGAATATCATGAACACGCTTTGAAGAAGTTGATGCAATACGTTTCGTTTCATCATTGATTTAAACATCACGTATGAAGTCAGTGAAAGCATGAAGTTAGTAGAATACTCTGACTCAGACTACGTCTCAGACAGACTAGATTGCAAGTCGATTCTCGTCTACATTTACATGCTTGATGAAGAATCAGTCTTCTGAATAAGTTGAAAGCAAAAGTTCGTTGTCACATCGATCATCAAGACAGAGTACATGACTTTATCAATCTGCATCAAGAAAGATTTATGAATCAGTCAAGTGCTCAAGAACATGAATCTGACAAAGTATCTGAGCATCAGTCACAGTCGCGTTGATATTCTTGAGAAGATTACTCATCAATCTGTCTCACTCACACAGCTCAAGAAAGATAATCAAGCATCTCTTATGCTGATTAAGAATGCTCATATTCACGAAAGATTGAAGCACATTGACATCGCTTATCATCACATTCGAAATCTGCACAAGAAGAATCAAATTTCAGTGAACTTCGTTTCTAGTCAAGATATGATAGCAGACGAATTGATCAAGTCACTATCTCGACAGAACTTCAAGAGATTCATTGAACAACTGAGACTGAAAAGCAGTGAAAGTTGAGAAACTCGCAAGCATCGAGTGAAAGTGTTGAGAAGTGCAATGACAGACTTGTTTCTAGCAGCTTATTGCAATAGCTCTGAATTCAGTCTGAATTCAGTCAGACTTGTTTCTAGCAGCTTTCTCTAGACTAGCGTCAGAGATAAAGTCGCGCATTGCGACTTTGTCATATGTGACAGTATATAGATAAAGCAGTCTGTGACTTCTCTTCACAATCTAGAAAGATTTCATCATATGTGATACTGTTCACTTTACTCTTTCAATAAAAGTTATAAAAAAAAGATATAATTAAAAATAACAAAGACTGTGCTATGAATCAAGTGAGAAAATAAACATGAGTGCATTAATCATAAGCAGAACAAATATACTATCTCGTATTCCCGATCGTTATCGCTGAGGTGACGCTCTCAACCTCTCTCGACGACGATTCGCTTGGCACGTCGATTTGTCATCTCATCCTCGATCAATTCGTCACCCCATTCGAACGCCCTCTAAACGCGCTCGAGCTCGATACTTTCTATGACACGAATTGTCGAGCCGGCCGAGGCGACTTCAACGGTTCAGAAATCATGGGAAAAGGTGAAGGTTTGACTCAGCAAATGCATTGGGGGATATTGA
>JAABUS010001500.1_pt1 | contig 50405 bp, 41 predicted proteins | sample 5560161 | NCBI WGS metagenome assembly JAABUS01 (sample SAMN10711885, study PRJNA513376) | rock metagenome | isolation source: Antarctica rocks | place: Antarctica: Victoria Land, Trio Nunatak nord | collected 2016-01-04 | reverse complement strand
TATTCCGGCGTGTGCGCGGCGATTTCTCTACGCCAATCAAAGCTTATGCCGAGACGTTTGAACTGCCCGCGCATGTGCTCGATGTTTTCTTCCGTCCATGCGCGTGGATTGACGCCGCGCTTGATTGCAGCTTGTTCGGCGGGCTGCCCGAAACTGTCCCAGCCAATCGGATGCAGCACGTTAAAATTGTTCAGGCGCTTGTACCAAGCGAGCGCGTCGCCGATGGAATAATTGCGCACGTGTCCCATGTGCAAAAAGCCTGACGGGTACGGCAACATTTCGAGACAGTAAAATTTCGGGCGCGTCGTATCCGTATCGTCTGCGTGAAACACGCCGGATTCATCCCACGCGCGCTGCCACTTTTCTTCGATTTTTTCGGGAAAATATTTTTCGTCCATCGCTTGCATATCTCCGCTTACAATTCACCACTGTCGAAACTGAACGCGTGGCTTAACGTCTGAATCAACGAACAAGCGTCCGGTTATATTAATTGAGTTTATCGTGTGATTGTCGCCGCTTTCGTTCGCTCGCGCGCTGGAAGAACGCGCGGCGCACGAAGCGGCATCGTAAGGCGGAGTTCGTTGTTTTTTGAAAAAAGTCTCATCAAAGCTTCGCGTTCTTTACTCGCCGCTGCGCGAATTATAATTAAAATGCCGCACGCCGGAAGGCATTTGATCGCCCGAAGATTATCTGCTTTCCATGACAGTGACACGATTTTCCAGATCGCGTTTGTCTGCGCGGTTCTCCAACAAACGCGCTTCAAGCCGATCAAGCCTTGACGTGATTGCAACTACTTCGCTGCGCAGTTCGCGCACATCTGTTTCGAGGTAATCGAAACGCGTCTTTGCTTCCGCGCGCGAAGCAGCGATCTCACGGCTGAGCGTGTTTAATTGATTCAATATTTCGTTTGTTCGATCTGCGTTCATTCCGGTGCTCCCGCTTCTTCATACAAAAAGATTTATCCCGCTTCTTCATACAAAAAGATTTATATTGTGTCTGCTGATTTCAAGGCATGTTAGCGTAGTTGGAGCAAAGTTGTCGAACACGCGCGACTTTGTTCACCTCAAAGGATAACCATAAGCTTCTCACAACGATTCTATGCAGGAAGAAAAGACCGCAAAGCTTCAAGGTTTCGCACGTCGTCGCCGGGCATGTCCTGTGGAGTTTCGAGAAGAAAGGCGGCGTGCGTAAGTTCCTCGCAGCGTGCGACGCGTGCCAATGCTTCGCTTCCAATGTGTCCATCACCGATGTTTTCGTGGCGATCAACGCGCGAATTATATTCAGCTTTGGAATCATTGAAATGAACAACGTGAACGTTCAGTAAGCCAACGTTTCTTTCAAGCGATTCGCGCGTTGCATTGAAACCATTTTCGTCGCGCAGATCATAACCGGCGGCGAAAGCGTGCGCAGTGTCGAAGCAAACGCCAAGGTTCAGTTCTGGACAGGCACAAATGATGTCGCGTAAATGCTCGAACTCGTGGCCGATGCACGCGCCCTGCCCGGCGGTGTTTTCGATGAGAATGCGAAAGTTACAGAGGTCTAAGCCTTCGCACGCGGCTTTCAAAGTTTCGGCGCAAGTACGCACGCCGTCGCTCGCACATGCGCCCTTCGCGCTGCCCGGATGCACGACGAGATAATCCGCGCCGAGTGCGAGGCCGCGTTCAATTTCTTCACGAAAAGCGAGGCGGGATTTTTCGCGTATCGTTGAATCGGCGGAGGCTAAGTTAATTAAATAATTGGCGTGGATGACGACGGGCGAAATGTTTGTCTCCGCGCGGATACTTTGAAACCGCAAGACTTCTTCGCCGTTGAGCGGGCGTGCCGCCCAGCCGCGCGGATTGCGCGAAAAAATCTGCACTGCGTTGCAATCGAGTGCCGCAGATTTCAGCAGCGCAGTGTGTAAGCCGCCCGCGATGGGCGCGTGAAAGCCGATGCGACGCGGCGAGGCTTCGGACGAGAACGAGCTGGATTCGCCTGCGGCAGAAAGCTGTGTCGTCGGCGTCCCGGCAGCCGCAGCTATCGTAGCTTCTGCGGTCAACTCTTCGACACTTGAATTGCTTTTTATGACTTGAGCGGAACGGCTCTTTTTGGTCACGGCGCGGCGGCTTCCCAGGTGAAATCGAAGACGTAATTTTCGGGCGCGGCGTCTTTACCGTTCGTGATCTGCACGCGCGCCGTGTAGTTATTGGCGGCGCTCGGTTGCTGTATGACGGAGATTTGCCCGCGTCCTTTCTTTTTGTCAACGCGCACTGTGGTTGGCGCTTGCGGCAGGCCGTTGTCGAGACTCAAATGCGCGCTACGCAGCGAAGGCGCGGAGCCGATGACGGATTGATTGCGCCCGCTGAATTCGATAATCGCCGCCGAACCGATCACAGTGCCGCTCCACTCGCCCGTGCCTTTGCGCGGCGCACCTTCAGGCAAACGCACTGTTGCGACGGGTACGTTGTTCGGGGCAACGGGCTGTGGAACAACGGCTGTGTCCGGCGTGGGTTGCGCGTTGATTGATCCGTCGTTCGGCATGATTGAAGGTGTCGGAACAGGCGCAGAGATAATCTGCGTTGGCAAAGCAGCAGTGTTAGTGGCAGGCGCTGAAGCACGCGTGCCGATGGTCGGCAAAGGCACTGGAACAACGGGCAAAGCGGCGTTAGCTTCACGCGCCGGAGCACGATAAAAATGTTGAAAAAGCAGAAAGGCCAAAGCTGTGCCGAGCGCGAGCGCGACGAAGCCGACGCCGAGCAGCGGAAGTACGTTTCGCCGTTTCTTTGTCGCCGCAACGGGAATTGCAGGTGCGAGCGTTGCGGTAAAATTTGGCGTAGTCAGGGTATCGCCCGCGTAGTTCGCTGCAATCCGCGACGGATGCACCAGAGTTTCTTCCGAAGCTTCAATGCCGCCCGAAAGCGGCGCGAGTTCGCCGGTTGTCGCAGCTTTTTCCACGTAGTCGCGCGGTTCACGTAGAGCGGGCGCGGTGGCGTTCGTTTGAAGTTGCGTAGTAACGTCGGCGGGTACGGGCGCTTCGAGATTATCAACTGTCGGGCGCGCAATGCCTTCTGATCCGAGCGCAGTGGTTGCCGCCGGATCGCTTGCGCCATGATGCTTCGTTTGCACCGCACCGCACCACTTGCAGAAGCGCATCGCCGCAGGCAACTCAAGTCCGCACGCTTCACACTGAACGGGTTTATGCGGAACGGGCTGCGCTGCGCCGCACAGGGAACAATACCGGCGTTCATCTGAAACAAGCTCGTTGCATTGCGGGCACTGGTGCATATCGGTTTTCGGTTATGAGTTTTCAGTTTTCAGCAAGCGGCAAACAATTATCAGTCGAAAATCAGTTGGAGCTTTTGCTTAACACCCATGACTGAAAACTCACAACTGAAAACCGGCTACTGTTTCTTCTCCACTTCTTCCATCACGCGAAGAATGTTGCCGCCTAAGATTTTGTCTATGTCTATTTCCGTGTAGCCGCGTCGCAAAAGTTCCGCCGTCAAATTCGGCAAGTCTGCGACGGAAGCAAGACCCTCTGGTGTTGCTTGGATGCCGTCAAAGTCCGAGCCGATGCCGACGTGATCGCTGCCGACAAGTTTGACAATATAATCTATATGATCCACGAGGCGCGCGATTGAAACGGGCGGAAGTCTGCGCGCATATTCAATCTGGCGTACATGGTCGCGCGCGATCTTTTTGTGCGCCGCGTCGCCCTGCACTGCTTCTGAAGCTTTCTCGACGAGCGGCTCGATCTCTGCATCGACGCGCCGCTTTTTTTCGCTCCAACCGGGTTCGAGAAATTCCGGGTAAAAAACGACGCACGCGACGCCGCCCGTCTTCGCCAGCGCGCGTAGCATCTCGTCATCAAGGTTGCGCGGAACGTTCGCCAGCGCGCGCACGCCGCTATGCGTCGCAATCACGGGCTTCGTCGAAGTAGCGATGATGTCCCAGAATGTTTTATCGGAAACGTGCGAAACGTCAACGAGCATTCCGAGACGATTCATTTCACGAATTACGTTTTTGCCGAAATCGTTCAAGCCGCGCGTTTTACCTACCGCGTCGCCGCTTGATCCTGCCCAACTTGTGCTCACGCTCCACGCCGCTGACATGTAGCGCACGCCCGATTTGTAATAACGCTCGACGTTCTCCAATTTCTCGTCAATCGCATAGCCGCCTTCCAAGCCCATCAGTGCCGCAAGCTTTCCTTCACCGGCGATGCGGCGTATGTCGCTTGCAGTCGTAGCGAGCGCCCACGTTTCAGGATGTTTTTCAACGAGCGCGTGCACCGCTGTGATTTGTTTGTCGGCGCGCTCAATGGCCGTGCGTCCGCCCCTGCCGTAAAACTGCGGTTCAACCCAGATGGAAAAAAACTGCGCATCAAGCCCGCCTTCTTTCATACGCACGGCGTCGAGGTGGCCGTCTGCGAGACGCGCGTTGATGTCCAGATTTTCGTCAACCATTCGTTGCGCAGTGTCGGCGTGCATGTCTACAACGATGGCGCGGCGGTGAATTGTGGAAGCATCAAGGGCGCTTTCAGAAGAGGCTTTATTATTGGAAGAATTATTGGAAGATGATTCCGGCACTGTTTTACTTTCTGTTTTTTCGGGCGGGCGACAATTGACGAAGAGTAGCGAAAGGATGAGCGTAGCGATCAATAAACTTGGCAAAGGGAAATTGGGCGGCGAGCAAAGCAGTTGCAACTTCGTGCGAAGTGGGACGCAATACGACATCGCTCATTATCTTTGGAAACGAAGCGCAAACTTTGTCCGATGATAAAAACAATATTCAGATGGTACGCGCGCTTTTGCAAAGAATGCAAGCGCATCGGGCACGGGCGCACGGCGGGCGCGAACCTTGCCAAAGCGCGCGGCTTTACGGTATTGTGCCTTATCTTGACCATGTTATGAGGCTTCACTCAGAGACGGGCAAGCAATGGCGTCTTCGGTCGGGAACTGTGCCTCGCCTGCGTTCAAACGGAACCCGCGTCGCCCAAGCTTTTACCAGCGTCCACTAATTATTAAGGAGTACACAAACGTGTTTGCAAAAGACGGTAAATCGAAAGACGTAAAGACACCGCGCATCGCCCCGGAAGTCTGGCACAACGGCAAGTTCATTAAATGGGACGACGCGCGCGTGCATGTCATGGCGCACGTTCTACACTACGGCTCAAGCGTCTTCGAGGGCATACGTTGTTATGACACGAAGCGCGGCCCGGCCATTTTTCGCCTCACCGAACACATGCAGCGTTTGATGAACAGCGCGAAGATTTACCGCATGGATCACCAGTGGACGCGCGACGAATTGTGCGCGGCGGCAATTAATCTCGTCGCGCGTAGCGGCCTTGAGCAATCGTATTTACGCCCGATCATCTTTCGCGGCTTTGGAACATTCGGCGTTAATCCGTTTCCGAATCCGCTGGAGTGCTACATTGGCGCTTGGGATTGGGGCAAGTATCTCGGCGAGGAAGCGATTGAGCAGGGCGTGGACGTGTGTGTTTCTTCATGGAATCGTTTATCGCCGAACTCTATGCCCGCGATGGCGAAGGCTGGCGCAAACTATATGAACTCGCAGCTCATCAAAATGGAGGCCTTGACGAACGGATTCGCCGAAGGCATTGCGCTTGATGATCGCGGGTTCGTTTCCGAAGGCTCCGGCGAAAACATTTTCCTCGTACACGAAGGCAAAGTTATGACGCCGCCGCTCGCTTCTTCCATTTTGCCCGGCATTACGCGCGACAGCGTGATACAGATTTGCCGCGAACTCGAAATTCCCGTCACCGAAACGGCCATCCAACGCGCCGCCCTTTACGTTGCAGACGAACTTTTCTTTTCCGGCACCGCCGCCGAAGTGACGCCGATTCGCTCGGTTGACCATATTACCGTCGGCACGGGCAAGCGTGGTGAAATTACCGAGCGCATTCAACAGGCTTTCTTTGCCGTAACCAAGGGCGAGCGCCCCGCACCCGGCGAGTGGCTGACCTTCGTTAACGAACGCAAAACAGTTGACGCAAGCAATAACGGCCACAACGCACAGACAAAGGAAGCAAGTGCCGCTTCATCGGCGAAAACCGGACGCGCCGAAACTTTCGAGACCGCGATGACGGAATAAGCGTTAGGGTTTCACGCCGTGCGATCCTACGCGCGACACCATATAAAACAAGGAAGCGCATCGTAACGGCGCGCATTCGCGCGGGGTGAGGGCGCGAGAAGTTCTAGATTAAAGGTCTGTGTTTCCACAGAATTTCCCAAAAGGATTCTGTGGACAGGAAGCGTTGTGCGTCGTGGGAAACGCGCGGCGCTTTCGCTTTTTCAGCCGTCCCTACCGAATTCCTGCGACTGTCGCTTACCTTACTCCTTGCATCATTTGTGGCAATAAATCGTTACTATTTTTGTTGCATCGCACGAGCGAAATACTTTACTCTTGGCGTGCGTGAATGTCTCCATGTCGGTTTCCCGATATTCGTACCCACTACCGACGAAGCTTTCGCACACGACAACCTTACTGCGCGTGAGGCGATCACGGCAGTTCGCAACGATCTGACAAATAAGACGCGGCCTAGACTTTAGGCAGCAAGGTTGAGCAGAGCAAGCAACATCTGTGTAAGTGGATCAACGGCGATGCCCGTGCTCGATGTGCTGCTTGTCGTGGCTGATGTTGTCGCGCTGGCTTGAGTTGTAGCTGGCGATGTCACGGTTGTCCATATGTCGCCTGCAAAAGCCGAGAACGAGAGCGCGAGCGTTAAAATAGTCGCCGCCGCACTGAGTTTTAGTTGTTTCATGGTTTTTCCTAAAGGAAGTTGTAGTTGTAAGGTGGCACTCATACCTAGACTTTAGGCAACAGACTGAGCAAGGCAAGTATGATCTGCGTAAGCGGATTAACGGTTGCGCTCTGGCTACTTGCTGTGGTGCTGCTCGCTGTTGTTGCGCTTGTGGTCTGCGGTGGCACGTCAACAAAACCTGTCCATATATCGCCCGCAAAGGCCGAGAACGAGAGCGCGAGCGTCAAGACAGTCGCCGCCGTGACGGATTTAAGTTGTTTCATGGTTTTTCCTTTGTTGATTGTGGTTAGTGGTAAAGCTTCAGTGCCCAAACAGAATACGGCAAATAGTCCTTGCAATAGGCGCATGATAATGCCAAAAGGTAAGCAATCTCGCAAATAAATTTGCGGAAATCTATAAAAGTAGCTCTCACATGAACTTACAGACACAACTTCTTAGCCAAATTGATGATCCCACCTTGAGCCGTGATGAGCGAGCGCGGCTTCGTTGCCAGCTTGCCAAAGAACTTGAGCGAGGCGGCAACTATCAGGCCGGGCAGGGTGCAATGGGTGATTTATGGCCGCGCGTCGGCGAACGTCCCGCCCTTGACGGCCTCGACCAGCAGACAGCAGCCGAAGTCTTATTACGCGCCGGTGCTCTGTCAGGGTGGATTGGCAGTGCCAAGCAGACCATCGGCGCGCAGGAGACCGCGAAGAACTTAATCAGTGAAAGCATCACCATCTTTGAATCTCTACACGAGACGGAGAAGGTGGCAGAAGCATTGACCGACCTCGCATATTGCTATTGGAGAGAAGGCGCATTTGATGAAGCACGCATCACGCTATGCGATGCTATCGCACGTCTCAGTGATGAAGATGTCGAATTGAAAGCATGGGCTTTGCTGCGCGCTGCTATTGTAGAAGCAGCCGCCGCGCGGCTCCACGATGCCTTACGCATCCTGAACGACGCCGAACCCCTGATCGCTGAATGCGCCAGCGATACACTCAAAGGGAATTTCCACAATAACCGCGCTGGTACGCTAAAAAATCTTGGCCTAGCAGAACGCCGCGAGGACTATACAGACCGCGCCCTTGTCGAATACGTCGCCGCCAGCCTTCACTTCGAGCAAGCTGGGCATACGCGATACCGCGCTGCTGTCGAAAACAATGCAGGACTCTTACTACTGAAGCTTGGCAGATTCGATGAGGCGCGCCCGCACCTTGATCGTGCCCGTAGATTATTTATTGATCTCAAAGATAACGTTCATACTGCCCAAGTAGATGAAACGCGGGCGCAGGCACTTCTCGCGCAAGGGCGCAACTCCGAAGCTGAACGAATCGCCATCGTCTCCGTTCATGCTTTAGAAAAAGGCGGCGAGCAAGCTTTACTTGCGGAATCTCTGACGACCTACAGCATCGCCCTCGCACGGCTTAATCGTCATGAGCAAGCGCGTTTTACATTCCAACGCGCCATCGAAGTCGCGCATACGGCAGGCAACAATGAAGGCGCAGGACTCGCGGCACTCGCCATGATCGAAGAACTAAGCGACCAACTATCACGCGATGAATTGCGTGTCAGTTACACACGCGCTGATGACCTACTTTCCAAATCGCAGCACCCGGAGACGCCCGCACGTTTAATTTCCATAGCGCGCCGCATCTTTGACATCGAAGAGAACCGCGCCAAAGAGTTCACCACGCCCGACTTCATTTATGCCGCAGAGCAGACGAAAGCATTGCTACACAAAGCGCATCACGTCGCCGCCACAAGCAGCCCCATACTCATCACGGGCGAAACCGGCACAGGCAAAGAAGTGCTGGCGCGTATGATTCATGAATGGAGCGGGCGCACAGGCGAACTTGTCGCCCTCAACTGCGCCGCGATTCCCGACGCTTTGATCGAATCCCAACTCTTCGGCCACCGACGCGGCAGCTTCACAGATGCCATCGCGGATTACGCCGGAGCAGTCCAGCAAGCCACCAACGGCACGCTCTTTCTGGACGAGATCGGCGAACTAAGTTCCGGCAACCAAGCGAAGATACTCCGTCTCATCGAAAACGGCGAGATTCACGCGGTCGGCGCGAGCGTACCGGAAAGAGTTGACGTGCGCATCCTTGCGGCCACGAATCGCCATCTCCGAACGCAGCTAGCAAAAGGACGATTCCGCGATGATCTATTTTATCGCCTCGACACTTTCCACTTGGAGATTCCGCCGCTCCGAGAACGGCAAGACGACATTCCGGTGATCGCAGAATACTTCATCAAAGAGATGCAGCAGCGCCACCGTCGGCGCGTCACCTTCACACCCGAAGCAATCGCAGCGATGCGTTTGCTGCCACTCAAAGGCAATGCGCGCGAATTGCGATCCTTGATTGAGCGCACCATTTTGACGGCCAAAGACAACGCGACGATCACGGCAGAGGCCGTCCACACGATTGCGCTACGGCAAACGCAACACGCGGGCTTTGCTAATGCTTGGGCTGGCTTCGTGCTCGATGAAGAAGTGCTGCGCTATGAAGGTAACTTAATTACGCTGGCGTTCGAGGCCGCGCGCGGCAGCGTCACACGCGCCGCACGCCTTCTCGGTATTCCTCACCAAAGACTCAGCGCGATGCTTCAGCAGCGGCATAAAAATTTGCCGCCCGCAAAAAAAGCGGCGAAACTGCGTAAGCCTAGCGTCATTAAAAGCTGGCGCGATGTGCGACGCTGACGCTTGTATAGATTCCATTCTTGCTGATCTCCGCGCCTTAGCCAAACACAATATAAATATCCCTGCCTGCACTGTGGCTCGATTCCTGCACAATAGACTCGCCGACGCGATCACCCGACAAAAGCGCGCCGCTTGATTTTCATTCTCACGAAGGATGTTAAAGGCGAGTGACCACCGACCGTGTTTGCAAAGCGCAAGTTAATGACGCGCTGGCGCAAACACTTCTCACTGAAGGCCAGACAAAGGAAGCCGAACGGCGGGCGCGCGAAGCTGTGCGATTGCTCCACAGCACCGATGAGCAATCCCTTTTAGCCAGAGTGATGACGACGCACGGCACGGCGCTCGCTCGCCTCAATCGAATTAAGCAAGCGCATCTCACATTGCAAAGCGCCGTCGAAATGGCACGCGCCGCCGGAGACTTTGAAGGCGCAGGACTCGCGGCACTCACTATCATCGAAGAACTTGGCGACCGTTTCACACCACACGAGCTAGGCATCATCTTTGAGCGCGCCGCCGACTTTCTCGCCGCTTCGCAAAGTCCGGCAATCCTCGCGCGCTTGAGTGCGGTGGCGCGTCGCGTGGTGTACATCGTCACAGCCTTGCCCATCAACGCCGAACAGACTTACATGACGCGCGGCAAAGCGTGGACAAAGATTTCATTCTACGATGAGGTTCATCACTACGAAGCGTTGTTGATCGAACGCGCCTTGCGAGAGACGAGCGGGAAGGTCTCACGCGCGGCGAAGCTGCTTCAACTCAGTCACCAGACGTTAATTTTTCTGCTTAACAACCGGCATAAGGATTTGCTGCCCGCGCGACGGCCAGCGATCCCACGACGCCGCCGTACACGTGACCACTCATCACCGACAGATACGAAACAGATGCCGCTCATCATGATTCTCTACGCTGAAGATAACGAGCTTGTCTTGCACGGTGTCAAAGACACGCTCGAATTAGAAGACGGTTGGCACGTTGACGCTTGCGCCGATGGCACGACGGCTCTCACCAAAATCGAAAGCGATGAGCACTACGATCTTCTGCTATTCGATAACGAGTTGCCCGGCGTGGACGGCCTGCAACTCATACGGCGAGCGCGCGAACTCGCGCATCGCCGGCGACTACCCGTCGCCATGCTGTCAGCGAGCCGCATCGAACGGGAAGCACGCCGCGCCGGTGCCGATGAATTTCTGAAGAAGCCGGACGACATCACGAATCTCGCCGAGCACGTCCGGCGACTGCTCAATATTCAGCGATAATTTTTGTGAGTTTCAACCTTGACTGAATAGCCAAACAGCTTAACGGCGGCAGTGCCTCCGATGAACAGATCAAGATGGACTTACGGTGCGCTTCTTTTTGCAGGCTTTTTTTTGCCGCACGAATCGTTGACGCGTAGGCACATTGCACTGTATTATTCAGAAAGCGTTTCCGGGCTGTTTAATTTCCGGGGCGCGTGACCTTGCCCGCGAGCACGCCTTTCAAGCAGCGCTTTTTCCAGTCTGCTAATTACAAGTCAAACGACTTCCCGCGCCTTCGTTCGCCTTATTTCAAATAACATTCCGGCGTCCACGCTTATGTCAATCAAAATAGACGACCTTTTAAAGACAGCCGCAGGTTTCGGCGCTTCCGATCTGCATCTCAAAGCCGGTTCGTTTGCTTTCATGCGCGTCGGTGGCGAACTGCGCCCCGTGATGGATTCCGTGCGCTTGACGCAGGAAGACACGCTCGACATGGCGTTTTCGATGATGTCGAATCGCCAGAAACAGCGCTTCAAAGAAACATCTGAAGTGGACATCGCTTACGGCGTTTCCGGTCTCGGACGCTTCCGCGCCAATATCTTTCAGCAGCGCGGGACAGTCGGTTTAGTCTTACGCGTTATCCCGGATCACACGCGCAACGCCAACGAACTCGGTTTGCCGCCCGTCCTCGAAAAAATCGCCGACGAACAACGCGGCTTGATCCTCGTCACGGGCACGACCGGCTCCGGCAAATCCACCACGCTCGCCGCGATGATCGACCGTATCAACGCGACGCGCAACGGCCACATCGTGACCATCGAAGACCCCATCGAATTTCTACACCGCGATAAAAAAGCTTTCGTTACGCAGCGCGAAGTCGATGTCGATACGCGCTCGTTTGCCGAAGCACTGCGCGGCGCCCTGCGCCAAGACCCAGACGTTATTCTCGTCGGCGAAATGCGCGATCATGAAACAATTGAAACCGCGCTCACCGCCGCCGAAACAGGCCACCTCGTGCTCTCCACGCTGCACACGCTCGATGCGACTGAAACGATTATGCGTATCGTTTCTTCGTATCCGCCGCACCAACAAAAGTCCGTCCGCATACAACTCGCGGGAATTCTTAAAGGCGTCGTGTCAATGCGGCTTGTGCGCTCTGCGAAAGGCGTCGGACGCGTGCCCGCCGTCGAGATTATGGTTTCGACAGGTCTCATACGCGATTGCATTCTTAATGAAGAAAAGACTTCGCAGATACGCGAAGCCATCGCCGCCGGAACCTCGCAGTACGGAATGCAGACTTTCGATCAATCGCTTTTTCATCTGCATCAATCCGGCCTCATCACCCTCGAAGAAGCGCTGCGCGGCGCGAGCAACCCGGACGAATTTCGTCTGCGCATCTCCGGCATACATTCCGCCGCCGATCAAGCCAAAGAGGAAATGGGACGCGTCGTCAGCCACGCCAGTAGTCCAGAGCCGCTTCCCGCCGCACGTTCGTCGAAGGCGCGTTCGGAGTCGTCAAAATAATCGCACGCTAATTAATCAACGGAGCGGTAAACGCTTTACAGCTTTACTGCTCGACATCAAAACATACGCGCCGCCGCACATCGCTTGAGCGGCCTTTACCCGGCGAAAACAAACATGAAAACAAAAATCAATGACGGCGTCGCGACCCTAATGAAAGCGGCGATGGAAGGCGACACAGCGCAGGCGCAGCAGATGATTCGGGACGGCGCGGACGTCAACGCGCGCGACGATTCAGGCCGCACGGCGCTGATGATCGCGGCAAGCAACGGCCACACTTATATTGTGCAACTTCTGTTGGACAGCGGCGCTGACCCGGCGGCGCGCGACAAACACAACATGACTGCACTGCTCGCCGCTGAAGCCAAAGGTTTCGCGCGCACGGCGTCTCTGCTCAAAGAATCTACGCCAAACGGCGCGCAGACCGCCGCCGCCATTTCGCCGACTGACGAACGCGCCGCCGCGCTGCAAAAATCTCTCCAACACGCCGCCGACAAAGGCGACACGAACCGCATCAAGGCTTTGATCGCGGAGGGCGCACCGCTTAACGCGCGCACCGAAAACAATTGGACACCACTGATGCTGGCAACGATCAAAGGCCACACGGAGACTGTGCAAACGCTGCTCGACAAAGGCGCAGAAATAAATGCGCAGAACAACAAAGGCTGGACGGCGCTGATGTTCGCCGTCTCGATGAGCGATGTTGAGACAATGCGCCTGCTGCTGACGAAACGCGCCGATGCGAACGTCACCGACAACGAAGGCAAGACCGCGTTGATGCAGGCCGCAAGCGAAAACAATCTGGACAGCGTGCGCGTGTTACTTGAATATAAAGCAGACGAAAACGTTGCAGACCGCGCGGGCGAAACCGTGCTCTCGATTGCCACGCGCCGCAACTCCACGCAAATTGTCGAACTTTTGCAGAAGGCTGCGGAAAATGGTTCCTCTTCACCATCACGACCATCTGCGCACGGTGGATTCGAATCGTTCGATGAAACACGCATCAGTACCGAATCGCTGTTCAATGAGAGCGAGCTACAACGACTCAAGGAAGAAATAGAAGGCTATTTGCCACAGAAGTGGCCGATTGTTGGACGTGCTGAAAATCCTACGTCTCCTGCATCGCAGGCGCTCGTGCTGTCCGAACCATTGCCTCTCGGAGAACGGTTAATCGCCGTGCTTGAATCAATGCGCCAAAATCCTGCCGCGCTCGTAGCGACATCGCCCGCGCTCGTTTCCATCGCAGACATCGCGCACAAACTTTTGCTGACGCTGCCGGAAGCCGCCGCGCTCACCAACCTTTCGCGCGCACACTTGCGGCGGGCCATTCATGGGGAATCATTGAAAGCGAAAAAACTGGGGCGCGGCTGGCGCATCAAACGCGCCGATCTGGATGTTTACGTGGCCGAACTCTGAGGGATTGTAGCGGAACCGCGAGCAGTTTCTCGCATGAATGAGTTTGCCGGTAAACTCATTCATGCGGTATATAACAAGCATGACTGATGCCGTTAATTTAGAGGCCATCGCGCAGGCTGCAATGATCGCTGCGGGATTTGCGACGGATGTCCCAGCCGAAGCCGCAACTGAACTACAAGCAATCGTCCATCAATCTTCGCAAGTAATACCGAATGCACTGGTACTTGATCTGCGTGCTGTGCTTTGGTCTTCGATTGACAACACGGAGTCGCGCGATCTGGATCAAGTCGAGTACGCAGAGAAGCTGGCTGACAATTCAATTCGTGTGCTCATAGGAATCGCGGACGTTGACGCGTTTGTTGCGCGTGGCGCAGCACTTGACCGTTTCGCCGCGCACAATACGACCTCCGTTTACACGGGCGTCAAAACCTTTCCGATGCTGCCCGACGAACTATCAAGCGGCATCACATCGCTACTCGAAGATGTTGACCGCCTCGGCATTGTTATCGAATATGTGGTGAGCGAGGATGGCGCGGTGCAATCAAGCAATGTGTACCGTGCCCTTTTACACAATCACGCACAATTGACTTACGAAGCGGTCGGCGCATGGCTCGACGAAAATACTGCTGCGCCGCACGCCGTCGCACGCCTCGCGGGGATGGAAGATCAGCTTCGACTACAGCTAGAGGCAGCAAATCGTTTGCACGCGCTTCGAGTGGAAAATGGCGCGCTCAGTTTTGAGACAATTGAAACGCAACCTGTGATAAGCGACGGCCACGTCGTCGCTCTACGCGTCACCGAACACAACCGCGCGCGCGACATTATTGAGAATTTTATGATCGCGGCCAACAGCGCGATGGCCGATTTTCTCGAATCGAAAAACGTGCCGTCAATTCGCCGCGTCGTGCGCCAGCCTGAACGCTGGCCGCGCATCGTCGAACTCGCCGCAACCTTTGGCGCGCAACTTCCTGCACAACCGAACGCACGCGCGCTCGCTGATTTTCTCGCAGCACGCAAAGCCGCAGACCCCTTGCACTTCCCTGACATTTCGCTCGCCGTCGTTAAACTGCTCGGCCCCGGCGAATACGTCGTAGAGCAACGCGGCGTCACGCCCGAAAGCGAAGAAGGACACTTCGGCCTCGCTGTGCCGGACTATACGCACGCCACTGCGCCCAATCGTCGCTACGCAGACCTCATTACGCAGCGACTCGTCAAAGCCGTCGTCAGTAGTGCGCACACGCCTTACACCGTAGACGAATTAATGTTGATTGCAGGGCATTGCACGGAGCGCGAAAGTGCTGCCCGAAAGGTTGCGCGGCAAATGCGCAAGGTGGCCGCCGCGCTGCTTCTAAGCAAGCGCATCGGTGAAGAATTTGACGCGATTGTGACGGGCGCTAACGATAAGGGTACGTTCGCGCGCACGCTTGCGCCGCCCGTTGATGGACGCATCGTGCGCGGCGAAACAGGTCTCGATGTCGGCGATAAAGTGCGCGTGCGTTTAGTCTCCACAGACCCGCAACGCGGCTTTATAGATTTCGCGCGGGCGGAATAAACTAAGACGCAATCGTTCAGACAAGTTTGTTTTAAGATTCGTTTGTGCGGTTATTGCTTTCTTCGCTGTGCTCGCCCTCTTCGTGATGTACCGCGTTAATCCCGGCTGCTTCCTCAAGCGGCTCGACTGCGCCCTTGACTGCGCCGCGCGCCGCGCCCGTTACTGCGCCGACGATCATTTCACCGGCAAGCTGTTTGGTTTTAGCGAACAAACCGGGACGACTGTGCTTACTTGATGCGCCTTTTTTGCCGGAAGCTTGTTTCTTGGCAACAACCTGTTTTTTCCCTGCGGACTGTTTCTTGGATGCGATCTTAGCGCCAGCTTTGGTTGCTGTCCTTTTCGCGCCGGACATCGGTTGCACGGTTTTTTTGCTCGCGTTCTTTTTGCCGACGGCTGTCGGTGCTGCGGCTTTTTTCTTGGACGCCTTCGAGTTTTTACCGGAACGCGAAGCAGTCAATTTCTTACTGGCTTTCTTAGTCGGCATAATCGCTCTGTCTCCTCAATCTTTTGTCTGCAACAACACACGACACGCTATCAGAGTGCCCGCGCGATGTCACCATAAAGTTATTCGCAAATCAAGCAAAAAATTCAAACTATCAACGGCCATTGTTCCTCGAAGACACGCGAAATTTACGTTTCGTCTTTTATCAGTGCGCGACGCATCGCACGCATGTCCGCGCTCATCTACTGATTTTTATTTAAGAATTTGGCAGACTTGTTTGCGTTCGTCAGAGTTGAAAGCGGCGGCATTTGTAGCTCAAAAGCTTGAGGATTTTCCCCGATGATCGCGGCGGCGAAAAAGCCCGGCACGTAGGCAGAGGTTTCGTTGCGGAAGACAGCGTCTAATTTATCGCGTTGACGATAAAGCGTCCAGAAATTTCTTTCGTAGTTGTCTGTGTCGCGCAATTGGCGCAAAGTGCTTAGCACCCATCCCACCCCGCGATTGTAACTAAGAAGCACGAGCGTCATGCTCTCGGAATCGTCTCCGAGTTCGGCCATGCGATCCGCGATATAGTGCGCGGCGGCGGGCGTCATTTTTTCCACATCGCACATTTCTTCGTGCGCGACGCCGTAATGTTTTGCGGTCTGCGGCAGAAATTGAAACAAACCTTTCGCACCGATGCTATTCTCAAGACAGACTCTATATCCAGATTCGATCATCGGCAGATACACGCCGATGATGACAGGAACTTTGCGCGCCGCAAACTCACGTGCGATCAAAGGCACAAACGGCACAGCCCGTGCATAAACAGCGCGCAAATCTTCTGTGCCTGTTTCATTCGGTGTGCGGCCTATGCGCGCGGCGTAATAATCCACAAACTGTTTAATGGCGCGCAAAGCTTCATCGTCAAGCTTCACGGGACGATCACCCATCATCGCAGAGATGCGTTGTTCCTGTTCGTCAATGAATGCAAGCCGCTCCGCTTCGCTCATCTGCGTGTAAAGCTTCTTTGCCGTCGAATTCACTAATGACGCGCCTTGTCCGTCTATCGTGTCTACGTTGTGATGCGCAATTGAACGCTTATAAAGAAACGTCACGGTTATCACAAGCGTCAGCAATGCTGTGAGGATCAGTGCGGCGAAGATGTAACGACGCTGCGATTGGCGCGTAGGCGTTTGAGCGTTGGAAGTTATGGCGGAGTTAAATTCCTGCCGGACGGTTTTCAAATCCGCGAGCAGTTCCGTTGCCGTTTGGTACCGTTCGCTTCTTTCCTTGCGCAGAGTTTTAGAAACAATACTTTGTAACTGTTGCCACGCTGCCGTGGTGTCTTTTGTAGATTGAATGAATTGAATGAGCGGCGGCGGATCACGCTCAAGCAGTGCGACGAGCGTATCCATGCGTGTGGCGCTGGCAAACGGCGCGCGACGCGTGAGCATTTCGTAAAGCACACAGCCCAGACTCCAGATGTCCGTGCGTTCGTCAACGGCGAGACTACGCGCCTGCTCCGGCGACATGTAGCCGACTGTGCCCATCACGACGCCCGTCTCCGTCTGCGCCTTAAAGATAGGCAACGTTTCGTTTGAAATTTCCGGCGGCGGCTCCGTCAATTTAGCGATACCGAAGTCCAGAATTTTCACGATGCCGTCTGTGCGCCGCATGATATTTTCGGGCTTGATGTCGCGGTGAATGATTCCTGCCGCGTGCGCTGCCGTTAAACCGTTAGCAATTTGCGCGGCGATGTCCAGAATTTCTTCGATTGGCAAATCTCCGTGCGCAATCAACTCGCGCAATGTTTGCCCGTCAATAAATTCTGTGGCGATGAAACGAACTTCTGCTGATTCTCCGACTTCGTGAATCGTCAGAATGTTCGGATGATTCAAAGCTGAAGCGGCGCGTGCTTCTCTTTGAAAGCGATGCAGACGCGCTTCGTCGGAAACGAAGTACGCTGGCAGAATCTTCAGCGCGACTTTACGATTAAGTCTTGCGTCCTGCGCCAGATAAACTTCGCCCATGCCGCCCGCGCCGAGCCGCTCGACGATTGTGTATGAACCGACGACGCATCCGATATTAACGTCCAAACGCTCGCCGACAATTACACGCGCGTCCTGCGCAATGGCGGGCTGCTCTATAAAATCTCCCGCTTCGTCGTAAGCGCGAATCAACGTCGCGGCTTCGCTTTTCAAATCATCATCGCCCGCGCATACTCTTTCAAGAAATGAAGCACGCTCCGGCGACGGGCGATCAAGCGCCGCCTGCAACACCTCTTCAACTTGATGCCATCGTTCAGGCGTCATCATTTATTTTCAACGTTGAGCGCGCGGTAGAGCCATGCTTTTGCCGCGCGCCAATCGCGGCGCACCGTCATTACAGAGATTTCTAAAACATTCGCCGTTTCTTCAAGGCTCAAGCCGCCGAAGTAACGCAGTTCGACAACGCGTGCTTTGCGCGGGTCAAGCTTCGTCAATTGATCTAAAGCTTCATCAAGGGCGACGAGTTCGGCGGCGCGCTCTGTGGACATTATATCGCCATTTTCAAATGAAACTTGTTGTGCATCGCCACCGCGTTTGGCATAACCGCGACGCCGCGCGTGGTCAATTAAAACATGGCGCATCACCTGCCCGACGACGCCGTAGAAGTGCGCGCGATTCTGCCACTCAATTCGCTGCCCGCCGACGAGCCGCACGTAAGCCTCGTTGACGAGCGCGGTGGTTTGCAACGTGTGTCCATCGCGTTCCTGTTGCATATAGCGATGCGCGATGCGCCGCAATTCGTCATAAACAAGCGGCGTTAACTTGTCGAGCGCAGCTTCGTCGCCCTCCTGCCATTCGAGCAGTAGCCCCGTTACGTCCTGCAATGAGTGCGTCGTCATGTCGGTTGATTACTACGGCGTATCGCGCCTTCGGTATTCGTCCGCGAGAGATTCTATCATCTTTCATCCACACTCAAGCGCGACACGCGGATGCAAAAATTTTCTAAACGTGTGAACACATTCGATGCGTTTTCTCGCTTATTAAAGTTAAGGGTGTCTTCATACACATCCGGCATTTTGCGCTAAACATGAAAGGAATGAGAAATGAAGACAACTATTTTATTCGCGCTTGTAGCTATCGTAAACGTAACGGCGGCTTTTACCGGGACTGCCCACGTGGAAGAACGTTCGTTCAAGCAAACAATCCACAGAGAAGTGGCGGTCACATTCGATGATCTGCCGGTGGCGACACCATCAATTTACAGTATCGAAGAACAAAGAACGATAACCTCTAAACTCGTCAAGAGCATTGTCTCAAACAACGTTCCCGCCGTCGGGTTCGTCAATGAAAGTAAGTTGTATAGGTTTGGCGAAGTAGATGCTCGCATCGCCCTTTTGAAAACGTGGCTTGATGCCGGCCTTGAGTTGGGCAATCACACCTTCTCGCATCCTTCTCTCCAAACGACACCGCTTGCGGACTACGAAGAGAACGTTATGCGCGGGGAAACGGTGACGGCAAGGCTACTGAATGAAAAAGGGATGAAGCTAAGGTATTTCCGCCACCCGTTTCTACAGGTAGGGACGAACCTCGAAGTCAGACAAAAGTTCGAGAAGTTTCTCGCTGAAAGAGGTTACACGATTGCTCCCGTAACAATTGACAACGGAGATTACATATTCGCTGCCGCCTATGCCAAGGCCGAGCGGCGTGGCGATAAAGAGAGCATGAAGCGTGTCGTTGAGGCATATCTTCCGTACATGGAAAAAGTGTTTGAATTTTATGAGCAGTTGTCAATTGACGTGTGTGGCTACGAAATCAAACAGGTGTTTTACATTCACGCTAATGCTCTTAACGCCGAATGTTTCGATGCCCTTGCCCGCATGATGAAAAAACGCGGCTACAACTTCATTACGCTTGACCAAGCTCTCAAAGATAATGCCTACAAAATGCCGGACAATCATACCGGCAGGGCGGGAACCTCATGGCTGCATCACTGGGCTGAAGCAAAAGGAATGAAAATAAAAAACGACCCGGACATTCCTCAATTCGTTGTAGGATTGTCTGAATTCAAGGAGCAGTAAAAACGGATGTGCTAAGTTTGTAATAATTCAAGCCCGGCCACATTCTGTCGATGCCGCAGCCCAAGCGTGTCATTGGGAGCGAGGCGCGCAAGAGCGGTTTTCTTAAAACCGTCGCTTCTTAAACTTTACGTTACGTGGCGGTGGTTTCGCGCCGCGTCAGCTCCATTGTTAGCCGCCTTCTTTGATATGAAAGCGCTTGCAGTGATTAACCGAAAAGGAGCGAAGATATGAAATATTTTTTGATACTCGTTACCTTAGCATTTGTCACATCGCCGATAGTTTTCGGTCAGACAAACGATAAAAATTCGGCGCGCGATAGTAACGTTGTCGAAGAAATTAAGCGACTGGATAGACAATGGATTATTGAACCCTACGGCAGCCGCAACTTAAAAGATTTTGACCGTATCGTGGCAGAGGATTTTTTGATTACGGGCAGCAACGGCAAAATTTTGAACAAAGCACAAAAACGCGCCAACGTTGTTGCCGATTCTGCCGAACAGCCTTCGCCCGACGCAGTTTTCAAAATTGAAGACAGCAGCACAAACGTGCGAGTTTTTAATAAAGTAGCCGTCTCGACGGGCTATATAATCGAAAAATATGTTTTTAAAGGCGTTAAAAATGATAGTCGTGTTTATTTTACCAATACGTATTTGAAACGCAACGAACAATGGCAAGTAGTCGCGTCACAATTTACGCGGATAAAGCAGTCGCAGTAATCGCAGGCGGCTAACAAATCGTTGGACGCGAAACAGCTACTTTCTTAAAAGCACTGCTCGTTAAATTTTGGCTTATGTCAGTCTCGCCTGCGTCGATTCGAGCGTTAAATTTTTAGGCGTCAAACGCAATGCTGTCTCGTAAAGATTTGGAGGAGAGATTTCTAATGAGGTTTGCAGCGATTATATGTTTGTCGTTAGCATTTGCAGTGAGCACGGAAATAACCGCCCGCGCGCAGGATTTAAGTCCGTTCTTTAAGAATACGAATGGCGCGTTTGTTCTCTACGACCTGAAAAACGATCATTACATTCGCTACAACGAACAGCGTTGCCGCGAGAGATTCACGCCGAAGTCAACTTTCAAGATTCCAAACTCGTTGATCGGTTTGGAAACGGGCGTCATTCACGACGCTGATTTCGTCATTCAGTGGAATCGTCAGAAGTACCCGCCACAAGATAATTGGAATCAAGAGCCGTTCAATCACTGGGCGCAAGACCAAACACTACGGTCTGCAATCAAATATTCCGTCGTTTGGTATTACAGAGAACTTGCGCTGCGTGTCGGTGAGCGGCGCATGAAGAAATACATCGCAGGGTTCAATTACGGAAACAAAGACATCTCAGGCGGAATAGATAACTTCTGGCTTAACGGCTCGCTGAAAATATCCGCCGACGAGCAAATCGAATTTCTGAAAGCGTTTTACGCCGGACGCTTGCCTGTTTCTAAACGCTCAATTGGCATTGTCAAAGATATTCTCGTACAGGAAAAAACCACTGCTTACAAGTTAAGCGCGAAAACCGGCGGCGGCTCGATAGCCGAAGGAAAATATATCGGCTGGTATGTCGGCTATCTGGAAACAAACGGCAACGTTTATTTTTTCGCCACAAATATTGAAGGCGCAAATTTTGCGGAAATCCGCGACAAGCGTATTGATGCGACGAAGCAAATACTAACGGCGCTGGGCTATTTACAGAAGGGATGATGAAAAGAGAGAACGGGCACGCAGGGTTTGTAAGGGTTTCAACCAAGCCGCATTTTGCCGTCAGCGTTCAGCAATCCGCAAATACTTGCCAGCCGTGTGAACACTTTCGTCGCGCTTTCTCGCCTTTTAGATTGAAGGGCGTTTCTTATGCGCTCGCAATTTCAAACTGAAAGATGAGGAACATGACGAATGAAAATTCAAAGGATAATTCTTTTACTGCTTGCTGCAATGGTTTCCATAGCCGCACTCGCGCGCGCGACACAAGCGCAGGCGATGCCGTCAAACAAACTCTATCAAGGAATGACGCAAGCCGAACAAACAGCGTTCGTCGCGGAGCAAGCGCGGCGCATTGCGCGGCAGATGTCCGGCACAGAATATAAATTCACGCCAGCTTTTGCGGCGAACATACAGAAGTTTGTTGATGATTACGTGCGACGCATCAACAACAATGGCGGCGATTCTTTATGGAAAGGCGACGCGCGCCTTGTCTTCGAGCGCGGGCGAGATAATGCGCCCGTTTTGATCGGCGCATTCAAAGCGCGCAACGTTTCGCCGCTCATAGGTCTTTACATTCCACTCATCGAATCCGAATACGTCAACATCGGAACGCCGAACTCTGTCGGCGCAACCGGTATGTTTCAATTTCTGCCGAAGACCGGCGCGCGCTATGGCCTGACAACGCAAGGACTTTTAGATGTGGAGAAATCTGCTGACGCCGCCGCGCGTTATATCGGGCAGAATCTCGCCCGATTCAAAACCGATTCGATGAAGGAAGCGCTCGCGCTGCTCGCCTATAATCGCGGCGAAGGAGCTGTCCAGCGCGACATTGCATCAATCGTCAATGAACAAAACAAGGAATGCAGCATCTGCGCGCTGACTGCCGCACGCAATCAATTGGACGCGACGTTTCAAAACGAGAATGTTTACTATGTGCCGAGCTTCTTCGCCGCCGCGATCATCGGCGAAAATCCGCAGGCGTTCGGCCTTCAATTGCAACCGCTCTCTTCCTATGAAGCGAAACGTTAATTAACTCGCGCACGACGCATCACGCGCACACCCGCGCGCCAATCTTCGTTAAGATCAAAACGGTAGATTTCGATTCGCGGCGTGATGCACTGCGCTAGTGTCTGGAACGCGCGATGAAAGCGCAGTGTCGGTGCGACAAGGTAAACAAGCGGCGCTTCGTCTGCGATTACTACGTCACCGAAAAGACGTGCGTGGGCAATGTCGCCGCGCCGCCGGTAAGCTTCGACGCGATGCCAGTAATCGACGCCCTGCAAAACGTGTTCGCGGTCTTCGTTTACTTTTAATTCGATCACGACGAGCCGTCCGTCACGTCTGAGCGTCAGCAGATCAACGGAACGCGCCGCGCTCACGCGATCCGCGTTGTTGTTTTCGGTGCTGGTTTGCGCCGCACGAAATTGCGCGTGTAGCGGCGCGATGATTAAGCCCGGATCGAGCCGTGTGATGTCGCGCCGGAGCATGGATTCAAGCCACGCTTCCGGCGCGGCGCGATAAAGCGCATGACGATTATCACTCACGTTCGCGTGCCGATGCTCGATCAAGTCTGCCAAAAGTTTGCGCCACTCTTTCGTTGTGTTGTCCGAAAGCAAGCGCCTGTGCCTGCTGTCCACGCCGAACCACACGTGTTCCTGATTCATCACACGGCGCACGCGCGCGAAGGCTAATCCGTGATAACGCAGCGTTTCGCCGTGACGCGCGCGCACAACATCAATCGCTTCGGGCGCAATCGCGATTATTTCGCGTGCGTTATCGCCCGCCGCAAATTCTTTCGCCGGACGACGCACACGCCGGCGCGCTTCAGGCCATAACTCCGATTCTTTCAACGGCGCAACGTGCGTGAGCGTTTGTCGGTCATGATCGATTTCATACAGGACGATTTTGTCGCGCAAGTCATCGCGCAGCAACGCGACTCGCTGCCGGACGGCGGCAAGGCACTCGCTGTTTACGATAAGCCACAGCTTGCGCGCCTGTGGACGTGTGACTCTTTCGCGCACGCGCAGAAACCACAACAGCGCCGATGACAAAAGCGCGTCAGCTTCGCCCGCGTTCGCTTCAGTGACGTAACCTGTGGTGGCGATCCGCTCGCGGCTTGTGCGCGACAAAAGAATGATGCGCGCGTGGCGTCCGGGTTCATCGCGACGCACGCCCGCGCTCAATCGTGCTTTTTCAATTTGCGCGCCTCCCGCTTCTCGCGACGCGAGCAGCGCCAATTGTTCGCACAAAGCGCGGCGTGTGGCACTTATTCCGGCGGCGATGGTCTTGGCATCAGTGCGCGGGATAATCTCCAGCACGGCGCATGTGCGATTCAAATTCCGCGTCGCCTCAAGAACTAGCTTTGTGCCCGTCCATTCCCACCCCGTGATGCGCCAATGAATCGCGCCCGCCTCGTTCCAGTAAGAGAGAATCAAACGTTTCTGCGCGATGCGCACATCGAACTCGCCTTTGCGCAAAGAGGTTGCACGCATACTTTCATTCTGCGCGCCGATAAACCATTCGGAGTGAGCAGCAAGCAGTTCGTTAATACGCGCGGCGGCGGCTTCGACGGCAGCGATGTCGTTGAAAAGTTTTATCATAATGTGAGGGCGTGTCCGGCGATTCACACGCTTTGAGCGGTCTCGCGGCGTGTGCTACATTTTACTTCCGCCAGTATTTATTATTTGAGGACAGCATGGCAATGAAGAATGTTTACATGGTCGGTTCGGCGCGCACGCCCATCGGACGCTTCGGCGGAACGCTCGTAGGTTGGACGGCGGCTGATCTGGGCGCGGCGGCAGCAACGGCGAGCATCGAGCGCGCTCGCATCAGTGCGGATCATATTCAGGATTCCATCTGGGGATCGGCGCGGCAGGCGGGCGGCGGCCCGAACGTCGCCAGACAAATCATCTATCGCGCGGGCGTGCCGGAAACAGTGCCCGCTTCGACGATTAATCAAGCGTGCGGGTCTGGCATTAGAGCAATTATTCTCGCCGCGCAGGAGATTATGCTAGGACGTGCGCGTTGTGTGCTGGCGGGCGGCACGGAGAGCATGTCGCGCGTGCCTTACTACGCGGAAGGCGCACGCTTCGGAGCGCGACTCGGCAACATGGAACTCGTTGACGGCATGTACCGCGACGGCTTCAATGATCCGCTGTCAGGATTAATAATGGGCGAGACAGCGGAGAATCTCGCGCGTCGTTATGAAATTTCGCGCGAAGAGCAGGACGCATACGCGCTTCGTTCACAGCAACGCGCCGAAGCAGCAATTGATTCCGGGCGCTTCGATGCGGAGATTGTGCCGCTCGAAATTAAAGGCCGTAAGGAAACGACGACGTTTGCGCGCGATGAACATTTTCGCGCAGGCTCAACCATAGATGCGCTCGCTAAGCTCAAGCCCGTTTTTGCTAAAGATGGCACGGTGACAGCCGGAAATTCTTCGGGCATTACGGATGGCGCGGCGGCAATTGTTTTGATGAACGAAGAGATGTTGACAGAATCCGGCGCGGAAGCAGAAGCGCGCATTGTTGATTACGAGATCGTGGGCGTCGCGCCGGAGATTATGGGCATCGGCCCCGTGCCCGCCGTGCGCGCTCTGCTCGCCAGACAAAAACTCCTGCTCGCGGACATAGACCTCGTCGAACTCAACGAAGCTTTCGCCGCGCAGGTCATCGCCTGTGATCGCGATTTGCATTTCGACGCGACGCGTTTGAACGTCAACGGCGGCGCTATCGCTTTGGGTCATCCAATCGGCTGCACGGGCGTTCGTATCACGACGACGTTGCTGCATGAAATGAAGAAGCGCAAAGCACAGCGCGGCCTTGCTACCTTGTGTGTCAGCGGCGGCATGGGTCTCGCCTTACTCGTCGAGCGCGTGTGAGCAATCACCGCATGAAAGATTCTCGCCTGCTGTTCGCCTGCCTGTCTTTAACGCTGCTCATCAATACACTTGCCTGCGTGCAACAACAGACCGCCGACATCAGCAATACTGCCAACAACGGTTCTAACGATTCTGCCGCAGCAAAAAGTGAACTGCGCTTGACGCCGCCATATTCGACGAAAGAACCGGATCGCTATCGCGCAACGCTCGTGACGATGGGCAGTTTGCCCAATGCGGCAACGAGCGGGGTGAGGAAACAAAGTTCTGTTGCACAGAGTTCATTGGAACAGCGCGAAGTAGTAGCGCGTGATGGTGATCGGCGTCGCGTTGATTACGAACTGCCGACCGGCAAAAAAATCTCGCTCTTGCAAACGCCCGCAGGCACTTACCTGCTTGATGCGGACAAAAGAATTTACGCTGATGTTGCGGACAACACGGACGCTACCAGCATGTCCGCCAATTCAGACAAGGCAATGCGCAACTTTTCTCCAAACGAATTGCTCGGCAAAGCGCGTGCTTCGGCGCGTTATGAAAAACTCGGTGCGGAGACTGTGAACGGGCGCGCGGCGACGAAGTATCGCGTGACGCCTACGAGCCTGACGGGTGAAGCGAAAAGCGTGATGAGCGCGAGTTTGATCTGGATTGATGACCAGTTGCAGATGCCTGTCAAGCAGGAGATCATTTCGACGGACAGTGCGGAAGGGGCGCGCTGGACGATGGAATTGCGGGATATTGAAACAAACGTTCCGGCAGATTCGTTTGAGATTCCGGCGGGCTACCGGAAAGCGCCGCTTTTAGCCTTTTTTCCGCAGGCCGAAAACGCGCCGCGCCGTTAGAGATGCACGGTTAATTAGAGCGGCCAACAAAACCGGAAGATTAGACACAGAGGCACAGAGATGGAAAAGGTTAAAACCACATACAAATCTCTTTCCTATCTACTTTATTCTGTGCCTAGTTTAGTTAGGTGCTCTTAACGGCTGCTCAAATCGTAGTTGAGCCGATGTGCCGAAACGTCTTGAGCCAACCTTGCGTATGGCGCGGCGCATCCGAAATGAGCGTGCCGGGCGAATATTATTTGGATCAAACGAGGCGCGCGGCACTCTTTCCCCGAAGAAATTTTTTGGTTAACAAACGGGCGCGGGCACGCGTCTTCTCCTTATAGAACAGAAGAAAGGTAATTTTCAATCGTGAACAAGAGAATCTACACTTCGATTTTAGCCGTCGCTTTGCTGATATGTGCGACAATCGCCGCCGCGAGTTTTAATTCTTCGCGCACGGCACTCGCCGCTTCTAATTCGATGACGGCGAATGCCGCTGCGATTATTGACACAATGGCGCTGCTTCCTGCCTCCGACGCCGTTGCCTATGTTGATGTCAAACGTTTATTGACGGAAACGATTCCGAACGTGCTTGCCGCCGATCCGACGAAGCTCGCCAAGTTCAACGCCGAGATAGAAAAGATCAGAGCGAAGACAGGCTTTGATGTGCGCTCGTTTGAACGCGTCGCGGTTGGTATTCCGTACAGCAACGCGTCAAACGCCGTCGCTATCGCGCGTGGTTCATTCAACTCCGACGCGCTCGTTGCCGCCGGACGCATCTACGCCAACGGCAAGTACACAGAGCAGAAATACAACGGCAAGACGATCTACAATTTCACCATCACGGAAAAAGGCAAGACGGTGACGATGCCAGATAAAACCGTCAGAACCGTTAATCCGAAAACCACGCAGTTGTATGTTGCGGCGCTTGATTCAAATACGCTCGCTATCGGCATGAATGCGCCGACGGGCGTGCGCGCTGTTGTTGATGCGGCGGCGGGCGGCACAACGAATCGCGCGAGTGCGGAATTGGTTGCGCTCGCGTCACGTAATCCGAATGCGTTAATGAGCTTCGGCGGCAACGTGCCCGCGTCGCTTGCCAGCAGCATCGCCAGCTTCAATCCAGAGATCAGCAAAGCAGTCGCGCCGGTGCGACAGGTTTACGGTTCGGTTAATGCAACATCAAGTAATCTTGAAACACTCTTCTCGATGATTACCGGAAGCCCGGATCAAGCGAAGACTTTGAACGACACGCTCGGCGCACTCAAGCAGTTCAGCGGTCTCGTCGTTTCGCAAGCTCCGGCGGATAAACGTGCGACGGTGCAGGGCGCTTTCGACAGCTTGAAAATTATTACGCAGGGCAACGAAGTACAGATTACAACCGCGATCCCGACGAACGGCATCGCACCGATGATCGGCAAGTTCTAAAGAAACAAAGTTTTTGTCGAATAAATAAAGGCCGCGCCTCCATTAAGAGACGCGGCCTTATCTTTATGAGCGTGCAAATTGTTTATCTCGTTGGTGGGCGTGACGGCGGCGGGCGGCGAACGGGCGGCGCGGCAACGGGCGGCTCATCGTCCGCTACTTTTGCGAGCACGTCATCGTAAATTTTGATTTGTCCGTCGCGCTGTAGACGTTCCTGCACGGAAGCTGTGTAGTCTCCGAAAACTTGATTGCGGCGTTCGGAGAGCGCTGTCTGCGTCAATTGCTCGCGCTGTTTGGAAAACTCCGCGAGGTCTGCTTCGGTTCGCTTCGTCGCAGTGACGACGACCCAATTATCGCCGATCTTGATGGGCGTCTTATCCACTTCTCCAACCTTCAAATTGTAGATCGCTTCGTCTGCGGCAGAACTCGTTCCGGCCTGTCCGAGCGGCTGGCCGAGTTTGTAATCCTTCGCATCCGGCGCGTCTAGGCCGAGACGCATGGCGGCGGCTTTGAGATCATTCGCAGAGTTTGAATTGTTCGCCAACTCGCGCGCCGTTTGATCCAATTGCGTTTTGGCGCGTTCGATGCGCGCGGCCTGCGCGACTTTGTCTTTCACTTCATCGAAGTCAGGAATGCGCGGGTCTTTCTTGTCAACAAGCTGCGGAATGGCAAAGCCGCCTTTGATGCTGGTGCGGTCGCCTATGTCGCCCGCGTTGTTGAGCGACGCAATCGCTTGCTCGAACTGCTGCGAATTGCCGATGTTTGGCACGTCGTCGCCAGACTTAACGTAACCTGTTTCGCGCATCATGTCGGCTGGCTTCATGTTGGCATCAGCAGCCAGTTCCTGCGCAACCTTTTGCTCGTCCTTTGTTTCTTTCAAACGATTAGCGGCGCGTTCGGCGAGTTGCGCGGCGGCGGCATAAGCGCGGCGATTGCGCAAAGAAACGAGCAGTTCTTGTTTGGCGTCTTCAAAGGATTTCGGAACGGCATCGCCGCGTCGCAGGATGTAGTAAGCGTTACCGTATTTGATCGGGTCTGTGACTTGGCCGGGCTGCAAGTCTAAAACTTTCTGGTAGGGATCGTCCGGCTTGTTCGGATTTTTTTTGACGACGCCCGCGACTGTGCCGCCGTTCTTCGCCGTTGCAGGGTCTTCGGAATTTCCTTTGGCGAGATCGGCGAAGGCGTTTTCCTCTGCCGTGCCGCTCGCGCCTCGCGCCTGTTGCGCGAGACTGTTGGCTTTGGCCTGCACCGTCGCGTCAAGATCAGGACGCGCGACTTTCAATAAAATTTGCTGAACGCGGACGCCTGCCTGTTTATTTTCCGGCGCGAGTTTTTCGTACTCACCACGCAAATCCGCGTCCGGTATCGGCAACTTCTCGCCGACTTTGGCTTGATCTATGAAGAGATAACGAATCTTCTTTTGTTGTTCGGAAATGCTGTAGTCAGTTTTGTGTTGATCGTAATAGGCGCGCAAGTCCTGATCGTTGATTTGAATTTTCGGCGCGAGTTTTTCTGAGGCGACAGGCACGTAAACGAGATCAAAGCTTGTGTTCTTGCGCTTGTAATCGTCCTGCACTTCTTCATCGGAAACGCGCACGCCTGCCGTGATGAAGGCCTGCAACTTTTCTGCGGCGATCTGACGGCGCACTTCGTTTTCGTAAGCCGCGATGTCACCGTAGCGCGATGTGACTGCTTGTTTGTAGCGTTCAAATCCGGCGGCATTCTTCGAGGCATCCGGGAACTGTTTGCGAATTGAATCGGCAACTTCGGCATCGGACGCTGAGAGACCGAGCCGCACGGCGTCCTGCGCGATGACGCGTTGGCGAATCAGGCCGTCGAGCATTTTGCGGTCGCCGCCGAGTTGCGCGAGGCTGATCTGGCCGCCGAACATTTGTTGATAACTTTCCTTGAGCGCGGAGAGTTCGCCGACAGTGACTTTATCGCCGCCGACTTTCGCCAGAACTTCCGTGCTGGTGGCGGGCGCGAGCGCCGCAGAGTTTCGTCCCGGCGCGTAAAAGAGCACAAGGCTGGCAGCCATTAAAATGACGAATCCGATGATGAGCAAATTGCGCGTGCGTTCAAGACGACCTAACTGTTTGAGCATTCCTGTGTGACCTTCCGCAAGAGCGTTTTGAGAAGCCGTAGTAGCGTGGCGGCGCGGCGAGCGGTTTGCGAAAACCACCAACGGTCTTCGATACGCGCCGTCCGGCACTGATTCGTAAACGACGGATTGTAACGGAGACGCGCTTCTGCTCGCAACCTCGCTGCTGCCGCTTCATTGCAAATCATCTTTGCGCAACGTTTGCCTCTCGCGTGCAACGCAGGTAGCGGCTTTAAGTTCTCGTGTTGCGAGAGCGGAAGTGGTTTGTTATATCTTAACGCTATGGAATATTCGATTTGGGCATGGGTTGGCTTTGCCGTCTTTGTGCTGTTTATGTTGAGTCTCGATCTGGGGCTGTTCAATCGCAAGGCGCACACTGTCGGTTACAAGGAAGCGGGCGTGTGGAGCGCAGTCTGGGTCACGCTGGCGCTCGCGTTCGCGTGCGGCGTGTGGTGGTTTCTCGGACAGGAAACGGCGCTGGAATTTGTCGCTGGCTATCTCGTCGAACTGTCTTTGTCGGTTGATAATCTGTTTGTCTTTCTGCTCGTTTTTTCTTACTTCAAAGTCCCGCCGAAGTATCAACACAGAGTTCTGTTCTGGGGCGTGCTCGGCGCGCTCGTCATGCGTATCATGATGATTCTTGTTGGCGCGGCTTTGATTGACCGCTTTCACTGGATCATCTACGTCTTCGGCGCATTCCTTATCTACACTGGTTTCAAGATGCTGCGGCAGGACGATACGGAAACGAACCCGGAACAAAATCTGGCTGTGCGCATGGTCGCGCGCCTGATTCCGATTACGCGTCACTATGAAGAAGACAAGTTTTTCACGCGTGACGAAACAGGGCGGCGCGTCGGCACGCTGCTGCTGCTGGTGCTCGTGATTGTCGAAGTAACAGACCTCGTCTTCGCGGTTGATTCGATTCCGGCAATCTTCGGCATTACGACTGACCGCTTTATCGTTTACACGTCGAACGTCTTTGCGATTTTAGGTTTGCGTTCGCTCTACTTTCTGCTGGCGGGCGTGGTTGAAAAATTTCATTACCTTAAAATCGGACTCGCGCTCGTGCTTTCCTTCATCGGCGCGAAAATGCTTTTGACCGCTTTTCACATAGATATTCCCATCGGCATTTCGCTCGGCGTCGTCGCGCTCGTCCTCGCCACCTCGATTATCCTTTCCCTTTTCTGGCCGAAGACAGTTGAGACTGCGACAAAGTAAGCGCGGGCGGTAAAAAGGCGCTTGAATCAAAGCGCGTATTTGTGTTAATTTTCAATAGGATAGCGGTGCGTGATAGTCAGGCCGCTGCCCAAAGCAAGAGCGATCAAGGCTTTCCTTCTTACATAAACGCGGTGACAGCAACAACAAGCCCCGCCTGTCTCGCCGCATCGTGCGATTAGCTTTCGTTCCTCATAGTTTAATTCATTTCCAAAAAATGCAGACCAAACAAACGCGCTTTAATCTCGAATGGTGGGTTATCCCGAAGCGTGTCATCTATCTTATCATCGGCCTGCTCACCCTCGCGTGCGTGACGGCGGGCGTGAGTTTGTACGTCTGGAAATACGGCAATCCTTTGAACCGCGTCGGCACGCAGGTACAGGCTCCCGCGGGGGCGCGCTTTATTTCTTTCGAGGGCGAGGTGCGCGTCGTGCGCGCGACTACACGCGAAACCATTACTGCCGGTTCCGAAACGCAGCTTTATCCCGGCGACACCGTGCAGACGGGCGCGGACGGGCGTGCGCGCATCAGTCTCGCGGACGGTTCGACGCTCGTCGTGCGCCCGAACACGACTTCAACCTTGCGCGCCAACACAGGCGCAACCAACGAAGGCCAGAAAACGAACGTGCGCGTCGCCGTCGATAGCGGGCAGATCAGCTATCGCACAGAGCAGCAACCGGACGGCGGCAGCAACGTCGTTGAAACCAACCAGACGGAAAACAAAATGGCCGCGCAAACGGGCGCGAGCTTCGCCGTCAATCCAGATAAGACAGAAGAGATTCGCGTCGGCGAAGGAACGCTTGAAACAACCACGCGCGACGGTGGTCGTACTACTTTGCGCGGCGGCGAATATGTCGCTATCACACCATCGGGCAGCTTCGCCAAGCGCGAACACTTGCTCGACATGCCTGCGCCCATCGAGCCGCGCGATTTAGCGAAAATTCTCGTCGGTGCGAGCGGCGCTGGCGATGTCGCACTGCGTTGGCAGCGTCCCGCTTCCGGGCTGGCGGCGCATTACCGCGTCGAAGTAGCGACCTCGCCTTTCTTTGTTCCGTCGGGCAAAGTCTTTGAGCGCGATCAACTCATCGCGACAAACTTCAACGCGAGCGATTTGCGACAAGGCGTTTACTTCTGGCGCGTGCGCGCAACCGCCGCTTCGGGTCAAACGAGCGATTGGAGTGAACCACAAAAGTTTAGCCTCGCGCCCAACGGCACAGGCCAGCAAGTAAAGGTTTCTAGTTGGTCTACAGAACACGTCGGCGGCCAAATTTATCTAGCGCGCGGGCGCGCCGATCCGGGCACAACCGTGCGCATCAATGGACGCGAAGTGCTTGTCGCGGGTGACGCTTCGTTTCAACTTCAGATCACCGCTCCTGATGGAGCACGTGAGGTTGTCGTTGAAGCGCGTGACCCGCAGGGCAACAAAAACCAGTATCGCTTTCCACTCAATCAGGCGACGCGATAACTTTTCCGGGAAGCGCGTTTAATGGACTATGACAAAGCGTGTGATTCTTTTAACTGACGACGCAAGTGTGGCTCCGACTTTGGCGCTCGTCGAAGTTCTGCGCGAGGCGAAAGTCGTGGCCGACGTAACGGATATACGCCATCACACTAACGCCAATGGCGCAGACCGGCTACCGCCGCTGGCAGTGCTTTATGAAGTGATGGCGGAAACAAGCGCAATGCAGCTTCATGGCGTCATCATGCACGCCGCAAAGGTGTGGCCCGGCGCGCCGCTCGTCGCCTGCCGTTATCGCGCGAGCACCGAAACCGCACACGACACACAGATGCTCGACGCCGCCGCACTCGAGCGCATAGGCTTTCGCGCGGCAGCCGACGAACCAACGCAGATTCCGGCTATTTTGCGCGATCTGGAGATGCGCGGCACGACCGGCGCGCTGCCCGCACTGCACAAAAACTCTGACTTATTTTCTGAGCCGGACGCATTTCTGTTGCCGGGCAATCTCAACAAAAACAGTTTGCGCACCGCGTCCGAAGTAATGGCATCGCTTCATTTTGCGAGCGATCAAAGAGGTGCGGCGCAGACAGCTTTAGTCGGTCTCGCGCAGCTTGTTCAGGCGGAGCGCTGGATCATATATCTCTCCGGTGAAATGAGCGGAAGCGTTGACACGCTGGCGCTTGAACCGCTTGCCGCGCGCGGTGTGCTGCCGAGCGAACGCGAAGCGGCATCTGTCGATGATTGGCGGCGGCGCTTAATGGGCGATGCGCTAACGCTCAACGGCACGGAATCAAAAGCTGCGCGGCAAGCTGCGACGACTGCCGAGATTGTCAGAAAAACAGAAAACAAGCGGCGCATTATCGCCGTGCCGCTCATCTGCGGCGAAAAACAGTTGGGCGTGCTCGAGGCCGTCCGTGAAGGCGATGCGATAAAGTCTTTCACGCAGAAAGATGCGACGCTGCTTCAATCGCTCGCCCTGCCGCTCGCCTGCGCGCTCGCCAACGCTGTCCGCATCGCCGAAGCCGAACGCCTTTCGCAAACAGACGACCTGACGAAACTTCACAACGCGCGTTATCTTAGGCAATTTCTGTTAACCGAAGTCAGACGCGCGCGCCGCTACGACTCGAACCTCGCCGCGATTTTTCTCGACCTTGATAACTTTAAGCGAATCAACGATGCGAACGGCCACCTCGTCGGCTCTCACGTACTAATGGAAACGGCGGCGGTAATTCTCACGTGCGTGCGCGATACGGATATTGTTGCGCGTTATGGCGGCGATGAATTCGTCGTCGTGTTACCGGAAACGGGCACAGAGCAGGCATGGCGCGTTGCCGAGCGCGTGCGTGAACGGATCGCGCAGCATGATTTCACAGGCGGGCGACGCCTGCATTTGCGTTTGACGGGAAGTTTCGGCGTCGCCGCGTTTCCCGAAAATGCGCAATCGCCGCAGCAGTTGATCGCCGCCGCAGACACAGCGATGTACGAAGCGAAGGCCGCCAACAAGAACTGTATCCGCACCGCTTCAGGATTTTCCCCGCTCTTGAAAGACGAAAAAGTAATTTCTTCGTAGCATAACAAGTGCTCTTCGGTGTATCTTAAGCAGTTAGCTCTTGTTCGGCGCAAAGCTTTCCGGGCGGCGAACGTCTTCGCTCCTCTGCGAAAAATGGGTAAACGCAGAAGAGGAAAGCCGACGCTAAAATTTTTGCCCCCCATAAACGCACCATTATTTTGTAGATTAACGGACATCATTCTAAATGGCACTTAAATCCATTTTTAGCCTTTTCTCAAGCGACCTCGCCATCGACCTCGGCACGGCCAACACGCTCGTTTACGCCAAAGGGCGTGGCATCGTCGTGTCTGAACCGAGCATCGTTGCAATTAACAAAGTCACCAACGCCGTCGAAGCCGTCGGGCGCGACGCGAAAGAAATGCTCGGCCGCACGCCCGGCAACATCGTCGCCATTCGCCCGATGAAAGACGGCGTGATTGCCAATTTTGAAGTCACGGAGAAAATGCTCCAGCACTTCATACGCAAAGCTCATAACGGCAAAACGTGGGTTTCACCCCGCGTCGTCATCGGCATCCCAAGTGAAATCACGCAGGTTGAACGCCGTGCTGTTGAAGACTCTGCGTATCGCGCCAAGGCTTCGGAAGTTTACCTTGTCGAAGAAGCAATGGCGGCGGCTATCGGCGCTGGCCTTCCGATCACCGAACCGCACGGCAACATGATCGTTGATGTCGGCGGCGGCACAACCGACATCGCAGTGATTTCCCTGTCCGGCATCGTTTATTCGCGCGCCGTTCGCGTCGCCGGAAACGAAATGGACGAAGCGATTACGCAGTACATCAAACGCAAATACAATTTGTTGATCGGCGAACGCACTGCCGAAGCAATCAAGTGCGAACTCGGCTCGGCGTTTCCTTTGGACGAGCCGCTTTCGATGGAAGTGCGCGGGCGCAATCTTATAGAAGGCATTCCGAAAACGATTACGATTTCCGACGAAGAGATACGCGAATCGCTCGCCGATTCCGTCGCGACGATTGTTAACGCCGTCCGCGTTGCGCTCGAGAGAACGCCGCCGGAACTTTCGGCAGACATCGTCGAGCGCGGCATCGTCCTGACGGGCGGCGGCGCGCTGCTTAAAAATCTTGATCGTCGTCTCTCGATTGAAACGGGACTTCCGGTTTCCGTCGCAGACGATCCGCTCTCAAGTGTTGTGCTCGGCACAGGCAAAATGCTTTCAGACTTCAATTTGCTGAAACGCGTCAAGTGGGACAACACGCTCGTCAGCGGCACATAAGAGTTGGTAAACGGTGAATAGTAAATCGTAAATAATTGAACACGTTTTCGCCTTGCCGCCATTTATCATTAGCCATTTGCGATTTATCAAATCATGGCAACGATTCGCACACAGAAAGAGATACGCAGGCGCGCGCCGCTGTTGCTGATTGGATTGCTCTTTACTTTTCTCGTGATGATGTCAATTGACGCGCGCGAGAACGGCGAGACATCCAAGCAGCGCGTTGTGCGTGCGTGGATGCAGGCGCTCGCATCACCGTTCGAGCGCGTGACGACGGGCGCGGGCACCGCCGGAGTCGGCGTCTTTCAGCAATTTGCCAACTTACGCAACGCCGTCTCCGAAAACGATTCGCTGAAACAGCGCGTCTCGACGATGGAGATTGAACTACACAAATCGCGCGCGGCGACGGATGAAAATGAGCGCCTGAAAAATTTGCTCGATCTCAAAGAGCATAGCCAGTATGGAGCGGTGACGGCGCGTGTCATTGCGCGTGATCCGTCGGCATGGTTCGATACGGTCGTTATCAATCGCGGCTCGTCTTCGGGTGTGCAATTGAATATGCCTGTGGTGACGCCGGGTGGTATCGCCGGACGCGTCGTCGCAACCAGCCCTTGGACGGCGCAAATTCGCTTAATCACCGACGAAAAATCGGGCGCGGGCGCAGTCGTCGGCCAACTCGGGCAATCGAGCGCGCTTGGTTCCGTTAAAGGTCTCGGCGAAAACGGCCTTGTCGAGATGCGTTACGTTTCCGGTCTGGAAACAGTTAACGAAGGCGATTATGTTGTGACGACGGGACAGGATGGCATTTACCCGTCGGGCTTGAACGTCGGGACGGTAGTGCAGGTGACGCACGGCTCGGCGACGCAGCCGCACATCATACGCATTAAGCCGGGCGCGCGGCTCAATTCGCTCGAAGAAGTGGCAGTGCTTTTGTATCACCCGCCGCAACGCGAGCCGATGACTCAAGCCTTACCGAATGCGGACAAAGGGAAAAAGAAGTAGACGGTAGAGCGTGAATGGTAAAGGGTGGCAAGACACAAACGTTCGCTCATTTACCGCCCGTCGTTGACTATTTACCGTTCGCTATTACTCGTTCATGCGTCAACTGAAAATTGCGGTAGTGCTCGGGCTGGCGATTATTCTGCAAGCATCTTCGCCCGCCGTCTGGCGTCCATTCAAGGACTATATTGATCTGCCGCTTGTCGTCGTCGTTTATTTCGCGTTGCAGCGCAATGCTCTTTCAGCGCTCGCCATCGGCGCTATCGCCGGATTTGCGACGGACGCTTTAAGCGGCGGGCTACTCGGCGCGGGCGGCTTCTCAAAGACTTTAACGGCTTATGTGATCGCGAGTCTCGCAACGCGCATCATGCTTGACAACCCTCTGCTCAGAATTCCCGTCTTAGCAGGTGCGGCGCTGCTCGATTCGCTTGTTTACGTTTTCCTCCAACGCCTGCTTGAACAACCGTCGCTTGTCCCCTTCGCGCAGGCTGCGGCCTTCAAAATCATCGGTACAACCGTCGCGGGAACTATTATTCTATTTATGCTCGACAGGTTTTTAAGCGAACGCGCGTTGCAACGCAAACAGTTTGCTTTTCGCCGTCGCGTCGCCCGCCGCAGTACGGGAATGCTGCGAAGAAGATGATGATAATAAAACAGTTTTCAGTAGTCAGTTATCAGTTTTAAGCAAAGAGTAAATCATTATTGCTTTCCGCCCACTGTTTTAACTGAAAACTGCTTGCTGAAAACTGAAAACCGGGAAATGGGTGCTTTATGAAATTTGAGGATGAATCACAAAACCTGCGCGTGCGTTTGCGCATTATGCAGGTCGTCGTGGTGCTGGTGCTCGCCGTGCTGGGCGTCCGGCTGTATGTGTTGCAGGTCGTTAAGGGCGCGCGTTACGCGGAGTTGGCCGAAAACCAGCGCCAGCGCCTGTTGCCGATTCCTGCGCCGCGCGGCGTGATCTTTGATCGCAACGGCAAACTTCTCGTTGATTCGCGCCCGATCTATAACGTCATTCTCACGCGCGAAGACGTGAAGGGCAAAGATTTGAGCACGCTGGTCGAGCCGTTGTCGGAAGGACTCGGTGTTGACCCGGACATCCTGCGCGATTTGTTTGAGGAAATTAAAACGCAGCCCGCCTTTGAGTACATCAAAATCAAACAGAACGCCAATCTAGCTGACATCGCTTGGGTTGACGCGCACGAACTGGAATTTCCCGAACTGCGTGTCGAGCAACAACCGCAGCGCCGCTATCCAGAGAACGGCACGCTTGCGCATGTGCTCGGCTATGTTGGTGAAATCAGCCCGGAACAATTGAAGCAGCCGCGTTTCAAAGACAAAAACTACAAACCCGGTGACATTATCGGCAAAGAGGGCGTCGAGTCCGTCTATGATGATTATCTGCGCGGACGCGATGGCTATCGCAAAGTGCTTGTGGACAATCGCGGCCATATTCAAAAGGAGCTAGAAGTCGTCGAGCCGCAGCCCGGCCAAGACCTTGTCACGACGGTTGACCTCGATTTGCAACTCGCTGCCGAAGAACAACTGCGCAACTCGCCCACAAAGCGCGGCGTGATTGTCGCGCTTGATCCGAACAACGGCGAAATTCTCGCGATGGCTTCGTATCCGACGTTCGACCCGAATCTTTTTTCGCAGAACGCTACCAGAGAAGGACGCGCGCAAATTGCTGCTTTGTTCAAAGACCCGAAGACGCCTTTGACCAACCGTGCGATTCGCGGGCGTTATCCTCCCGGCTCGACTTGGAAAATCCCTATGGCTGTCGCAGGCTTGCAGCAGGGCGCGATCACTTTACAGAATTCACATCTTCTGTGTGGCGGCGGCATTACGGTCGGCAACAAATTCACGCGCTGCATGGGCAATCACGGCTCGCCGGAACTGCGCGCGGCGATCACGCAATCGTGCGACGGCTATTTTTATCGTCTCGGTCTCAAGATGGGACTCGACGGCATTATGAAGATGGTTGACGAGTTTGACATCAACAAACGCACGGGCGTTGATCTGCCGCACGAATTAATCAGTTGGACGCCTTCGCGCGAGTTCAAAAAACGCTTTAATCCGAAAGCTTCCGAATGGGGCGACATTGATACTGTTTATGCTTCGTTCGGTCAGGTTTACGATTACGCGACGCCACTTGCGATGCTGCGCGCCGTCGCGGGCATCGGCGTCGGCGGCAAACTTTACATACCGCATCTCTTAAAGGAAGTGCATGAGATCAGCGCGGTGGGCGATCCCTCAAGACCGGACTATCGTCCGATGAGACCGGCGCGCAAGTTTGATCGTCCTGATCCGAAAATCGTCCCGATCCCGGAAGCGCAGCGCCGCATGGTCGTCGAAGGCATGTGGGGCGTCGTCAATAACGGCGGCACGGCGGCGCGCATCAAGATGCCAAACTTTGAAATTGCAGGCAAGACCGGCACAGCGCAGGTCATCGGTCTTGGCAAAGATACCGGCGCGAATAAAGATCACTCATGGTTCGTGTCCTATGCGCCCGCTTACAAGCCGGAAATTGCCTGCATCGGGTTAATCGAAAACGTCGGCTTCGGCGGAACTTATGCGGCTCCGGCGGTGCGCGCCGTCTACGATGTTTACTATCGCAAGACGCGCGGCGAAGATGCGCCCGCGCCGCAACAACAAGTCGCGCGAAGGTAAAACAGTATTTAGGAGTCAGAGGTCAGGAGACAGAAGGAAGACAAGAGATGCGAACGCGACGGGCAACGTAGTGAGTGTGCATTGAATATCGTTCGTCCTTGTTCTGCATTCTGACTCCTGTCTTCTGGCTTCTTCTTTATCAAGTTTATGTCTGCACTATTAGGACAACGTAGTTTTCGTGATTTCGATTGGATGCTGGCGCTGCTCGCCATCGGCATCGTCGCCTTCGGCTCGTGGCAGATTCACAATGCGCTGCCGACGCAGGATTTGTGGGTCAAGCAATTGATCGGCTTGAGTATTGCGCTCGTTGCGATGCTGCTTGTAGCGTTCACGGATTACCGCAAGCTGATAAATTTCGCTCCGGCCTTTTATATCTTCGGCCTTGCGCTGCTCGTAGTGGTACTCATTCCCGGCATTGGATTAAAGATCAACGGGCAGCGTTGCTGGATCAAGCTTCCCGGCCTTGGGCAATTTCAACCGTCCGAGTTTGTCAAGATCACGACGGCGATGATGCTCGCGCGTTATTTCGGCAAGCCACGCCATACAACTTTACAGTGGAAGGAATTAATCGTCGGATGTTTGATTCTGGCGTTGCCCGTCGGCCTTATTCTGCTTGAGCCGGACACAGGAACGGCGCTCACATATTTTCCGCTGCTCGCCGTCGTGCTGTTTCTTTCTTCACTGCGAATGTGGTTGGTGATCGCGGCCATCGTTTTAACTGTTGCGATGCTTCCGCTCGGTTACACCGTCGGCGTCAAGACAGGCTTGCTGCATGGCTACAAGCTCGAACGCATCAACGCGATTCTCGACCCGGAAAACGCCGACAAGCGCGGCTTCGGTTACAACACTTGGCAATCTATTTTGACGGTCGGCAAAGGCGGCATGACCGGATCGCATGGCTCAAACGAATACTCGCAGAGCAGCTTGAAATTTTTGCCCGAACCGCAAACCGATTTTATCTATGCTGTGACATCCGAATCGACAGGCTTCGCGGGCGCGTTTCTGCTGCTGGTGGCCTACGGCGCATTGCTCACGAAGATGATTTTCGGCGCGATCAATGCGCGTGATCGGACAGGAATGCTGGTCATTATGGCAACCGTCGGCGGCATGATTTTTCAGGTTTTCCTTAACACAGGAATGGCGCTCGGCATCATGCCCGTCATCGGCGTGCCGCTACCACTGATGAGCGCGGGGTTAGCATCTTTGATTGCGACGTTTATCGCCATTGGCTTTGCGATCAGCGTGCAACTGCGCCGTTTCGTCAACTAGCCGAAAAGACGGCATAGGACGGCGCGCCTTTCGTTCGCGGCTTCGCATTTGCGCTCGCTCTCGGTTATACTCCGAACTGCTCGGCCTGCCTGAAGCATTGAGATTTCCGGTGCGGCGCACTTCTCGTCCAAATAGAAAAGCGTTTGCTTTAACTTCGGATACGGGGAAAACCACAACGAATTATTATGCGATTGTCAGGCGAGCGCGCCAAGGTTTCCGCAAAGCTATTTTAACTTTTGTAAATCGTTTGGTCGCGCCTTCGTTTAGTCAGACGAAGACTTTGCGCGCGACGATGCTCGCGGGTTGCGCTGGTGATCCGCACGGCGCAGTGAAGCGTGGCGGCAGGTTTTGAGCACAAGTTTTTTATTGCTTGCGCTCCCTGCTTTGTTGCCACAGTGCTTGCTACGCGCCGGAACAATTACGGAGTTTCCATTGATAAGGCGAGATTTTCCTCGCGCGGCCTGTTTGCTGACGACTCTCGTCACAGACTTTACGCGCACACGGCGGCCAACTGTTTCGACATTCGAGCAAACGTTTGCTGCTAATCATACGGCTGATCCAGCCCTTTACTTTTCATCTTTTAACGGCGAGTGTTTAGTCAATCTTGCCCATCGCGCACACGCGCGCACGCGCCCGCCCGCCATCACAAAGCGGGCTTGCAGGCCGTGCGCATCGAGCGCTCCACAACTTTCAAACAACGATGACCGCACGAACAAAAACCTTACGCAAGGTTTTTCAATGTGCGCCTTCAAGCGACAAAAGACCCTCAAGCGCGCGAGGCAGCGCAAATTGAAAAGTTCGCTTATCGCGCGAAGCTTCGCGGCGCGTCATTGTTTCAGGAGACATTTTTAGCACATGGCAAAAGAATTAATCGTCAGCCTTAACGGGCGCGAAAAAAAGATCGCGATTATCGAGAACGATCAAGTCACAGAGTTTTACATCGAGCGCGGCGAAGAAAATCAAGGCATCGTCGGCAATATCTACAAAGGGCGCGTTATGCGCGTGCTCCCCGGAATGCAATCTGCCTTTGTCGATATAGGCCTCGAACGTGATGCCTTTCTTTACGTCTCAGACTTCTTCGATGAAGAAGAAGAGTTCGAGCGCATCGTCGTTGATAAACAGAAAAGCGGGACGGGCACTGCGGAAGCAACGCGGGCGGCGGCGGAACGCATCGAGCAGGCGCGTGTTGAACGCGAGCAACGCATCGAAGCCACGCAGGAACGCGTCGAGCCTCTTTTCGGCACAGACGTTTCGGCTGCCTCCAATGGCGGTCATGACGCGGATACACCGGCTCAAAATCTTGCAGAAGAATATTCAACGACGATTCAAACCACTGCCGCAGCCATTCCTCATGAAGCTGAGCGGCAAACGGCGACACCAGCAGAGTCAGACGCAGAGGCCGGAAGGCGGCGCGGACGGCGCAATCGTCGGCGCGGGCCAAATCAAGCAGGCCAAGCCTCCGAAGAAGAAACGCGCACAGCCGCTCATGCCGCTGCCGCCTCTTCGACAAGAGAAGATATGCAAACGCCTTTTGTCGTCGCCGACAGTGATTTCCAACGCATCATTGATGACGAAAACATGGCCGCTGAAGACGGTTCAATGCTGAAGGACGCGCGAATTCAGGAACGTCTGACGGATCAGATTCGCGCTGCCGAATTCGACATCGACACGACGCCGAACGCCGCAGTCGGGTCTTTGTTAGCAAGTTCCGCAAACGCCTCCGACGCATCTTTTCAGCGCATTGACGATAGCGATGTCGAAACCGCTTCGACCTCCGGGCAGCCCGGGGCTTTCGTTCAGCAAACAATTGCCGCGCACGTCAAAGCCTTTGTTGATGAAATCGCAGAGGAAACAGTTAACGCCAGCGCGCAGTCTTTTGAGCGCGTCAGCGACGATGAAAGCAGCACTGATGCGGGCGCAGCGCAATCTTTCAGGGGAGATAAAGCGCAGTCCACTGCCGAAGAAAAGGGCGGGAAGCGTGGACGCACCCGGCGAAGCGCGAAAAGCGCCACCGCTGAATCCACGCCCGATCAGGCAAGCGAAGAAACGACGGCAAGGAAGCCGGTTCGCAACGCCAAAGCCTCCGCTACTAAAACAGCCGCGAAGAAATCTGCTGGCACTACCGCGACACCACGCAAGTCCTCTGCGACCGCCGGGGGACGCACAGGCCGCACAGCCAAAAGCGCCGTCGAATCAAATAAAGATATTTCTGAAGACGCAGAAGCGAGCATCTCGACTCGTCCTTCGCGCGGCGAGTTTGCGACACGGCGCGGCGGACGCAGACGACGGCGTCCCAACGACAAACCGGAGCAGGAAGCGGGTGCTGAAGCTAATATCGCCGACGCTACTTCAAACGGCGACGCGGAACTCGTCACTGAACCGATTCATGCTGAACCCGTCGTTGCTGTGCCCGCTACCGTTGCGCCTATTGAGGCCATGCCTATCGCAGCAGCGCCAACGCCTTCGGCGACGCGCGATCAATCACGCCGTGGCCGTCCAGAACGCCCGCATCGCGAAGAGCGTCAATCGCGTGACGGGCGCAGCGGCGGGCGCACAAGCGGCGATTCGCGCGGCGATAACAATCAACGTCGTGGCGGCGGTAGACAACAGCCGATGATTACGGATTTGCTGCGCGAAGGTCAGGAAGTTCTCGTCCAGATTGCCAAAGAACCCATCGCCAAAAAAGGCGCGCGCATCACTTCGCACATCGCTCTTCCGGGACGCTTTCTTGTCTACATGCCAACGGTCGAGCACGTCGGCGTTTCGCGCAAAATCGAATCCGATTCGGAACGCGTGCGTCTGCGCAAACTGATCGCCGCGATTCGCAACGAAGAAGACGTGCCATCCGGCGGTTTCATCGTTCGCACGGCGGGCATCGGTATCAGCGAAGCAGATTTACGCGACGACGCGCGCTATCTCGTCCGCACATGGCTCGACATACGCAAGGATGCAGAAAAAACGAAAGCGCCCGCGCCCGTTCACCAAGACCTAGACCTCGTGCAACGCATTTTGCGCGATCAACTCTCCGACGACTTCACGGCGATTCGCGTCGATTCCGAAGAGGAATATCTGCGCATTGTCGAATTCATCAATCGCATTCAGCCGCGCATGGTCAAACGCGTCAAACTACACACGCGCGAAGAACCGATCCTCGAAGCATACGGCGTGCAGGCCGAAGTTGATAAAGCCATCAAGCCGCGCGTCTGGCTCAAGTCCGGCGGCTATCTGGTCATCAATCAAACAGAAGCGCTCGTCGCCATTGACGTTAACACAGGCAAGTTCGTCGGGCGCGGAGGCTCACGACTTGAAGACACCATCACGAAAACCAACCTCGAAGCTGTCGAAGAGATTGTTCGCCAGATTCGCCTGCGCGACCTTGGCGGCATCATCGTGCTTGATTTGATTGACATGGAAGACCGCCGCAATCGCAATCGCGTGATGCAAACTTTGCAGGAAGCTTTACAGGACGACAAATCGCCGACGAAGGTGCTTTCCTTTAACGATTTCGGCCTCGTGATTATGACCCGCAAGCGCGTCAAGCAATCGCTCGAACGAACTCTTTGCGCTCCCTGCCCCTACTGCACCGGCGCTGGATTAGTTAAATCGCCGCAAACCATCTGCTACGAAATTCTCGAAGAATCGCGCCGCCTCAGTAAAGGCATGGGCGACGACGGCATCAAGCAAACCATGCTCCGCATCAACCCGGAAGTCGCACGCGCCCTACGCTCAACCGAACGCGATGTGCTCACCGAAATCGAAGATTATTTAGGAGCCGTTGATATCAACAGCGACGCGCACATTCATCAAGAGCAATTCGATTTCGCGTTCATCTAAAAGATGTCGAATGAAAGAGGCTGCGACTCACTGTCGGCCTCTTTCATTCGTGGTTAGTTATGGGCGACGTACAATATAATTCCGCGATAGGGCGTATTATCTAGGGTAGAATCGTGCAATATATACTTCGGTGCTCGCGCGCTGGGTAAAGTATAATTGCCGTATTATGCCGACAGTCTTGAGACATGGGGCGTACCGCATCTACTTTTATAGCCATGAGCCGAACGAGCCGCCTCACGTTCATGTTGACCGTGACAATCTATCGGCTAAGTTTTGGTTGAATCCTGTCTCTTTGGCGCGTAATCTTGGGTTTGCCGCAAGAGAGTTGCGGCAAGTCGAGAGATTGGTAAGAGAAAATCAGACAGTTTTATTGGAGGCGTGGAATGGGTATTTTGGCGTTGGCAGCTGATGAGCGTGTCTCGGATGTGGAAGTTTCAGAAGATATGCTGAGCGTTCAGCTAATGGACGGAAGAAGAATCAGTGTGCCGCTTGTGTGGTATCCGCGTTTGTTGAACGCCACTGAAGAACAAAGAAGGAATTGGCGCATCATTGGCGGCGGCTACGGGATACATTGGGAAGATGTTGATGAAGATTTAAGCACAGAAGGGTTGTTGCGTGGTGCTCCCGCGCCTCGTCAGCCGCTAGCAAAAGTCTCTTAAGCCGAAGTCCGCACCGAACAAGTCCTTGCACCTGACCGCCCGATAGCATACTTCTCACCAATTATTGTTCCCGGTCGCTTTATTACCGGATTAATCTGCTATTAATACCGTTAACTAAATCCGAGTCATGAGTTGAAGTCAGACAGAAACCACACCTGCATGACGAATGTTATAGAACAAGACTTTGAGTTTGATGGTGTTCCACCGCCCATTCCATGACCGAGAGAACACCCGATCTATAAACTGATACCACAGTTGAGAGAAACTCGTCTCAATCGCTTGCCGCACCTGCGCGAGCAAGAACTTCTGTGTCGGTGTATCCCGACGTGTAATGAGCAAGAGTTCAGCCTCCTCAGCCAGCAGTTCAGCCGCCGGTTCACCTCGATAGCCCAAGTCGCTAACTGTCACGCCACCGTCGCTCGCTTCGCTGATTGCGCGCGACGCTTTAGGTTGGAGCGTTTAATTCAAAGGTGTCCCAATCGCCGAGCCAGAAATCAAACCCGCGATATTCCGCCGCAGTGCAAGCTGCACGCTTCGGCGTCTGCACCGTTGTTACTTGACCGGCAGATAAACGCGCGTTCCCGGTGCCGAACAGGGCAAAGCTGATGAGCATCAAGATCAAACGCAAGGAACTTTCTTTCATCGCTCTCGCACCTTTCATACCTTGTCTCTCAACGCGCTTACGCTCGCCTTCAGGCGACGAGTTATCTCGCATCATCTGTCGAATTTATTTTGATTTGATGAGTTTCTTGCCGCGAAACAAGATGGTTGCGCCAGGTTTCATTTCGTAAAAATCAACTTTGGGTTTTTTGAGTTCGGCGGCAAACCCTTCGGCGTTTTGCGTAATGCCGGGAAAAGTTCCGAAGTGATGCGGAATGGCGAGACGTGCGCGCATGACTTGCGCGGCCTTCGCCGCCATGCGCGGCTCCATCCCGAAGTGCCCGCCGATGTTTAAGAGCGCGACATCTATCGCATAGCTCTCGCCGATGGTTTCCATATCCTTGAAATACGCCGTGTCGCCCGAATGATAAATCGTCGGACCGTTTTTGATGATGATGACAAAGCCTGCGGGATTGCCGCCGTAAGCGCGTTCGGGTTCATTCGCTCCGGCTTTGGGGTTGAAGACGCTGCTCGAATGAATGGCGGGAGTCATGGCGACTGTCACTTCGCCGCCAGCGATTTGGATTTCGCCGCCGATGCCCATGATGGCGTCTGTCTCGGCTTGCTTGGCCGGAAAGTCTGCGAGCTTCACTAGGTTTCCAGCCAATTCTGGATTGCTGATGAGTGCCGCTCCCGTGCGTTTGGCGATTTCGCCCGAATCGCCGACGTGATCACGGTGTCCGTGCGTGAGCAGGATGTAATCAACTCTGCTGATCGCGGCTAACGGGTCGCGGCCATCCTTAGCTTCAGGATTGGAAGGATTTTTTATCCAGGGATCAATCAAGAGGACTTTGCCGTTGGGCGTCGTGATGGAAAAAGCCGAGTGCCCGTACCATTTTAGTTTTGTTTCCTGCGCCGTCGCCCCGCACACGAAGACGGACAATAAGATGAATAGGGCGAATAGTAATTTCGTGATTGCTGTTTTGGAATTCGTTATCATGACTCAAACTTTTCACCTTAGCTTTAATCAGCATAAGCTATGCCAGCGCTCAATTACGTTTGTAGGTTGAAGTGTAGTGTGGAGCAGCGATGCCCTCTTTCAACTGCGCGTCGTTCACGGGCGCGCCCGCCGTCAACCGCAAAGGGATCACGCCCGCCCAAACATTCAACTCATAATCCGCCTCGTCGTCAATGGGTGCTCCCTCGCGTATCTTCGCCGATGCTTCATCTATAACGAGCGAGAGGACGAGCGTCGCCTTCAGCTCGTTTTCACTGGGCTGGCGAACATCTTTCCAGCGACCGGGAACGACGTGTTCAGTGAAGGCGCGCAGAGCTTCGAGTTTTTCCTTCTCGTCGCTGACAATCTTCGCTCTGCCAAAGATCATCACCGAACGATAATTCATCGAATGATGGAAAGCCGAGCGCGCCAGCACAAGCCCGTCAATCAATGTCACGGTGACGCACACATCAGCCTCCCATGACAAAGCCCGCAGCATCCTGCTTGCTGCCGAGCCGTGAATCAGCAATTGGTCGCCGACCCGCGCATAACCCGTCGGGATTACGTAAGGCTGCCCGTCCACCGTAAAACCGACATGACAAACGAAGGCTTCATCGAGGATTTGATAAATAGTTTCGCGCTCAACACTGCCGCGTTTCGGCAATCGCTTCAGCTTTGTTCTCGCAGTCGTTTGCAGTAGGTCACTCATATGTTCGTTCAACTCGGAAGCTGTCGGGTTATGCATTTCACATCAAAGATTTAGTTGTCGGAAAAATAATCAAACTGCTTTCTTGGGCTATCAATTCCCGCATTCGATTCTTTAATTCAGCAGATTGTTTTAATTGCGGTTGATAATCCGATTCATCCTTAAAATTCGTGAGGGCGACTAAGAGGTTATGGTCTTGTATTACCGGAAGTCTGGGGAAATCATTTGCGGTCATCTCGCTAATCCAGAGTGTCGGGTTGTTTTTGAAAGAAGGAACGTAATCTGTTTGAAAGAAATCGACTAATTTATCAAGCTGATTGTCATGAGCGATGTAAAAATCAATCACGATGATTCCGTTTTCATTCGCCAACTCATGAGGGTTGAAACTTTCGTCATTGAGCGATTTCAAAAGATAAACATTATCCGAATCCAGCAGCATTTCGTTTGCTCCTGATCCGAACGCCTTCCAAACTTCTCCTTCTTCATAAAACCCGCGCAGGAAGGCGAGTCTTGACCGCATATCTTCAAATCCGCGAATCCAGAGGAATTTATCATCCTCGCCCATGATCCTGAATTGTCCTAAAACGTAACCGCCCAAAATATTCTGCGAACCAAGAAAGTGGTTCTCAAAATAATCAATAAATCTATCGCGCGTTTTGGGTTTTATTAGATAGTTACGTAACTCGATAATTTTTATGTTGGGATTGACGTTCATAACCAATTCTTTCCTCTTCAAGATAAATTCTACAGTTAATCGGAATGTTCACAAGAGCCGGTTTTCGACAAAACACACAGACCAATTTATAATCGTCGAACATGCCATATCCACCGTTCATCATGCTCGACGAAAAATCCGCCCAGCCGCTCTACCGTCAAATTTACGAAGCGGTTCGCCATGCGATCTTAAGCGGCAATTTGCATCCGACGACACCGCTTCCGGCGACACGTTTGCTGTCCAAACAGTTGGGAGTTTCACGGATGACGGTCATCAATGCTTACGATCAACTGTTCGCCGAAGGTTATCTCGAAGCGAAGACGGGAGCGGGAACTTTCGTCGCTGCGCATCTGCCCGAAGAGTTTTTGCAAACTTCGGGTTTCGAGCGTCGTGAACATCTGGAAAATCCTTTGACGCGCAAGATAAAATTCACAGCCTACGGCAGGAATCTGGCGCAGCATAGCAACGGTATTTTGCGGCGTCACGGTGCCACCAAGGTTTTGCCGTTCCAGCATGGCGTCGCGGCGATAGAGGAATTTCCGTTCCGCGAATGGGCGAAAATCGCGCTGAAATGGCTGAAGAAACCGCCCTCATCAATTCTCAGTTACGGAGATTCGGTCGGCTTTCAACCTTTGCGCGAAGCGATTGCCGCGCATCTCGCGTCGGCGCGCGGTGTACGTTGCAAGGTGGAACAAATCATCATCACCAACGGCACGCAACAAGCACTCGATTTGATCGGTAGAATCTTTCTGACAAAAGGAACCGATGTTTGTCTTGAAGACCCCGGTTACCTCGGGGCGCGTGATATTTTCGCGGCGACGGGGGCGCGCCTCATTCCCGTGCCGATTGATGACGAGGGTTTCGATTTGCAAACGGCGCGAAAGCGAAGCCGAAAGGCGCGACTCGTTTATGTCACGCCGTCGCATCAGTATCCGCTCGGTGTGACGATGAGTTTGAAGCGTCGTTTGAATTTGCTTAAATGGGCGCAGGAAAAGGACGCTTTCGTTATAGAGGACGATTACAACAGCGAATATCGCTATGGAGGACGACCACTCGCTTCCCTGCAAGGACTCGACAGAGATGGGCGGGTCATCTACCTCGGCACATTCAGTAAAACGATTTTCCCTGCTCTCAGACTAGGCTACATGGTTGTGCCGACGGATTTAATTGAAGTCTTTGCAGCGGCTCGCGCACTCACCGATTTACACTCGCCTTTGATTGAGCAGGCCGTTCTCGCCGAATTTATCGCCGAAAGACACTTCGCCAGACATATCCGCCGGATGCGCGCAATGTATGAAGAACGCCAGCAAATTTTGGTTGATGAAGCGCGAATGAATCTCAAGGGAATGTTGGAAGTTGCGCCTGCCGAAGCGGGAATGCATCTGATAGGCTGGCTTCCCCGTGGCATTTATGATCGAGATGTTTCGCGTCGCGCGGCGGAGGTAAACCTCAACCTCGCGCCCTTTTCGGCTTACTGTATCAATGAAAAATTACGTGGCGGATTGCTGCTTGGCTACACGGCTTTTAATGAAAAACAGATCAAGCTAGGCGTGAAGAAATTAGCGCGAGTGCTAAATGAAATTATTTAGATGGACGCGAAATTTTTATGAGCCTTTCAATTCTTCTTGATGTTATCGGGAGCATGATCCGCAGAGAGATTCAAGGCAATATTGTGTTCAAGGAATGCTTTTAGTCCGCTAAGCAAAAACGTAAAACCTTCTTGCGAAACAATCGCTTTCCGAACGACTTCATCACCGTCTCCACCAAAGCCTGATTCCGTAATAGTAACGAATGTAGTGTTGTCCGCTCGCGGAACAAAAAGCCATTCGACTGTCGTCGTATTGCCGCCGGATGATGACCATTCGATGCGTATTCGCTCAATCGCTTCGATTGCTTTCACTCTGACTTCTGCACAAACGCCAAACATTTCCCAATCCCATCGAATGCGCTTGCCAGCATCCAGCCGCCCGCTGCCTTTCGTGAACCAGAATTTGGACGTAATGGCAGGGTCAATAAAAGCTTCAAACACCTCGGCAACGGGTCTGCGAATAAGCATTTCCGCTTTCACAACCGGTATCTGTGTGATTTCCATAATCCACTCAAAGCCCTTAAATAATTGCTCTAACCAAGCAACCTATCAATTGGCGCATTCAGTTCAACCAAAATAGCCGCCCAACGCTGGAGATAACCGGCGCGCACGAAACATCGAAGATAAAAGGCAAGCTAATTGCGCGTCCGGTTGAGCGACTTGTTAGACATCAGAAGCAAACAATCTAACCTCTTCGCTATCATGGGACAGTTTAACCATTCTTTCAAAATGAAATCCTAATTTCTCAAGTAGCTTAGCTGAACCATAATTATCTGGAGTTGTGATAGCTACAATACGATTTAAACCGAAAGTTCTTTTCCCATACGCCATTACAGCAGAGGCAGACTCGTAGGCATATCCTTTCCCCCAAAATTTAGGAAGAAAGGCGAATCCAATATCTACATCTTCCAAGGAATCTCTTTTGATCAGTCCGCAAATCCCAATCGGAATGCCCTCACCTTTGATCTCAGTCAAGTACAGCCCGAAGCCACGACGCTCGTACATCGCAACCAGACTCTTCAAAATATAGTCACGAGCATCATCAAGGGTTCTCACACCTTTATCACCGATAAACTGCAACCACGAGGGTTCATTCAAGAGTTCAAGAATAAACTCGCCATCTTCAACTGTCAGCCGACGGAGGATGAGACGCTCTGTTTCAAGAACTTTCATAGTCGTAGTACCTTATTATAGCGGCTTGCGATTGCGTGTAGCCGCAGATTAAGAGTAGCCTTTGTGGATGCAAGCCTACTCTTTAGATTTACGCCAGCGCGTCGTGCGCGCTTACGAAGAAGGCGACTTGTCGGTCGCCG